>Ga0210377_10001936_pt1 | contig 18456 bp, 12 predicted proteins | sample PLM4_65_b1redo_FD_155480 | JGI IMG/M metagenome (GOLD analysis project Ga0210377, IMG submission 155480) | Groundwater sediment microbial communities from an aquifer in East River, Colorado, USA - PLM4_65_b1 redo | ecosystem: Environmental > Terrestrial > Soil > Riparian zone | place: USA: East...
GACTTCGTTCCACCGTCGACTTCCCCGTGGGTGCTAGTCATCGACGACGCGCTACGCCAGTTGCCCGCCCCGGGTCAGTTGCCCCCTCGGTAGCCGCGCCGCCGTCGCTCGGCGTTCAAGCGGGACGACGACGGAGGTCGACGTCCAGCACGCCCTGCTCCTGCTTTTCCCGTACGGCCTTCAGCCGGTAGTAGCGGGGGCCGAGGAACTCCTCCTTGGTGAGGCCGTTCTTGCGGTAGGCCTCGTACAGCTCGCGGATGCCTTCACGGAGGGTCCAGCGCGGGGCGAAGCCGGGCAGCTGAGTCTCCGCTTTCGTGAAGTCCACCCGGTAGTTGCGCGTGTCGGCGGAAGCGCCCGGCGCGAACGCCACCTCGCAACCGGGCACGATCTCCGCCACCATCTCCGCCACCTGGCGGATCTGGTAGTTCTCACCGGTCTTGCCCACGTTGAAGGCCTGGTTGTGTATGGCCTCACGGGGTGCGGTGAGGGCGGCGAGGCAGGCGGCGTGCATGTCGCGGATGTGGACGAGGGGCCGCCAGGGGCTCCCGTCGCTCTGCAGGAGGACCTTCCCGGTAGTCAAGGCGTGACCCACGAGGTTGTTGACCACGATGTCCGCCCGCAGGCGGCGGGAAACGCCGTAGGCGGTGGCATTCCTCAGGAAGACCGGGGAGAACCGTTCGTCCGCGAGTCGCTCGACCTCCTGCTCGACGCGGATCTTCGACTCCCCGTACGCCGTAACCGGGTTGAAAGGGGCGTTTTCGTCGAGGAGATCGGTACTGCTCGCCCCGTACAGGCTGCACGACGAGGCGAACAGGTACCGCGCCACCCCGGCCTTTCGGGCCGCGTGGGCGAGACGAACGGAGGCGTGGAGGTTGATGTCGTACGTCAGCTCGCGGTTCAGATCGCCGAGCGGATCGTTGGAGAGCGCGGCAAGGTGGATGACCGCGTCGAATCCCCGCAGGTGTTCGGGCTCCACGTCGCGGAGGTCCACGCCCAGGCTTGGAGTCTCGTCCGGGGGGCCGCCGAAGTCGCAGCCATCGTAGAGCCCGATGTCCAACCCGACGACCTCATGGCCGGCCGCGCGCAGGGTCGGCACCATTTCCACACCGACGTATCCCTCGTGACCGGTGACCAGGACTTTCATTGGGTCTCCGCGGCTGCTCAGAGCCGGATCTTTCGCCCATACAGGCCTTCCGCAAAGCCCTCCGGGGCGTTGCATTCGACGGCGCGCACGCGCATCACCGCCTCGAAGGTCTCCCCCCGGAACCAGCTCCTCCCCCGTTGCGAGGCGAAGTGAAGAAGGATGAGCTCGATCTTGCGCCGGGCCAGCCCGTCCGGGAGGGGCACGAACACGTTGGGCTGGCCGAGGTCGCCCTCGTACTTGGGAATCTCGTACTCGAGGACGAGATGGTCACGGAAGGTGTTCCAGGTCAGCTCCGCCACCGTGCGGTGGTCCTGGTGCAGGTCCTCCCTCCGGTGGCTGAGCACGAGGTCGAGTGCCTCACTGCGCTTCAGGGTCTCGAAGAAATCCTTGATATCGGAGGTGGCGGCCGGGAAATAGCTCTCACGGTAGTCGCGGACGATGACCTCCGTCTGCGCGGCGTCGGCCAGGAAGGCGGCGGCGCTGGCCCGGGCCTCCTGCGCCCGCTCCGGGCTCGCCGAGAACACGACCCAGCGCACGGAGCTGCCCGGTCGCTCCCGCAGCAGCCTCAGCAGGCTCCCACCGCACCCGATCTCGATGTCGTCCGCATGTGCACCCAGGCACAGCACCCGGAGCGGCGACGTTCGCGTCTCTCCCAGAGCTACGCCCAGCATGGGTGGCGCGGCATCAAGCCAGGACCTCGGGGCGGGGAATGGGGACGATGAAGCGAGCTCCCCAGCTCCGGGCGTGGGCGAGCTGGGCCACGATCTCGTCCTTGAAGTTCCAGGGAAGGATGAATATGTAGTCGGGCTTCTCCTGGTCCAGGCGCTCCGGCGAGTAGATGGGGACGTGGGTGCCAGGCAGGAACTTGCCTTGCTTGTATGGGTTGCGGTCGACCGTGAAGTCGAGGAAGTCGGGGCCGACGCCGCAGTAGTTGAGGAGGGTGTTGCCTTTTCCCGGGGCGCCGTAACCCGCGATGCGCTTCCCCTGCTCCTTGAGGCCGATCAGCAAGGATAGCAGACGCCGCTTCGTCTGGCGCACCTGCTCCTCGAACCGGGCGTAGGTCTCCGCTCGTTCGAGCCCGCTCTCGATCTCGCGGCGGCGCAGATCGTGGACCCGCGAGCTGAGGGGCCGGGAGGCGTCCTCCGCCGGCCGGACGTAGACCCGCAACGACCCGCCGTGGGTCCACAGCTCCTCGACATCGAAGACGGTCAGGCCATGGGCCGAGAGGATTCTCTCGGTGGCCAGCAGGGAGAAGTAGGAGAAGTGCTCGTGATAGATGGTGTCGAACTGGTTCTCCTCCATGAGACGCGACAGATGGGGGAACTCGAGGGTGGCCGTGCCTTGCGGCTTCAGCAGCAGGCGGATGCCGGCCACGAAGGAGTTGAGGTCCGGCACCTGGGCGAGGACGTTGTTGCCAACGATGAGGTCGGCGGTCCGGCCCGACGCCTGCAGCTCCTGAGCCAGCTCGCGTCCGAAGAACCGGACCAGAGTCTCCACTCCCTTGGAGACCGCGACCTCCGCCACGTTGGCCGCAGGCTCGATGCCCAGGCTGGGGATGCCCCGCCGCACGAAGTACTGGAGGAGGTAGCCGTCGTTGCTCGCCAACTCCACGACCAGGCTCTTCGGACCGAGCTCGAGGCGATCCGTGATCATGGCCACGTAGTCTTCGGCATGCTTGAGCCATGCGGACGAGTAGGACGAGAAATACGCGTACTCCGAGAAGATGTTCTCCGCGGCGACGTACTCCTGGAGCTGGACGAGCAGGCACTTCGCGCAGACCCACACCTTCAGGGGATAGAAGGGCTCCATCTGCGCCAGTCGCTCCGCGCTCACGTAGCTCTCGCAGAGCGGCGACATGCCGAGGTCGACGAGGATGTGCTCCAGACCAGCGGAGCAGAACCGACACTTAGCGAGGTCCATAAGCGCTCCATGATAGTTGAAGCGCCACACCTCGACAACGCCGCCGGTTTCCCGCGCGCGGGGATGCATCTCGTTTTCGCTTCGGGGCCGCGCGGCCTCCGCGCGCGTGCGCGTCACCGATGTGGGTGAGCCGTCTCAACCGGCGAGGCCAAGAAGACCCGATCCAGGGTGTCCAGGAGGAGCTGGCACGTGAATCTAATCCGGCGCGGCAGAGCGCGGCAGATCACATCGGCGAGACACTCGCTCCGACCATAATGGCTATCATAGGCGTCCTGACGCGAGGCAGCGAGGCTGGCATCAGGGAACGACGGCCGTCAGGTGCCATCACAAAGTCCATGGTTCTTTTTGAAGGGTGAGGGTTTGCGCGCGCGTTGGGCGGTTGTCCTGTTCCTTTTCCTTTGCACGTTGGCGGCGGCGGCTCTCGGAGCGGGCTGGGGGGCGCCGCGGGTTCGCTGGCGCCTGCAGGTGCTCGCGCTCAAGGTCCGCGGCCAGCTCGACGACCTGACGTGGAGCGAGACCCTGCGCTGGCTCCGCCCAGGCAGCAGGGTCTCCCTGCACAAACTGCCGCAATCGAGGAACCCCTACAGCGCGATTCGGACCCCCCACTTCCGGGATAGCGACGCCGCAGGGGCCGCCGCGCGCGGCCGGGCGCTGTTCCGCGCGCAATGTGCGCAATGCCATGGCGCCGAGGGAGGTGGTGGGACCGGCCCTTCGCTCGTTACCGGAGAGTACCGTCGTGGGGGAGCCGACTGGGCCCTCTTCCGCACGCTCACGCGTGGAATCCCGGGCACCGTCATGACGGCCCGCGAGCTCTCCGATGCGGCGGCCTGGGAGCTGGTGGCGTACCTTCGCGCGATCGCCAGGGGCCAGAGGGGCGGAAGTTCCGCCCCCCGGGTTGCACCAGTGTCCTCCCCCAGGCTTCGCGCGGCCGCGGCGGAGCCCTGGAATTGGCTGACGTACTCGGGCACACTGGACGGCCAGCGCCACTCCCGTCTCGACCAGGTCAATAGAACGAACGCCCAGCGTCTTCAACTCGCCTGGGTGTACCCGGTGACGACTCAGGAGAACGTGTTCGAATCCTCTCCCCTGGTCGTGGACGGCGTCATGTTCCTCACTGAGCCCCCCAACAACGTCGTCGCCCTGGATGCGGCAACAGGGCGGGCCCGGTGGCGGCTTGACCGGCCCGTGCCCGACGACGTGGCGCTCTGTTGCGGGCGGGTCAACCGCGGCCTCGCGGTCCTCGGGGAACGGCTGTATCTCGCGACCCTGGACGCGCACCTCCTGGCCATCGATGCGGCGACGGGGCGCATCGACTGGGATGTGCCGGTCGCGGACTACCGGGATGGCTACAGCGGCACGGCCGCCCCCCTCGCCGTCGAGGACATGGTGATCACGGGCGTCGCGGGGGGGGAATTCGGGATACGCGGGCACCTGGACGCATATGACGCGGCGACGGGTACGCGACGCTGGAGGTTCTGGACGGTCCCCGCTCCGGGTGAACCCGGGAGCGAGAGCTGGCAGGGTGATTCCTGGAAGACGGGGGGTGGCGCGACCTGGCTGACGGGAAGCTACGACGCGGTTCTCGGCCTCGTGTACTGGGGGGTCGGGAATCCCGCGCCCAACTACCAGGGAGACCTCCGCGGCGGCGACAACCTCTATTCGAACAGCGTGATCGCAATCCGGCACGACACCGGCCAGCTCGTCTGGTACTTCCAGTTCACGCCCCATGACGAGCACGACTGGGACGCCAACCAGATCCCGGTGCTCGCCGACCTTCCCTTCGATGGCAATCAGCGGTCGCTGCTGCTGTGGGCCAACCGCAATGCCTTCTACTACGTTCTCGATCGCCAGTCCGGAGAGTTCCTTCGCGCGATTCCTTTCGCGAAACAGACCTGGGCCGACCACATCGACACCCACGGAAGGCCCACCACGCTCCCCGAGGTCTCCCCGAGCGAGGATGGCCGTCTCGTCTACCCTGGCGTCGCGGGGGCCACCAATTGGTGGTCTCCGTCCTACAATCCGCGGAGCCGGCTCCTCTACGTGCCGACGATGGAGCGCGCGAGTCTCTTCTTCAAGGGAGAGGACAGCGAGTTCACCCCGCGGGAGCTCTTCACGGGCAGCTCCTCCCAGGGCGACCCGAAAGATCCGGGGTACGTGGCCCTCCGCGCGCTGAACGCTTCGAGCGGGGACCTGACGTGGGAGCACCGCTTCCCTCCAGAGACCAGTAACACCATAAACGGCGTGCTGTCGACGGCCGGCGACCTCGTGTTCGTCGGGCACGGTTCGGAGTTCGTGGCCCTCGACGCCGTGACCGGAACGCGGCTCTGGGGCGTGCAGACGGGATCGCGGGTGTGGGCGGCGCCGATCACGTTCGCCGTGGGGGGTCGCCAAATGGTGGCCGTCGCATCCGGCCGCAACCTCCTCGTGTTCACTCTGCCGTCGGAGGTCGTTGAACCTGTGCCGCGTTGAGTGCCTTTGTCGCGATGGACCCTGCCGACTGAGTGACGGATCCACCTCGACAGGATCGGACCGGGGTATCTACCGCCCGAGTCGTGCGCGGGCGGTGGGTCGTCATCGAGATTCCGATCGGTTGCCGACGAAGCGCCGATCGCTATAATGCGCGTTATGCTTTGCGCCTCTCGCCCCCACTCGGGCCCCGAGATCGACTTGGTTTTGGCATGAAGGTGGTTCTGTTTTGCGGGGGCCAGGGCATGCGCCTCCGGGACTACTCCCAGGACCTGCCGAAGCCGCTCGTGGAGTTGGGTAGCCGGCCGATTCTCTGGCACTTGATGAAGTACTACGCTCACTTCGGGCACCGGGAGTTCATCCTGTGCCTGGGTCACGGCGCGACCGCGATCAAGAACTACTTCGTCAAATACGATGAGTACATTTCGAACGACTTCGTGCTTTCCGACGGGGGCCGGAAGATCGAGCTCTTCCACAACGACCTGGAGAGCTGGCGTATCACCTTCGTCGACACCGGCCTGAACTCGACGATCGGGCAGCGGCTCCGGCTCGTGGGGCCGTACCTCGATGGCGAGGACGCCTTCCTTGCCAACTATGCCGACGGACTGTCAGACCTCGACCTGCAGAGGTACCTCGAGTACTTCAGGTCGCAAGGCAAGATCGCCTGCTTCCTGAGCGTGGCCGCTCCCCACAGCTTTCATATCGTCGACGCCGACGAGAGCAACCACGTCCGGCGGCTGGAGGCCGTCGGCCGCTCGGTAGTCCGGATCAACGGCGGCTTCTTCGCGCTTCGTGGCGAGATCTTCGACTACCTTCGGGAGGGCGAGGATCTCGTGTTGGAGCCATTCGACCGGCTGATCCAGCAGCGTCAGCTGCTCGCTTACCCATATGACGGGTTCTGGCGGAACATGGACACCTTCAAAGACAAGCAAGCCCTCGATGACCTGTTGGCGAGGGGCGACGCGCCGTGGCAGGTCTGGAAGCGATGAGCATCGTGAGCCGCCACTGAAAGCTCGGCCGCGGCGGTGATCTTCGCCGAGACCGCGTTGCCCGGCGTCTTCGAGATCGCTCTCGAGGTCCACGAAGACTCCCGCGGGTTCTTCGCCCGGACCTTCTGCGAGGGCGAGTTCTCGGCCCGATCCCTCGTGACTCATTATCCCCAGTGCAACCTGTCGCGGAACCGGCAGCAGGGCACCCTCCGGGGACTGCACCTGCAGGCGGCACCCCACGCCGAGGTCAAGATAGTGCGCTGCGTGGCCGGCGCCATCTTCGACGTGGCCGTCGACTTGCGTCCCGGGTCCGCGACCTTCCGGCAGTGGATCGGCGTCGAGCTGACGGCGGAGAAGGGGAACGCGCTCTACATTCCCGCCGGCTGCGCTCACGGATTCATCACGCTCCGACCCGATTCGGACGTCTTCTATCACATGGGAGCGGCCTACGCCCCCGGGGCCGCCCGCGGTTATCGGTGGGACGATCCTTCGTTCGGGATCCGATGGCCGATCCCGCCCACCGTGATCTCCGAACGAGACCGGACGTACCCTGACTTCGATCCCGCCGCGGTCGATGGCTGAGCCGGCCGCGGCGGACCTCGAAGCCCTCGGGGCCGAGATGCACGCCCTGATCGCCGAGCTGTACCCGCTCTGCCGCAGCCTCACGGGGCAGGGCGTCCGCTCGACTCTCGGGATCCTGGAGAAGGTCGTACCCCTTCAGATCACCGAGGTGCCGTCGGGGACCGCCGTGCTCGACTGGACCGTGCCGAAGGAGTGGAACATCCGGGGCGCCTGGATTCAGGGCCCGCGCGGCGACCGCGTCCTCGACTTTCGGGACTCCAGCCTGCACGTGGTCAGCTACAGCGTCCCCGTCCATCGCCGGTTGTCGCTCGCGGAGCTGCGACCGCACCTGCACAGCCTGCCTGACCGGCCGGACTGGATCCCCTACCGCACGTCCTACTACGAACCGACCTGGGGCTTTTGTCTCTCGCACCGGCAGCTCACCGAGCTGCCCGACGGCGAATACGAGGTTTTCATCGACTCCACCCTGGAGCCGGGCCACCTGACGTACGGCGAGGTGGTCCTGGCCGGGCAGAGCGAGCACGAGATCCTCATCTCGACCCACGTCTGCCATCCGTCCCTCTGTGACGACAATCTGTCCGGGATCGCGGTCTCCGTCTTCCTGGCCCGGTACCTGGCCGGCCTCGCCAACCGCCGCCACACCTTCCGCTTCCTCTACGCCCCGGGAACGATCGGTTCGATCGCCTGGCTGTCGCGCCACCGGGATCAGGTCTCCCGCATCCGGCACGGGCTCACCCTCACCTGCCTCGGCGATCACCACCCCTTCACCTACAAGAAGACCCTGAGCGGGGTCACCGCCATCGATAGAGCCGTAGCTCACGTCCTCCGACAGCGAGGGCTGCCGCATCAAGTCATCGACTTCTTCCCCTACGGCTACGACGAGCGGCAGTTCAACTCCCCGGGCTTCCGTCTGCCCGTCGGCTCGCTCATGCGTGGTCGCCACGGGCAGTTTCCGGAGTACCACACGTCGGCGGACGATCTCGGCTTCGTATCGCCGTCGCGGCTCGGTGAATCGTGGTCGGTCCTGCGCGAGGTCCTGGAGCTGCTCGACGCCAACCGATCCTTTCGCAGCCTGGAACCCTGGGGGGAACCCCAGCTCGGCCGGCGGGGTCTCTACCGCTCGGTTGGAGGCAGCGACCTGCCCGGGATCGAGCTCGCGATGCTCTGGGTGCTGTGCCTGGCCGACGGCGAGCACTCCCTGCTGGACGTCGCCGAGCGCTCCCATGCCGATTTCAGGGTGGTGCGCGCGGCGGCCGACGCCCTCGAGCGGCACGGTCTGCTCGAGGCGGTCGACGCGGGCGGCGCCGGGCCGAAGCCATCACCCCGATGAGTGACATACTGCGCGAACCCATGCGGATCTGCATCGTGTCCCACGCGGCCTACGGCGCGCTCTTTGGCGGCCGAACCGGCCAGCCCGGGGGGGTGGAGCGACAGACGAGCATGCTCGCCCGTTGGCTCGCCGCGCGGGGTCACTCCGTCAGCTTCGTCACCTGGGATGAGGGGCAGCCGGACGAGCAGGTGGTGGATGGCGTGCGGGTCTTGAAGACCTGCCGATCGGACGAGGGCATCCCCGGGCTGCGCTTCTTCTATCCGCGCTGGTACAGCCTCGATCGGGCGCTCGCCAAGGCCGACGCTCAGGTCTACTACCACAACTGCGGTGAGGACGTGACCGGCCAGGTCGCCCTATGGTGCTCCCGCCACCGCCGCCGCTTCGTCTTCTCCTCGGCCCACGACAACGACTGCGACCGGCGTCTGCCGGGATTGCCCGCGTTGAGGGAGAGGCTCCTCTACCGCTACGCTCTCACCCACGCTCACAAGCTGATCGTCCAGACCGACCGGCAGCAGGCCATGTTGCGCTCCGGGTTCGGCCTTACCTCCGTCGTCCTGCCCATGCCGTGTCCGGGGCCTTCTGAAGCCGAATACGTTCCACCCCCGGTTCCCACCGCCCAGACGGCACGAGTGCTGTGGGTTGGCCGCATCGTCAAGGCCAAGCGCCTGGAATGGCTGCTCGAGGTCGCCGGCACGCTCCCGACGGTGGCATTCCAGGTGGCGGGCGTCCCCGATGTCGACGACGACTATTCCGGGGCGACGCTCGAGCGTGCGCGAAGATGCCCCAACGTCAGCATCCTCGGGCGGGTGGCCAGGGAGGACATGCCTTCCCTCTACCGAAGCGCGGCCCTGCTGTGCTGCACCTCCTCGACCGAGGGGTTCCCCAACACCTTTCTCGAGGCTTGGGGCCACGGTGTGCCCCTGGTCACGACCTTCGATCCGGACGACCTCGTGGCGGCCCGGGGCCTTGGCCTGGCCGCGACCGACCCCGAGGGACTGGCGGAGGCCATCCGACGGCTCGCCTCCGACCCCGACCTCTGGAATCGACTCTCCGCGAACTCCCGGCGCCACTTCCTCGAGAACCACGCGGTCGAGCCGGTGATGAGAAGGTACGAGCAGATCCTCCTCGACCAGTCGCGCGGGACTTCGGGCTGAGCCCCGTCGCGCACCCGGCCCCGGAGGTCTCGACGTCGCCCCTCGCTGACCCATTCCAGGGTGGGGTCGAGGAGAATAGTCCGGGAGGTGGAGCGAGTTGTCTGCGGGGCGGCGTTGTGCTAGGCTCCGATTCTAACTAACAAAACCCCCCATCCTGGACTGGTTTGAGGGGTCGAGCTTAGACCATGCGCCGCCCGCGGGTCTTAGGCCCGATCCCCTGTGGGTGGCGGCCCTGGCGGGATTGACGCGCGGCAAGGGTTCGTTCCCGGAGGCTTCCAATGTGTGAGCAGAGAACCAAGTCGTGTCGATCGGTCCCACTCCCGCGAAGTTCCTGGCCCGTCATGCTCGCCGCACTGGGCAGCCTCCTCGGGTCCCCGCGGCCGGCCGCGGCCCAGTTCGGACCCGCGCCTTCCTACGCCGCGCCGTCCACCTGGATTCTGGGTGCGAGTCCGCACTTCATCGCGGTCGGCGATGTCAACAAGAACGGCGTCCTCGACCTCGTCATCGCCAACAACGCCGGGGCCAGCGTCAACGTGTTGTTGGGGAATGGCACGGGCGGATTCGCCGCCGCCACGGGCTCGCCCTTTGCGGTGGGCACGGAACCGGTCGCCGTGGCCATCGGGGACCTGAACAACGACACCAACCCGGATCTCGTCGTCGCCAACTACGCGTCGAACAACCTCACCGTCCTGCTAGGTGACGGAACGGGTGCTTTTGCACCGGCCCCGGTATCTCCGATCATCGCTCAGCTGAACCCGCACGGCGTCGTGATCACCAACATGGACGCCGACGCCTTCGCCGACCTGGTGGTGACGAACGACGGTTCGAACACCGTCTCGGTCCTGCTGGGAAACGGAGCAAGTGGGTTCGGGGCGCCTGCGAGTTTCCCGGTGGCCGGGAACCCGCGGGGCCTCGCCGTGCTCGACCTGAACACCGACGGCCGCAAGGACGTGGTCGTCACGAACTACAACGCGGGCGCGCCCGCCGCGGCCAATGTCTCGGTGCTGCTGGGGACGGCGACCGGGTTCGCCGCGGCCGTCCACTACACGACGGGAACGGGCGCTCGGAACGTCGCGATGGGCGACCTCAATGGCGACGGCCGCCCCGACGCCGTGGTGGCGAACCGCGTCGCGGGCACCGTCTCCGTGTTGATGGGGAGCGCCGCCGGAGATGGGACCTTCCTGGCTGCGGTCAACTACGGTGCGGGCACGGGGCCCTTTGGGGTCGACGTGGGCGACTTCAACGTGGATGGCAAAGTGGACGTCGCGGTCGCCAACTTCGACGATACCCGCATCACGCTGCTCAACGGAGACGGCCAGGGGAACCTCCAGGCGCCCGGGACCTTCTTCACCGCGGGCACCAACCCCGCCTTCGTGAGCGCGGGTGACTTCAACGCCGACGGCAAGCTCGACCTGGCGGTTCCCAACTTCGGGTCGAACAATGCCTCCGTGTTCCTCAACACGCTCGCCCTTTCCGCCGACTTGGCCATGGCCAAGGCGGGTCCGGCCAACGTGACGGCGGGCCAGAACGTGGTCTATATGCTCACGGTCACGAACAACGGCCCCAACAACGCGGCGGCGGTGTCGGTGGCCGACCCGACACCGACAGGCCTGGTCTTCGTCTCCAACGCCGGGGCCTGCACGACGGCCTTCCCTTGCGCGCTCGGAACCCTTAACGCCGGCGCGGTCCGGACGATCACCTCGACCTACCAGGTGTCTTCGGGCTACGCGGGAGCGAACCCGCTCCAGAATACCGCCACCGCGGGCTCGACCACCACCGACCCGACGCCCGGCAACAACGCGGCGACTGCTTCGACGACGGTCACCTTCTCCGCCGATCGTTCGATCACCAAGACCGGGCCGGCCAACGTGACCGCCGGGCAGAACGTCGTCTACACGATCATGGTCTCCAACACCGGGCCCAGCGATGCCGCGGCGGTGTCGGTCGCGGACCCAACACCGTCGGGCCTGACCTTCCTCTCCAATGCCGGCGCCTGCACGACGGCCTTCCCCTGCGCCCTGGGAGCGGTGCCGCCAGGACAGGTCCGCACCATCACCTCGACGTTCCAGGTGTCCTCGGGCTACGCGGGAGCGAACCCGCTCCAGAATACCGCCACCGTGGGCTCGACCACCGGCGACCCGGCGGCCGGCAACAACTCGGCGACGGCCTCGACCAACGTGAACTTCTCCGCCGACCTGTCGATCACCAAGGCCGGGCCGGCCAACGTAACCGCCGGGCAGAACATCGTCTACACGATCACGGTCTCGAACGCCGGGCCCAGCGACGCCGCGGCGGTGTCGGTCGCGGACACGACCCCTTCGGGCCTGACCTTCGTCTCCAATGCCGGCGCTTGCACGACGGCCTTCCCCTGCGCCCTGGGAGCGGTGCCGGCCGGACAGGTCCGCACCATCACCTCGACCTTCCTCGTCCCCCCGGGCTATGCGGGGCCGAGCCCGATCCAAAACACGGCGACGGTCAGCTCGACCACCACCGACCCGACGCCGGGCAACAACTCGTCGATCGCCTCGACGGCGGTGGGCTTCTCCGCCGACATGTCGATCTCGAAGACCAGCCCGACCAACGTGACCACCGGGGAGAACCTCGTCTACACGATCACGGTCACGAACAACGGGCCGAGCAACGCGGCGGCAGTGTCGGTTCAGGACGCCACGCCCGCGGGGCTAACCTTCGTCTCGAACGCGGGGGCATGCACGACGGCCTTCCCTTGCGCGCTCGGAGCCCTCGCCGCCGGACAGGTCCGGACCATCACATCGACGTTCCTGGTCCCCCTGGGCTACTCCGGAGTGAGCCCGATCCTGAACACCGCCACGGTGAGCTCGACCACCGCCGACCCGAGCGCGGTGAACAACTCGTCCACCGCATCCACGATCGTGGGACCGTCCTCGTCCGATCTGTCGATCACCAAGGTTGGGCCCTCCGGCGTCGTCCGCGGCAGGTCCGCCGTCTACACGATCACCGTGACGAACAACGGACCCTCGGACGCGGCGTCCGTCCAAGTGGCCGACCCCACGCCCCCCGGCCTGACCTTCGTGTCGAACACGGGAGACTGCACGACCGCCTTCCCCTGTGCGTTGGGCAACGTCCTGCTCGGAGCCACCCGTACCATCACCGCCACCTTCGCAGTTCCCGCGGACTATGCGGGCGTCGAGCCGGTCGTCAACACGGCGACCGTCTCCTCGCCCACCCCCGATCCGGATTCCTCCAACAACAGCGCGTCCGCCTCGGGTGTCGTCGATCCCCTCACGTTCTACACCGTGTCACCCTGCCGCGTCCTCGACACCCGCGATCCGGCCGGACCGCTGGGTGGTCCGGCGCTGGCTCCCCCTGACCCTCGGACCTTCGTCATCGTCGGGGGCCAGTGTGGCGTGCCCAGCACCGCGAAGGCGGTCTCGGTCAACGTCACGGTCACCCAGCCCAGCGACCCGGGTGACCTCCGGCTCTATCCCGCGGGGTCCTTGCCTCCCCTCGCCTCGACCATCAACTACGGAGTCGGGCAGACCCGGGCCAACAACGCCGTCATCAAGCTCGGAACGGGGGGAGCGATCGACGTCCTCTGTGATCAGGGGGCGGGCACGGTCAACTTCATCCTGGATGTGAACGGGTACTTCGAGCCGTAGGCTGCAGACGATCCGCCGTGCCGAGGTGGCTTCCCCTCGGCACGGCTCAGTTTCGTCTCACCTGCCGCAGGGTTCGGTAGCCGGGCCACGGCTCGCCTCGCCGTGGCCGTCTCCACGCTATTCCCGGCACCACCTTTGTAAGGCTCTGGTTGTCCAGGGCCTGGTTTGTCCAGGGCCTGGTCGTCCAGGCCAGGTCAGCGACCCGTCCTTTGAAGTGACCGGGTCCGGGGTATCGGCGACACCGAGGAGCGATCAGGTCGCGCTCGGTCGTCGGCTCCACAACAGGGCCTTGGCGCTGCGTGGCAGTACCCACTGCCAGTAGATCGCCGCCACGACCAGTCCCCCCGCCGCGACGCCGGCCAGGAGGCACAGGCCCGGCCGATCCTGGAGCAGCAGGCGGGTCAATGCGAGCGTGGTGGCGAAGGGCACCATCGCGGCCAGCGGCCCCCGCCAAGCCGCGACGAGATAGCCCGAGACGGGGACGCCCAGACGCCGGCAGGCGTAGATCGTCACGAAGACCCCGTTCAGGAGGAGGAGGGGTAGGACCAGCGCGGCCGCCGCGCCATGGAGGCCGAGTCCCAGGGGGCCGAGGGCGAGCGCGCTGAGCCCGACGGCGATGAGGGACCCGATGCACTCGGCGACGGAAACGGGAAGATGCGCGTTCATCCCCGCCAGGACGTTGACGAGCGGTTGCTGGCTGGTTGTGACGAGATGCCCCAACGCCAGGATGGTGAGCACCGTTCCGAGCTCGTAGCCCGGACCCATCCACACCCGGAGGATCAAGTCCCCCATCAGGGCGGCAAACACCAGCGGCGGCAAAGCGATGTACGCGGCGTAGCGGCCGGTCTCCATCATCAAATCGCGGACTTCCGCCGCCTGGCCCGTGGCGTGCAGCGAGCTGGCCATCGGAACGAGCGTGAAAGCGAACTTGGAGACGAAGGTCCTGACGTGACGGACCAGGGCCAGGGGGCGAGAGTAGGCGGCCAGGGCCGCCGCGCCCAGGTGACTGACGACCAGCAGGCTGTTGGCCTGGTACAGCAGCAGGCTCGAAACGGTACCCAACATCGTCTTGCCGCCGAACTTGAGGAGCCGCACGCCCACGTCCCAGCGCGCATCCCGCCGGCGGATGCGCAACTCGGGGCAGACGCGGTGAGCCAACCAGGCGCGCGTCGTCTCGCCCAGGGCGGTCCCGACGAAGTGCGTCATCGCCAGCCCCTTGAGTCCTCCGCCCTGGGCCAGGACGACGACCATTCCTAGAGTCGTGACCAGGTACACGGTGGAGTTGATGGCGTTGTGCAGGTCCCAGCGGTGGCACCCGGTGATGACGCCGACGTAGCCGTTGAAGGCCATCTGGACGGCAAGCCCCAGACCCAGGAACAGGATCACCCAGCGCGCTTCGTTCAAGAGTCCGCCCAACCGCTCGCTGAGCAGCATGGGCGCGCTCCAGGTGGCCGCCGCCGTCAGTGCGACCACCAGCAGGGCCGCCAGCCACTGGATGGCCATGACCGAGGAGACGGTGCGGTTGACTCCCGCGTTGTCGCCCGCGGCCCGGTACTTGGCGATGTAGCGGTTGACCGAGGACCCCACCCCCACCTCGGCCAAGCCGAAGTAGCTCACCAGCGACCAGCCGAAGTCCCAGACCCCCAATGCCGTCTGGCCCACGCGATCGTCGATGAGCCGCGGCATGATGAACCCGCCGACCACCAGCACCAAGTGGCCGGCCCAGCTGGCCAGCACGTTCTTGGCCATGCGGTCGCGGCCGGCGACGTCCCCATTCGCGGACGCCGGCCGGGCGGGCGCGGAAGACGCGTCGTTCGCGGCCACACCCGCATTCGTCACGATGCCCTCCGATCGACCCCGCGCCGGCCCAGGGCGCCCCAGAGCCTCTCCAAGGTCGCCTTTGGATTGCCCAGCAGGTCCACGAGCGCGAGGAGGATGTGGCGTGCCAGGGTGAGCTTCTTGATCCTGCTACCCGCTCGGGCCAGGCCCTTGGCGTGGAACTTCCAGAATCCGCGAGAACGGCCTTGGAAGAAGACGGCCTGGCCCAGGAAACGGTAGTACTTCGACTCGATTCGCGACCGCAGCTCGTCGAACTCGGCCGGCGTGAAGAGCCGGGGACCGTAACGATGGGTGAGGATCATGCCGTAGAGGAGCATCGGATTGTACCGCTCGATGCCCGACCAGATGGACTCGTTCTCCCGGCGCGTGAAGGTCAAGACCTGATGTACGAAAGCCATGTCGCCCTCCAGCAGCACGTCGAAACAGGCCTCCACGTCCTCGACCGGGCTCTCCAGGCTGAAGAACGGGCGGCGGGCCCTGACCTGGCTCGAGAGGTACATCACGCAGGTGGGTGACGAGAAGAGCACGAGGCCTTCGGCCAGGCACCGACGCAGCACCTCCGGGCCGGGCCGGGGACGGTTGCCGTGGCGCAGGCCTCCATGCGCGAGTTGGGTCCCGACCAGGGTGTACGAGCCCACCAGGGCCACGCCCGTGTGGCTCTCGGCGGCCCGCACCATCTCCTCCAGGCAGTTGGGGAAGATCCAGTCGTCAGCCTGCACGATCTTGCAGTACTTGCTCGCGGCGGAGATCTGCCGGAGCGCATGGTTGTAGTTCTCCACCTGCCCCAGGAACTGCTCGTTCTCCACCAGTCGGACCCGAGGATCCCGGTCCGCGTATCGACGGGCGATCGCCGCCGAGCCGTCGGTGCTGCGGTTGTCGACGAGCACGTACTCCCAGTTCCCATAGGTCTGCCCGAGCACGCTCGCGATGCATTCGGCGAGATAGTCCTCGGTGTTGTAGAAGGGCGTGACTACGCTCACCAGCGGATTCGCCCCAACGCGGGCCTCGACGGGTCTGGACGTGAGGTCCGCTCCTTGAGCCTGGCTCATGCGAGGGAGAGATCGTATTGGCTGGAAAGGGCCGCGGCGTTCCGCGCACACTGCTCCTTGAGCCTCGCCCGCACGAGATCCGTGTCGCGGACCAGCCCCTCGAAGGCGGCCAGCAGCGGTTCGGGGGCGACGGCGTGGATGTCCATGCAGTAGTCGCGCATGCCCATGTCGGCCATGTGCGTGTCCACCTTACGGTCATAGGACACGGCCAGGACCGGAATCCCGAGGAGCTGCGAGAGAAGGACGCCATGGAGACGGCTGGCCACGACGTGGCCCACGCCCGAGAGCTCGCGGACCAGGTCGTCCACCGTGTCCACCTGGGCCCGCCGGATGCGCTCCAGGAGGGCGGGCCCCAACTCCTTCTCGAGCCCATCCGCGAGAGCAGCGGCGGTATTCCAATCGAGCCGCTCGGTCGTGAAGAGCGCTATCCGCGATCCGCGTCGGACGAGCTCGGCGACGAACTGGACCATGACGCCCAGGTAGCGCTCGTATACGGGAACGTCCTGCCGCGGCCAGCCGTGCCGCGAGAGGTACGCAATGGGGCTGACCCCGACTTCCCGGTCGCGCGGGGGATCGACCGATCCGAGTCTCTCGTCCGGGACGTAGCTGAATGCGAGGTCGGGGCACACGGCATCCTGATGGGTGAAGCGGTATCGTCTGAGGAGCTCCTTGGACTCCTGGTCGCGATACGAGCGGCTGGTGGCTAGTCTCAGCGCGCCGTGGATGAAGAGCCGGCTGAGGCGTGATTCGATCACGCAGGTGCCGACGCCCAGGAACACCATCCGCGCGCGCACTGCCCTTCCCAGAAGCCCCCACTTGACGAGGGCATAAGGGTGACCCCAGGCGCCACCCCAATAGTCGTCGAGCTGGCCGCCGCCCGACACCAGCAGCAGGTTGACGCCCCTCATGAAGTGCATGGCCCTCACCAGGTGGCGCCCCTCCTCCAGGAGCGACCAGGGCGACCGCACGACCGCCGCCAAGCCCCGGTAGACGCGCTTCAGCGCGGCCTCGAAGGGCAGGTGCTTCGCGGCCATGCGGACGCGGTCCCCGAACGACGGCGCATCAGGCGCGACTGGTCCCTTGCCGCCCGACCGGCGGCTGGCCTTCCCGCCGGACGAATAGTTGGGCAGCGCGAAGCCAGTGATCGGGAACGAGCGTACCCCATGGAGCGCGGTGGTGACCTCGGGACGCAACGTGACCATCCGGATCTCCGCATCCGGGCGCCGGCGCCGGACGTTCGCGATGACCGCGTACTGGATCGCGGCGTCACCCAGGTTGTGGCCGTTGTAAGGGGTGAGCAACACCACCTTCCACGGCGCCCTCGGCCGGGGCGAAGGACTGCTCAAACGCGTGCAGCCAGGGCCGCGGCGGCGGGACAGGCCGGCGGAGCCGGATCGCCGGCGAAGGCGCTGACCGAAGCCGAGGGCGGCCGTGCGTGGTCCACGAGCGGTCGGGGCCTCTCCACGCTTACTGGAACCACCCGCTCACGTCGAGGATGGCATGCGCGGAGCCGGTGGGTTGCCCGCACCGGATCGAGATCTTGCCTTCTGCGCTCAAGGGGATGACGGCGTCGTTGGCTCGGTTCACCCCGGGCTGGTAGTTCATGGTGGACGTCGTGGGCTCCGGAGTTCCCGCCGGCCAAACCGTGAGATGGCCTCCACTGGAGGCGCCCGTAACGGTCACGTTGAGCGAAACCGCCCGTGCCGCCGAAGGTATTCCGCACCGCCCCGCGAGAGTGAAGACACGCGACCCGCCGGCATTGAGAGGCGGGCTGTCCGCGCTCCGGGTATCGACCGCGCGGCAGGGCGTCGTGGTGTAGTACCGCGCCGGCGCGTAGCGGCGCGTGGAGACCGTGGCCTGATTGTCGGTCAGGTCGGCCTCGGGTGTGGTGCTCGCGACCTGGGCCGCGTTGACGATAGGGTCGGGACCACTGTAGCCGGAGGGCACCGCGAAGGTCGAAACCACGGTCCGGGTCGCTCCGGGCGCAATTGCCCCGAGGCTACACGGGAATGACGTGGTGCAGGCGCCGGAGTTCGAGACGAAGGCCAGTCCGGTCGGCGTGGAGCCCGTCAGCTGCACGTTCGCGGCGGTCGCGGTTCCGGTGTTCGCGACCGTGAGCGTGTACTGGAGATTTGCGCCCGCGGCGAAACCGAGCGGGCCCACCAGGGTGACGGCCAGGTCGGGGAAGAGGGAAGAGCCGGGCGGGGGGAGCGGGACGGCGGCGTTGTCGAGGACGAGCACCCAGGGCCCGCCCGCGGGCGTGGTGAAGGAGCGGGAGCCCCCGCTCGCGAACGTCCCAATCTGCTGGGCGGCGCCGGTCCTGGCGTTGAACCACCACCCCACGA
>Ga0210377_10001937_pt1 | contig 18452 bp, 14 predicted proteins | sample PLM4_65_b1redo_FD_155480 | JGI IMG/M metagenome (GOLD analysis project Ga0210377, IMG submission 155480) | Groundwater sediment microbial communities from an aquifer in East River, Colorado, USA - PLM4_65_b1 redo | ecosystem: Environmental > Terrestrial > Soil > Riparian zone | place: USA: East...
CAAAGACGGCGGTGCTCGAAGAAATTGCCGCCGGAGATGCCCGGATCGTCATCGGCACCCATGCGGTCATTCAGGAAAAGGTGGATTTTAAGCGCCTCGGGCTCGGCATCATTGACGAGCAGCACCGTTTCGGCGTGCTGCAACGGGGGATCCTGAAGAAGAAAGGGGCGAACCCCGACATCCTGGTGATGACCGCCACACCCATTCCGCGCACTCTGGCCATGACCGTCTTCGGCGACCTCTCCCTCTCGGTGATCGACGAACTCCCCCCCGGCAGGACCCCGGTGGAAACGCGCATCGCCTATGAATCGCGGCGGTCGCAGGTGTACGGCATTATCCGTGACGAGGTGGGCAAGGGGCGGCAGGCCTATATCATCTATCCCCTCGTCGAGGAGACGGAAAAGTCGGACCTGAAGGCGGCAGCCCAGATGGCTGAGCACCTTGGCAGCGATGTGTTTCCCGATCTGCGGCTGGGGCTCTTGCACGGCAGGATGAGGCCGGAAGAGAAGGAAGCGGTGATGCGGGCGTTCAAGGCGAGGGAAACGGACATCCTCGTGGCGACCACCGTCATCGAGGTCGGTATCGATGTGCCGAACGCAACGGTAATGGTCATCGAACACGCCGAACGCTTCGGCCTCTCCCAGCTCCACCAGCTGCGCGGCCGGGTAGGGCGGGGGAGCGACAAGTCCCGCTGCATCCTGCTGACAACCGGCAAGCTTTCGGAGGACGGCGAAAAACGGCTGCGGGTGATGGAAGCGACCAGCGACGGCTTCCGGATTGCCGAGGCCGACCTGGAGATCCGCGGGCCCGGAGATTTCCTCGGCACCCGCCAGGCGGGATTGCCGGAGTTCCGTGTTGCCAACATCCTGCGTGACGGCCGCATTCTCGAAGAAGCGAGGAAAGAGGCCTTTGCCCTGGTGGAGAATGATCAGGGGCTGATCTCTGCCGAACATGCAGAGCTGCGGCGGGAGCTGGCAAGGCGCTGGGGTGGCAGGCTGGAGCTGGCTGCTATCGCCTGAAAGTGCAACGGGATTACAGCAAAAAACAAGGTCAAAACCTGCACACGGATAACATCTGATCAAATCGGATAAAATCGGATTAAACATCAATCAAAATGGTTTGAAGCAAAGCCTTTAAATCCGCCTTTATCAGATTTGATCCGCGTGCATGGTTTAAGCCTTTGTTTGGATTATGAAGTCGGAGCTTCTAGTTACTTTCTGATACGGGACCCTCCGTGCTTAATTCTTTTCCCACATTTATGACTGTTGCTGCGCCAGTTCGCGGATGTCCCTGACGAGCGCGAAGATGTCCGCTTCGCTGGTTTCCCATGAACACATGAAGCGGGCGCCTCCCGAGCCGATGAAGGTATAAAAGTGCCAGCCGCGGCTGCGCAGCGCCTCAATCATTGACGGAGGCATGTCGAGAAAGATCGAGTTTGCCTGGGAAGGGAACATGAGCCTGACTCCGGGAACGGATTGCAGCTCTTTCTCCAGCTTGCGGGCGCAGCCGTTTGCGTGAGCGGCATGGCGCAGCCAGGCACCGGTTTCCAGGGCGCCAATCCAGGGGGCGGCAAGGAAGCGCATCTTTGAAGCGAGTTGGCCCGCCTGCTTGCAGCGGTAATCAAACTCAAACGCCAGTTCACGGTTGAAAAAAATTACGGCTTCGCCCACGGCGAAGCCATTTTTTGTGCCGCCAAAGCAGAGCACATCCACTCCAGCTTTCCAGGTGACCTCTTTAGGTGCGACGTTCAGCGAGGCAACGGCATTGGCAAAGCGGGCGCCGTCCATGTGGACGTGGAGCGAGAGCCGCCTGGCAAGCTCGCCGACGGCGTGCAGTTCATCGAGAGAGTAGACCGTGCCAAGCTCCGTTGCCTGGGTGACACTCAAAGCCCGCGGTTTGGGATAGTGAATGTCGGCGCGACGCTGTACGGCATGTTCGACCTCCGCGAGGTCAATTTTTCCCTCATCGCCGCGGACCAGCAACACCTTGGTGCCGTTGGAGAAAAACTCGGAAGCGCCGCACTCATCGGTTTCTATGTGCGCCATCTCATGGCAGATAATGCTGTGATAGGATTTACAGAGTGAAGCGAGGGCCAGCGAGTTGGCCGCCGTGCCATTGAAGACGAAAAACACCTCGCAATCGGTTTCAAAGAGGTCCCGGAGCTGCGCGCAGGCCTTGCCGGTCCAGTAGTCGTCGCCGTAGGAGGAGGCGTAGCCGCGGTTTGCCTCCGCCATTGCCTGCCAAGCCTCCGGGCAGATCCCCGCATAATTGTCGCTGGCAAACTGGAAATGCTTGCCAGCCTGTTTTTGCTCGCTATGCTTCATGGTGTACTCCCTGTCGCTGGCTGTTTGTTGGTGGTGTCATACCAATTCCAAATCAAGGATGAAATCAAGGCGGCGAGGATTGAGGCGACGAAGGCGTACGTTTCAGTACGCTGAGGAGCCGAAGACGAGCCAACGAAGATAGCGCCTTGATTTGGAATTGGTGTCAATCGGCTTCTGCCCCCTGCAGGACCGCCTCAGTAGGATTCCTTTCCGGCAATGCTTCGGCAACGATCATTCCCGCCAGGATCAACAGCGCTCCGATCATGCCGTAGAACCCCAGGCGCTCGCTGGCGGCCCAATAGGCGTAGAGGGCCGCAAAAACCGGTTCCGAGCAGAAGATCAGGGCGGTATGCGCGGGGCTGATAAAGCGCTGCATGGAAGTCTGGACGAGAAAGGCGAAAACAGTTGCTACCAGGACGCAGATAACCAGGGTCCAGAGTATTCCGGGATACCAGACAAAAACCGCATTGCCGTTCCCCTTGGCTGCGAGGATGCTGAGCAGAGCTACGGTGCCGAGCTGGATGGTGGTCAGCCAGAAGACATTGCTGTCGGCCCGCCGCGCAAACTCGCTGGTATAGAGCAGGTGGAGCGCAACACAGCCGCCGCAGATCGTTGCCAGCAGGTCACCGTTGTTGAAGACCCAGGCGCCGTTGCTGCAGAGGAAGAAAAGGCCGGTAACGGAGAGCAGTACCCCCCACTTGACATTTCCGGAGACGGCCTGGCCAAAGAAAAAGCCCCCCATTATCGGCACGAAAACCACATTCAGGCCGGTGAGAAAGCCGGTATTCGAGGCGGACGTGTATTTCAGGGCAACGGTCTGGAAGGCGTAGGCGGCGAAGAGAAGAACGCCGAGGATAATGCCGTGCTTCACTGTTTGCAGCGGGAGCCGCCGCGTCTTTACCATGGCGATGGGCAACAGGATCAAAAAAGCGGCAAGGAATCTCTGGGAGAGAAAGACAAAAACGTCCACCTGCCGGATCGCGTCTTTAACGATGGTAAAGGTGACGCCCCAGAAAAATGTGGTGATCAGCAGCAGGATGCCGGCCCGGATTTTTTTCATGAAAGTAAAACACTCTTGTAACAGAATTTATTAGACTCCAGCACATTATACGTCATCTTTTTAATAGGTTTGCCGAGCAAATGCAATTAAATTTAAATGGTATGACCATAAAGATTGACATTGGCTAAAAATCGCTTTAAAAGAGTTCTCAAACCTAGTTTAAGCTTAGTAAAAATTTATTTATCAAACCAAGAGGGGGAAAACATGAAAGTCCGTCGTTTAATGGCAGCATTGATGATGTGTGCATCTTTGGTCATGGTTACGCATGGTACCGCTTCGGCGGCAAAAGCGGTGAAAACCGTCACCATAGCAACCGACGCGACCTGGCCGCCGATGGAGATGGTGGATGCCGGCAAGAACATTGTCGGCTTTGACATTGATTACATGAATGCCGTTGCCAAAGAGGCCGGTTTCAAAATTGTCTACAAAAATACTGCCTGGGACGGCATCTTTGCCGGTCTTGCCTCTGGTAACTATGATGCCATAGTTTCTTCCGTCACCATTACCGACGAGCGAAAGAAGCAGTACGACTTTTCCGACCCGTATATCAACATCGGCCAGATCCTGGTTGTGCCCAAAACGCAAAAAAACGTAAAATCCCTTGCCGACCTGAAGGGGCGGAAGGTCGGCGCCCAGATCGGCACCACCGGTGCATTTGAAGTCAAGAAGGTGGCGGGCGTCGAGCTGAAGACCTATGATGAAGTTGGCCTCGCCTTCGAAGACATGGCTGCCGGACGGATTTTCGGCGTTGTTTGCGACGAGCCGACCGCTGCCCACTATGCACTGCAGAAGCAGGAGTACAAGGCAAAGTTCATGATCGTCGGCAAAACCTTCACCCAGGAGTCATACGGTGTCTGCGTGCAGAAAGGGAACAAGGAACTGACGGAACTGTTCAACAAAGGGATCAAGGCGGTCAAGGCCAAGAAGATCGACGAGAAACTGCGCAAAAAGTGGCTGCGTTAAATTTGAACCGTTGCAATCCTATTGAATCAAATCGTGATCCTTGAATTTGTGCTTTATTGGCTTTCAATTAAATCAACAGACAACGCTCGGAGACTGCGTAATGCGCCTCCCGGCAGTTCCTTGCAGAGACAAAATGAAGGAAGAAAATAGTAAACAACCGAGCCTCGATGTTGGAGACGGTGCGGCCATTCCGACCAGGAGTGACCGCGGCCTCTTTACTGCCTGGCGTATCGCATTTTTTGGCGCCATTGCCACACTCATTTATCTTGCTGCGACCAGGCCGGACCCCTATCTCAATATTCTGAAATTCATCCCCGACGGCATCCTGGTCACGTTCAAGGTGACCATCGGTTCGATCCTGCTGGCACTCGTGATCGGACTCTTTACCGGTCTCGGCAGGGTTGCCCGGAATAAGTTCATCAACGGCGCCGCCTCGCTCTATGTTGAAGTAATCCGGGGCATTCCGCTCCTGGTGCAACTCTTCTACATTTACTATGCGCTCGGACGTATTATCCATGTTCCGGACATCCTCAGCGCCATCATCGCCATGGCGGTCTGTTACGGCGCTTACATGGGGGAGATCGTCCGTGCCGGCATCCAGTCGATTCCCAATGGACAGATAGAAGCTGCCTTGTCGCTGGGGATGAACCGCCGGCAGACAATGATCCATGTGGTGCTGCCCCAGGCGGTAAAGGTGATTCTGCCCCCTTTCGGCAACGAATTCATCGCCCTGCTGAAGGATTCATCCCTTGTCTCCATTCTGGCAGTTGCCGATCTCCTCCGGCGGGGGAGGGAATTTGCTTCGGAATCCTTTACCTATTTTGAAACATACACGGTAATAGCGCTGGTTTATCTGATCATCACCCTGTTTTTCTCAAAAATTATCGGCATCATGGAGGAGCGGGCCAGTGTCAACAGATGAGCGGCGCAAGATGGTTGAAGCGAGAGCCGTTGTCAAGTACTTCGGCCAGTTCAAGGCGCTGGACCGGGTATCGCTCGACATTTATGACGGCGAAAAGGTGGTTATCATCGGCCCGAGCGGCTCCGGGAAAAGTACCCTGCTTCGTTCCATCAACATGCTAGAAGAGATTGACGGCGGGACCATGATAGTCGACGGCATGGACCTCAGCGACCCCGGGACGGATATAACCAAGGTTCGTGAAGAGGTCGGCATGGTTTTCCAGTCGTTTAACCTGTTTCCCCACAAGACCGTGCTGGAAAATCTTACCCTGGCCCAGCGGGTGGTGCGCAAACGCTCGGAGAAGGAGTCGGTGGAGCGGGCCATGTATCTCCTCAACAAGGTCGGCATCCACGAAAAGGCAGATGCGTACCCGGGCAAGCTTTCCGGCGGCCAGCAGCAGCGGGTCGCCATTGCAAGGTCGCTGGCCATGGACCCGAAGCTGATGCTGTTTGACGAGCCTACGTCGGCCCTCGACCCGGAAATGATCGGCGAGGTGCTGGATGTCATGAAGGGTCTGGCGCGGGAAGGGATGACCATGGCTGTGGTAACCCACGAAATGGGCTTTGCCCGGGAAGTTGCCGACAAGGTTGTTTTCATGGACCACGGCACGATCATCGAGGAAGGAACAGCGGAGCACTTTTTTACCAATCCGACCCATGACCGCGCCAAGCTGTTTTTGAGCCAGATATTGTGAAATGAGGCGATGCGCTTTGGCGCACCGCCTTTTTTTGGTCAATCTGTAAATTAATACCGACTTATCAACCTTGAAAGGTGGTGATAGCGCCCGTTCAGTCAAGCAAGGCAGTCCCCATGAAGTAATGTTTTATAATCTCAATCACTATTTTGCATTGAAGGAGGAGGAAACAATGAAGTTTAACAAGAAGTTTCTGGCTGTCGCCGCCGCAGGCGCGCTGACCGTCGCAACCGCCGTACCGGCACTGGCTTTGGAGAATCAGTTCAGCGGTGCATTTATATCCCTTTACGATCTCTCAAACTTTAACGCTGCTGGCAATATTCAAAAAGATGCTCCTACCGCCAATTTCTTTGAGCAAAGGGTTCGTTTGGGTTATACCGCCAAGGTCAGTGACGATCTGAAATTGGTCACCAAGTTCGAATTCGATTATAGCAACTGGGGTAACAGTTCTTACGATAGTACAGTCGGAAGGGGCCAGGGTGGAGCACTTGGCGCGGATACGGTTAATATGGAAACCAAGAATCTTTACCTCGACTGGTCCATTCCTTCAGCCAAACTGAATGTGAAAATCGGCATGCAGCCCTACGATGACTCCTTTAAGGGAATTTTTACCAGCGCGGACATGGCCGGTATCCTGCTGACCCACTACTATGCGCAGGCTTCCACCTATGCAGGTTTTTTCCGCTGGAATGATGATGGTTCAACAACCCTCGGCAAGAATACCCGTGACATGTTTGTGCTCGATGGCAAGTATAATGTCAGCAAGGATACACTGATTGGCGCTGCCTACTACTTTGTGAACAGCGATAACGTGAAAATGACCAATATTGTTTCTCCCGAGGACCTAACGGTCCATATGCTCGGCGTAAATGCGGCGACCAAAATCGGTGCTCTTAACGTTGACGGTTTTTTGGCGTATCAGTTCGGTGAAGATAACATTACAAATGTGGACAGAAGCGCATTCGCAGCAAATGTCGGTGCGAGCATGAAGTTGAACGCGGGTACAGCCCGGACCGAATTACTCTATGTCTCCGGCGACAATAACAATTCCAACGAGCATTCTTTCTATACCCCCTATTCGCAGAAGTTTGCCCAGTTTAATCTTGCCGAAAGCGGTTTTTACAACAACGAGATGGTTATCCTTGGTCGCGACAAAAATGCCATGACTAACGACAACGCCATTGTCTATGACGTAAACAACAGAAACCAGGGCGTCATCTTCGGTTCTGTCGGATACGACTACACATTCACAAGCAAGCTTTCCGGCAGCGCCAATGCCGGCTTTGCCGCTGTTGCCGAGGATAATGTGGGGATTCATGAGAGCAACTATCTGGGGACCGAGATTAACTGTGAGCTTGGCTACAAATTTACAGACAATCTGAACCTGTCTGCCCGCGCAGCTTATGTATTTCTCGGCGACTATTTCAAAGGTTTGGACGCTGACGATCCCTATGACGTCAAGCTGCTCGTAAAATACATCTTCTAGGTTAAATCACCCAAGTGCCGCGGTAACAACTGCGGCAATTTTCCACAGTCCAATAATAACAAAGGAGAATTACCATGAAAAAAATTGCGATTTCTCTTATTGCAGGTTTGCTGTTGACAACGGCAATTCCGGCCATGGCCGAAATGACCAAGGAAGAAAAAGATCAGTGCCTGCTCGCTTCCAAGAACTGCGCCAATGAAGTAGACAGCCTCCAGCAGAGGATCAGGAAGTTGAATAAGGAAATTAAAAAGGGGACCAAGGTGTATTCAGCTGAAGAATTGAAAAAACTCGAGCTGAAGCTGAAAGAGGCCGATGAAATCCTCAAGAACCTCGAAAAACCTGGGAAATAATTAACATTGGTGGCATTACCCGTAGTCCAACTTAAAGGAGGTAGCGTGTATGAGCCTTAAAAAGATTTCCGCATTACTTTTGGTGTCACTACTCGCGGCTGGCGGTTTCGGCTGCAAGAAGAAAGAGGCTACTGAAGCAACCACACCAGCCGGCGATACCGTCAAGATCGGTTTTCTCGGCGCCCTTACCGGTGACGTGGCCATGTTCGGCAAGCCGACCCTCGACGGGATGAAGATGGCCGCCGAAGAGGTCAACGCTGCCGGCGGCATAAACGGCAAGAAGATCGAGATCATCGAGGCGGACAACCGTGGCGACAAGCAGGAAGGCGCCTCGGTAACCCAGAAGTTCATCAGCCGCGACAACGTGGTGGCCATCGTCGGCGACCCCACCACCGGCATCACCAAGGTAGCCGCACCCATCGCCCAGAAGTCCCAGGTGGTTCTCCTCTCTGCCGGCGCCACCGGCCCGGGCGTTGTGGAGAATGGCGACTTCATTTTCCGTGATACCCTGCTCGACAGCGTCGCCATCCCGGCCTGTATCGACTTCTTTGCCAAGGATCTCGGCTACAAGAAGGTGGCGGTCATCACCTCCGACAACAACGATTACAGCGTCGGCCTCTCCCAGACCTTCCGCGATGCTGCCAAGGGAAAAGACATCCAGATAGTTTCCGACGAGAAGGTCAAGGACGGCGACAAGGACTTCAGCGCCCAGATTACCAACATCAAGGCCAAGAAGCCGGACGTAATATTCTTCTCCGGCTACTACACCGAAGGCGCCCTGATCATGAAGGAAGCCCGCAAACAGGGGCTCAAGGCCAGCATGTTCGGCGGCGACGGCCTCTTCTCTCCCAAGTTCATCGAACTGGGCGGGGCGGCAACCGAAGGTTCCATGTCCGCTCTCGGCTTCTCTCCCGAGCAGGCCACACCGGAGACCGCCAAGTTCATCGATGCCTACAAGAAGAAGTTTGGCGGCAATGACCCGGGTCTGTTCGATGCCCAGGGGTATGACGCGGTGATGCTCCTTGCGGACGCCATGAAGCGCGCCAACAGCATAGATCCCAAGGTCTTCAAGAACGAGCTGGCCAAAACCAAGAACTTCAAGGGTGTTTCCGGCACCATCACCATCCGCGACAATCGTGAGCCGATCAAGACGCCGCTCGCTCTCCTTGAAGTAAAAGGTGGCAAGTTCGTGCTCAAGGCCAAGGTCCCGGTCAAGATGGATTAATCTCGGGAAGTCTCTTGTTTGACCGTTGATTGCAGTTGAAGAGTCAGACGCAAAAGAGCCCGGCAGTGTTACTGCCGGGCTCTTTTGCGTCATGTTCATGAGCTAGACCTTTTCCTTCTTCTCCATGTGGGCGGTAAAGCGCCGAACGTGCCCCTTGGCGAGGAACCGGGCCCGGTCCGGGAGTCTCTTCTCCACGGCCTCGATGATATCGTGCAGGTCCTGGTAGTTTTCGCTGAGGATGGTATCGTCCATGGGGAGGAAGCTTTCGTAGTACGTGTGGATGTTGTAATACACCGTCTGCAGGACGGCTATATAGAGCGGGTTAGCGGTGATCCGGGCGAGTGCCAGGTGAAGTTCCTCATCGACGCGAATGAAATCGTCCCAGTGGCTCTCCCCCTTTTCCAGGTAGTCACGGGCTTCTTTCAGCAGTGCCCTGAGCCTTTGAATGTCATTCGGCGTGGACCGTTCCGCGGCCAGGCACGCGGCGATGCCTTCCAGCTCTTCGCGGAACTCGGCCAGATCTTTAAGGGAAACCTTCTTGTAGCGGATCAGAAGTCCCAGGTTTTCGCTGATCTGCTCGGTGGTCACCCCCTTGACGATGGAGCCGCCGCTGACGCCGGTCTTGATCTCGATCAGCCCTTTCTGCTCCAGCACCCGCAGGGCTTCCCGCAGTGTGCCTCTGCTGACGTTGAGCTGTTCCTTCAGTTCACGTTCCGCCGGCAGCTGGTCTCCCGCCTTCAGTTTTCCTTCGACGATGGCTTCCTGGATCTGATCCACCACGTCCTGGAATATCCGGTTCTGTTTTGCCTTTCGAAACATGCGACTCCCGGCCTTTCCGTTCCGCCCTGGTAAACAGTAGCGGCTAAATGATGTAAACTTATATAACACCGCACCGCTTTTTTATCAAATGATAACACACAGGAGCAAAAATGCGAATGGTTAAACCATTGACACTCTGCCGGGTCAGTGGTAGTATTGCCCATCAGTCGTAATCAGCGATGATCCTCAACGCCATGCACAAAAGAAAAGGAGTGCGCAATGCAGAACAGTGAACTGAACAGCAGGGTCGTTTCCCGGGGAAAGGAGTTCTTTGCCAGCATTTCCGGGGAGAAGCCCTCCCTCTTCAACAAGGGTGCGTGGATGGGGAAGGTGATGGACTGGAGCATGAAGAATGAAAACTTCAAGGTCCAGATGTTTCGTTTCGTCGACGTTTTCCCGTCGCTCACCAACGGCAAACTCCTCACCGACCACATCCGTGAGTACTTTGGCGGTGAGCAGGAAATGCCGGCGGTCCTTTCGTGGGGTGCCAAGGCGGCCGGCATGCTCGGATCATTCGGCGGCGCAGTGCTCAATAAGGCCCTCTCCACCAACATCCAGGAGATGGCCCGGCAGTTCATTGTCGGTGAGACGACGAAAGAAGCGGTGAAGAACCTGGAGAAACTCCGCAAGGACGGTTTCGCCTTTGTTGTCGACGTGCTCGGCGAGGCAACCCTTTCCGAGGCGGAGGCGGAGGCTTACATGAACACCTATCTGGAACTGCTCGACTCCCTGCAAAAGGAGCAGCAGAACTGGAAAGCGCTCCCCGGTAAAGGTGGCGAGCAGCATCTCGACTGGGGGCATGCCCCCAAGGTCAACGTCGCCGTAAAACCGACCGCCCTCTACTGTCTCGCCAACCCCCAGGACTTTGAAGGCTCGGTGGTGGCGATTCTCGGGCGTGTGCGCCGGATCTGCGCAAAAGTGGTGGAACTGGGCGGTTTCCTCTGCATTGACATGGAGTCATACCGGCACAAGGACATTATCCTCGAGGTCTTCCGCCGGCTCAGACTCGAATACCGTGATTACCCGCACCTGGGCGTCGTACTCCAGGCCTACCTCAAGGACACGGACAGGGATCTGGACGATCTCCTTGCCTGGGCAAGGCAGAATGACGTCCGGATTTCGATTCGCCTGGTAAAGGGGGCGTACTGGGACTATGAGACCGTCAAGGCCAGGCAGAACGACTGGGAAATCCCCGTCTGGACCATCAAGGCCGAGAGTGACGCCGCTTATGAGCGCCAGTCGCGGAAAATACTGGAGAACCATCAGATATGCCACTTCGCCTGTGCCTCCCACAACATCCGCTCTATTTCCGCGGTCATGGAGCTGGCCCGGAAACTCAATGTCCCGGAAGAACGCTACGAGTTCCAGGTTCTCTACGGGATGGCCGAACCGGTGCGAAAGGGTCTGCTGAAGGTAGCCGGACGCATCCGCCTCTACTGCCCCTATGGCGATATGGTGCCGGGGATGGGCTATCTGGTCCGGCGGCTCCTGGAGAACACGGCCAACGAGTCGTTCCTCCGCCAGAGTTTTGCAGAGGATACCCAGATTGAAAAACTCCTGGAAGACCCGGTCGTGACCATGGAACGGGAGCGTGCCATCCGCGCCGCCAGATCGGTACATGAGGGGAAAGCACCCGACGGTCAGGCCCCCTTCAAAAACGAGGCAATGGTCGACTTTACCCGGGCCGACCACCGGCAGGCATTCCCCGCGCAGATCGCCGCGGTGCGGAAACAGCTCGGTCGCACCTATCCTCTCTATATCAACGGCAGGGAGGTTACGACCCCTGACCTGATCCCGTCGCTCAATCCGAACAGGCCGGCCGAGGTTGTGGGGCAGGTCTGCCAGGCCGGAACCGGGGAGGTGGGGGATGCCATCGCCGCCGCCAGGAGCGCCTTCCCGTCATGGCGCGACACCGGGCCGAAGACGAGGGCCGAGTATCTGCTTAAGGCCGCCGCCGTTGCCCGCCGGAGGATCTTCGAACTCTCCGCCTGGCAGGTGCTGGAGATCGGCAAGCAGTGGGACCAGGCCTACGCGGACGTCACCGAGGCGATCGACTTTCTCGAGTATTACGCCCGGGAAATGGTGCGCCTGGGCGAACCGCGCCGGCTCGGCCACGTCCCGGGCGAGCTGAACCACTACTTCTACGAGCCGAGGGGGGTTGCGGCGGTTATCTCGCCGTGGAACTTCCCCCTGGCAATCAGCTGCGGCATGGTCGCCGCTGCCATTGTCGCCGGCAACTGCGTTGTTTTCAAGCCGTCGGGGCTCACCTCGGTCATTGGCTGGCATCTGTTGGAGCTCTTCCGTGAGGCAGGTCTCCCCGCCGGGGTCTTCAACTATACGCCGGGCCGCGGCTCCGTCATGGGAGACTTTCTGGTGGACAGCCCGGACATCAGCCTCATCGCCTTCACCGGCTCCATGGAGGTAGGGCTGCGCATCATCGAGCGGGCCGCCAGGGTCCATCCGGGCCAGGAGAACGTCAAGAAGATCGTCTGCGAGATGGGGGGGAAGAATGCCATCATCATCGACGACGACGCCGACCTGGACGAGGCGGTTCCCCATGTCCTCTACTCCGCCTTCGGTTTTCAGGGGCAGAAGTGCTCGGCCTGTTCCCGGGTCGTTGTCCTCGAAGCGGTCTATGACAAGTTCGTTGAGAGGCTTGTTGCCATGGCAAGGGCGGCAAAGGTCGGCCCGTCCGAGGATCCGACCTTCTACATGGGCGCGGTGGCCGATGACAAGGCACAGAAGAGCATTCTGGAGTTTGTGGAAGTCGGCAGGAAAGAGGGGCAGGTTCTCTACGAGAGCCCGGTTCCCGCAGAAGGTTACTTCGTGCCGATGACCATTATCGGCGGAATCCGGCCGGAACACCGGCTTGCCCAGGAGGAGATATTTGGGCCGGTCCTGGCGGTCATGCGGGCCAGGGACTTCGACCAGGCCATCGAGTGGGCCAACTCCACCAGATTCGCCCTGACCGGCGGGGTCTTCAGCCGCAGCCCGGAGCACCTGGCAAAGGCCCGTCGCGAGTTCCGGGTGGGCAACCTCTACATCAACCGGAACAACACCGGGGCGCTGGTGGGGCGGCAGCCGTTCGGCGGCTCCCGCATGTCGGGGGTCGGCACCAAGGCGGGTGGCCCCGACTACCTGCTCCACTTCATGGACCCGCGGGTGGTGACCGAAAATACCATGCGCCGCGGCTTTGCGCCGGCGGAAGAGGATGACGACCAGGTGGCATGATGCAAGGGTGGCATGATGCAAGGGTGGGAGCGGCTCAGGCGCTCCCACCCTTTTTTGGTTCTACTGACCTGTTTTTTGCCGAAGCGGGCAGGGAGACGGCGAGGATGGAGAGGAGAATCATCCCTCCGCCGATGAAAAAGGGGAGCCCCAACTGCTCGTCAAGGAGGAGCCAGCCGAGCAGAGCGCCGACGATGGGCTGGAAGAAAAAGAATACGGAGCCGGCTCCGGCTTCAACGAGCTGCATCCCCTTGTTCCAGAGATAGAACGCTCCCGCCGTCGAGACGATACTGATATAGAGGATGGCAAGCCAGAGCGAGGGGCGGTCGAGACCGGTCACCGGCAGAAACTGCCATTCGATAAGCATTGCCGGGGTAGTAAGAAGGCAGCCCCAGAAGATCCCGTAGGTGGTAATCACCAGGGGCGGATAGCTGGCGGATGCCTTTCGCGCCAGGACTGACAGCAGCGCCCAGCTGACGGCAGCACCGATCAGGGCGAGGTCGCCTGCCACGGTTTTCACGCTGAATCCCGACCCTTCCCAGCCGACCACGATGATGACCCCGCAGGTGGCACAGGCAACCGAGGCGAGTTTGCGCACGGTCAGCTTCTCGCCGAGCATGAGATATGCGAAGAGGACGATGAAGGCAGGGCTTGTCGAGGTGAGGAGGGCGCCCATATGGGCCGATGATAGCCATGTGCCGATGAACTGCAGGCCGATGGAGAGAAAATAGCCGGCAAAGCCGATGGTTGCAAAGGTCCGCCAGTCACGGGTAATAGGCTGGCGGAGGCCCTGGAGAGCAACCATGATCCAGAGGCAGAGGAAGGCGATTACATAGCGTATCCAGAGGAGGGTGAATGGCGGGATGTAGTCAAGGGCCACCTTGCTCACTACATACAAGCCACCCCAGATGCTTGCAGCAGCAGCCAGGGCAAGAAAACCGGCGGTAGATTGTTTATTCTTTTCCATACTCATTATAAGGGTTCCCCGTTGAAAGTTACCCTCAAGCCCGTTATCCCTTCAGAAAAACTGGTTTGGCCGTAAAATCCCGGTCGCCGGCTGTTCGCTGTTCCCCTGTAAATCGGCTCCACTTTCAGGCTGTTGTCGCTGCCATCTGCCAAGGTGATTTTCCGCTCAACGGCAACATCATCGGAGGGGATTGCGATGACGACCCTGTGCGTACCTGCTTTCAGTCGCAAATCTCTTCCGAACCCGTACCTGATCCCCTTGCCAGCTTCCGGGTCCCTGAGCCAACGTGGCTCGATATTTTCCTCATGCAGACTACCTTGCAACTGTACTGCCTGGCCATCAATATTGATAAGCAGCCTGTATTCAGGGGTGCCATGAACGTCTTTTCCAGAATAAATGCCGGGTTTGTGCGTCTTCAGGGAAGAGGCGATGCGCAAATCCGCAAGGCCCGGGGGAACTAGGCCTCCGTTTGATAATTCCTGAAAAACATCAGTGTGCATGCTCGTGCTGCTTGCTTTTATTAACGCTGAACTTTCAGCGCAACCGTTTATCACCATCAATGCCATTATTAACAACATTAAGTTCATTTTTTTCATGTTCGGCTCCTTTCATGACCGGTCGGAGCCCAACCCCCGCGCCGCTCATGATGGCATCATCTGCTAAATCGCATCTCGTCCTCTTTCATTTGTCCGAATCTTCACGATGTCATCAACCGTAGACACGAAAATCTTCCCATCGCCGGTGTTGCCGGTATGAGCGTATTTTTGAATCACATTGACGACTTCATTAACCATCTCGTCATTGACAACAACTTCCAGTTGAATGCGCGGAATGAACTCCACCATTTCATAGACGATCTTGTCTGTTGCATTCTTGGCCTTGCCTTTGCCGAATCCTTTTATCTCAGATACGGTCACTCCAGGTAATCCATCAATTTCATGAAGTTCTTCGGTTACTTCCAGTAATTTCGACGGTCTGATTATTGCTTTTATCTCTTTCATAAACTCCTCCGATTCAGATATTTTTGTGTTCTATAGAGTGTTCTCGAGTACAGACTCGACTACATCTCTGCATCGGCTTTTCTCTTTTCAAACCAGCTGTACACCGATGGGATTATCAGCAATGTCAGAAGGGTTGAGGTTACCAAGCCGCCTACGACAACGGTTGCCAGAGGTTTCTGTATTTCAGAACCCGCTCCGCCGGCAAGCAGCATCGGGATCAGACTGAAAATGGATATTGATGCGGTCATCAGTACCGGGCGTAATCGGTCAAGACTCCCCTTTCTGATCGCTTCCGGCAATTCAAGCCCTTCATCACGCAACTGGGAGATGCGCGATACCAAAACAAGCCCGTTTAAGACGGCAACGCCAAACAGGACAACAAATCCGACTGACGCCGGAACCGATAGATATTGCCCGGAGATGAAGAGAGCGAAGACACCGCCGATCAAGGCAAAGGGGAGGTTGGAAATAACCAGTAGCGCCAGGCGGATCGATCTGAAGGTGACGTACAACAACAGCAGGATCAAGCCGATGGCCACCGGTCCGATGATCATCAGTCTGTTCATCGCCCGCTGCTGATTCTCGAACTGGCCACCCCAGGTGATATAATATCCGGCAGGCAGTTTGACCTGCTCTTTGATCTTCTGCTTTGCCTCGGCAACAAAACTGCCGATATCCCTGCCGCTGATATTCATCTCAACACCGATTCTTCGTACACCATCCTGACGGCTTATCTGAGCCGGTCCTTCGATCATTTTCACATCGGCAAGCTGTTCGAGCGGAACATTTATCCCGGTTTTCGTGGTGATCATCAGGTTCTTGATCGCTTCCAGAGAATTCCTTTTTTCTTCCGGCAGACGAACCGAGATATCGAAGCTGCGGTTTTCCTCAAACAACTGCGATGCAGCTTTACCGGCCACGGCTATTTCGATAACCTTTTGCACATCGCTGATATTCAGGCCATACCGGGCTATTTTTGCCCGGTCGATGTTTACTGTCAGGTATGGCTGCCCCGTAACCTTTTCAGCATTCAGATCAGTCCCTCCCTTTATCGTGGACAGAACCTTGGCTATTTCAGCCGATTTTTCACTGAGTACGTTAATATCTTCACCAAACAGCTTGAGAATCAGCTGGGCACGGGTTCCGGCAACCAGTTCATCAATCCGGCACTGAATCGGCTGGCTGAAGCCGAACGTTATCCCCGCAATCGACTCAAGAGACTTGCGCATCTCATTGGTCAGCTCTTCTTTGGAAATATCCCGTTTCCATTCGCTCTTTGGTTTGAATATCCCCACATAACCGGTCTTGTCAGAGCCCCTGGTGTCCAGGGCAACCCCGGTCTGCCCGGTGCGCCCCACGATAGTATCCAACTCGGGAAACTGCTTTAGCTTTGCTGCGGCCATTTGGTTTACTTCCATGGACTTGGCCAGGGAAACACCGGGAAGCATGGCAACATCCATGTCAAATGAGCCTTCATCCATGATCGGGATGAATTCCGTTCCCAGCCTTGTTACCAGAAAGAGTGAAGCAACCAGAAGCACTCCCGCAACAGTCAACACTATTTGCTTTCTGTTCATGGCATATTCGAGCAGTGGCAGATACAGCCTGCTTGCATGCTTCATGATGAAGCTCTCTTTTTCCGGTTGTGGTTTCAGAAACAGGATGCAGAGCACCGGGATAACGAATACGGAAAGAAACAGTGAGGCAAGCAGCGCAATCGCCACCGTTATGGCCAACGGGCTGAACATCTTCCCTTCGATACCTTCCAGGGAGAGAATAGGAATGAAGGTGAGGGCGATGATAAGTTCGCCGAAGATGCTCGGCTTTCTGACCTCCATGACCGCTTTGAGCACGGTCAATAATTTGGAATGTTGCCCCCCCTCCTCGCTCAGGTGGCGCTGGACGTTTTCCACCTGAATAATGGTCGTGTCGATGATCATGCCGATCGAAATGGCCAGACCACCGAGGGACATCAGGTTTGCGGTTATGCCGACAAGCTTCATGACAATGAATGTCGCCAACAGTGAGAGCGGCAAGGCGATGAGCACGACAAAGCTTCCCCGGAAACTGTTCAGCAGCAGATAAAGAACAATCAGCACCAGGATAGAGCCTTCCAGCAGCGCCTTGTTGACCGTGCCGAGGCTCGCCTTCACAATGTCGCTGCGGTCGTAATAGGGAACGAGCTTGATCCCTTCGGGCAGGACATTATTTTCATTCATCTCCTTGACTTTACCTGCAACCCGGCGCACCACGTCACGGCTGTTTTCGCCGCGCAGCATCATGACGATGCCGCCGACACATTCATCCTTGCCGTCTTTCATTGCGGCGCCCATGCGCACTGCTTCGCCGACCTTGACCTGTGCCACGTCTCTGATATAGGTCGGAGTACCCTTTGACGATCTAAGCACAATGGTTTCAATGTCACTGACATCTTTTATCAAACCGACCCCGCGAACGATGTACTGATCCGTTCCCCGTTCGAGGAGGTTGCCGCCGACGTTTTCATTGTTGCTGCCGATGGCAGAGTACACATCGTCCACCGTTATGGCATATTTCACCAGCTTTTCCGGTGACACGATCACCTGGTACTGCTTGAAGTAGCCACCAAAGGAATTTATCTCATTCACTCCGGCAACACTTTTCAACTGCGGGGTGATAATCCACTCCTGAATGGTTCTCAGATTTGTCAGATAGGCAATCTTTTGCTGCGGGTCATCCGGCATCTTCCCTTCAAGGGTATACTGGTAGATTTCGCCCATGGCGGTGCCAATCGGCCCCATGGCGACTTCAACCCCCTTGGGGACCTTCTCCCGTGCCTCCGCCAACCGCTCAAATACCAATTGCCGGGCGAAATAGATATCAACATTGTCCTTGAAGACAATAGTTACTATCGACAGGCCGAACTTGGTGACTGAACGCATCTGTTCGATATCGGGCAGGCCACGCATGGCCATCTCGATCGGGTAGGTTACGTTCCTCTCAATCTCTATTGCCGAAAGGCCATCGGCGTGGCTGACAATTTCAACTTGAATGTTGGTGACATCCGGAAAAGCATCTATCGGCAAGCGCAGATAGGAATACAATCCGAATGCTATAATCAGCAGCGAAAGGAAGATGACCATCCCTTTCTGCCGTAACGTATATGCTATCAATTTTTCTAACATAATAAACAGTCTCCCGAAACAGGCTGAAGGCTGAAGACTGAAGGAAAGGGATTATCGGTTACCTTCAGCCTTCAACCTTCGGTCTTATTACCTTGGTTTAGTGTCCATGCTCGTCAACAACTTCACCCTTCTTAATTTCCGACTTGAGAATGAACGCTCCCTTGACTGCATAGCGCTCCCCCTCTTTCAGGCCGGAAACAATTTCAATCA
>Ga0210377_10001938_pt1 | contig 18451 bp, 12 predicted proteins | sample PLM4_65_b1redo_FD_155480 | JGI IMG/M metagenome (GOLD analysis project Ga0210377, IMG submission 155480) | Groundwater sediment microbial communities from an aquifer in East River, Colorado, USA - PLM4_65_b1 redo | ecosystem: Environmental > Terrestrial > Soil > Riparian zone | place: USA: East...
TGCTCCTGAATATGAGCCTGAACAACTCAAAGCTGAGTTTAGCAAGGATTTTCAATATTGATTTCTCCCGAATATTCCCGTAAAATCAGTTTTCGATATTCATTCAGGGAGCTTATATAAGTCATTGGAATTAAACAAGTTCGAATTTTTGAGCAAGACACCCAATTCTAAGCCGCAGTCCCTCTCCCGCCCCATACTCCGGTATGGCCCCGGCTGAGTTTGTCGATTTACGGCATTCTAAAGTTGTTCAAACACACTCCGGTTTCGAATTTCACCCGTTTCAAGGAAATAGCGATAATCGCTAATGAGTTCTTTCACGGTGTCATTCATAAATCCTTTTTTTTCGACAAACGCTTCCATCTCGTCAGGGGAAGGAACTTCCCACTGTTCAAAATTCTCCATTTTCTGTAATTCCTCCGAGGCTTGTCTCAGTTCTGGACTTGCTTGCATGTTGATTTGATTTGGCTGAGTTCGACCTTCAAGAGCATTGCGGATGCCTCTGTGATAGATGATGCCAACTCCTTTTGACCACCTCTCTTTTACGTCCTTGATCTTCTTCTCTGAGACACCAATTTCTTTGAGGCTATTGATAATTCTGTCATTTAGATCCAAACGGGTCTTTAGATCAATGCCACCCATAAAGTTGGCAGCCATTGAGTCAGTGAGAACTGCTTTAGCATTGATGCAGGCAACGTTCTGCAACTGCTCAACCGTTGAAGCGGCCTGTTTGGCTATTAAGTCAACTGTTGCACTTTGAGCTTCCACACGGTCCTTTATAGCTGAGATTTCGTTGGCGTCGGCCTTAGCCTGCTCCACGGTGGAAGTCATCTCCGCGAAGCCCGGAATCTTGACCCCAGTTAATCGGTCACATAGCATAATAGCTACGCCGATGCCCAAGCCAACCCCAGCGAAGGCAATGATTCTCTTGTGGTCAACTCCGGTAGCAAAGAGAAAATAGGCGGCGACCAACACGACGTTGATGAGCAATAGAGCACCTATATACTTCATCTCGCTCTCCTTTATCTATCGAAGACAATGATGGTAGCACGAACTTGAACCAGTGAATTATAACAACGGCGTGCCTCGACTCAAGTTCAATCACTAAACTTCCACTAAAACCCACCAGTTTAGCGCCCCCTAAATTCTCGCCAACCCCACCCATACTCCGCTATGGCCCCAGCTGAGGTCGTCGGCTTGAGGGCCTCTCAGGGCTACACTTTATGGGTCGCGGGGGAGGCTTCGCTCGGAGCATTGCAGACTCCCAGGCTCGCTCCTCGCCTTGGAGTTCTTGGCGCAGCTTGAAGGACAAGACGGCCCGGACGGATCGGCGATTGTACGGCCTCTCAGGACCTCACACGGCCCAAGGTCGCATTCCGGTTCTCGGCCGGACAATTCCGTTTGCGAAGATGCTCTCTGAGGCTCGACCTCTCACCGTCCGGTAGTAAGACGGTCCATGTTCGCCGGCCGGTTGGTCGTACCCGCGCATCAGAACACTTTCACGAAGCACCGAGGGCCGTCCAAACTGTTCCTCATTTTCAGTTATCAGGCCCGTAAATCCAGCCGATAATATAAGTAGTAGCGAGACGTGATTCTTGGATATGCCGCCAATAGTGAGCAGGTGCAACTTAATGACTATGAACGCAGTCGGAGCGCGACTCTCGCGTCGTTTGAACAGATATGTCTCGAAGGCAAAAAGATACGACTAACAACATTTTGACACAGTGTGTGACCGGCATTGTGGCAGGGTTGGTAGTGGCTGCAATCGGTGGGGTGTTCTGCTATGTATGGCTTGGAAAAGAGAGTCAGTTACGCATACAAATCATGCAACGGGATATGGAGCGGCTATCTTTCCAAGTTGCGAGCGGTAATGATTCAATCAATAACATCAAGTTGTTCATTGCTTCTGTACATCCTGACAAAAGTATATTACCGCTTTCATCAGCGAACAAACTTCAGAGATTGGAGCCCAAAGAAATAGCTACCTTGGCAGCACACATAGGCAGGTATTCAAGTGCTACAGCGTTCTCCCAAAAAGTATCTGAGGACGACCCTCGACTGGGTAGCCTTCTGACACATCATGGTATTGATCAGAACGACCTTCAAAACTACTGGAACATGGCAAGTTACCAGAAATTCAATGACAATCAGAAACCCTAAGGTTAGGTGGCTCTACCATGATGGCGAAATCCAAATCATTCCAGACATTTGAGCAGACTTTTGGACGTAGCCAAGGAATGATGGCTCTCGCCGTATTCTATCAACGCTCACTGGACGAAGGTCACATCGAAGAGCACCAATTCATGAGGGTTTCCGACGTCGCTCGGGCGGCGATCGTTATTGGTGTCTCTGCTATGGATCGCTATTACACCCGACGGTTTGCGGAGCAATTAGTCCCATACGTTAAGGCACATGGCCCCACCAGAGGAATTGCCGAGATGCTCGAAAAGGCTGGTTTAGACACGTACCAAGCGCTTGAGCTGTTTTCGACGGCGCGTCCATATCGCAGAGTGCGCGCTTTGGTCGATGCCCATCTTGAGCATCAGGTCACACAGCGTTTTGATGTAATCGATAAGCTATTTCTTTGCTTCGGCATCAAAGACTTCTGTCAGCGAGTTCAAGAGACAACCCAGAAAACGCGGCTATTGAGGACGGTGCGGAAACTCATCAATAGGCGCCATCAGATTGTACACGAGGGAGATGTAGATTCGAGGGGGAAGTTGAGACCACTGAATGTTCAACAGACCTGCAAGTGGATGAAAGAACTCGGTCGATTCGTCTATCATTCGGAGGAGCTTCTGAATAAGGTCTTCTCGGCCCGGTCCATGCCGTAGCATCCCCCACGCGCGCACAAAGAAGGCCGGACAGCACATTCGCCGCCCGGCCTCGATACCCATACTCATTTCGACCGATCTTGCCGTCGATGTCACCAGGCGCGCGCCAAAGTGCGCGCCAACTATGTACTTTTGACCTTCGTCTGGTCTTCGCTTGAACCAGCCAAATCTTTGTTCTCGTGGGCAAAAACGGCGTTTTCAGGAAACCATGCAGGGTATGGTATCGGATTGATAGTCCGGTGCGACAAAATGCTAAGCCTTCGGCGAACAAGCACTTACCGCACGATGGAAACGGCGCTTACAAACCAGCTTACAAACGAAACCGGGAAATCGCCCCAAATCCTATGTGCAAAAATAAGTAGTCACCACAATAGACAGCCTGGGCAGGAAAGGCGTAACATGGAAAACGCTATGACCAGACTCCAATAGTCAGGGCCTTGCCCACGTCACGTCCAGATTCCTCTGGCCGTAGGCTCCAACAAAGCTGGGCAAGGCCCGGTTTCTTTCTGCGGAGAATATACGAAGTGTAAGCCATTCGGTTCAGCCCCTCGGAATTGAGGTCTGGTTCGCACTGAAAACAACCGGGGCCCATGCCGAGCTAATCAGCACAGGCCCCGAAATGATGCAAGTCCTACTCTTGGTTCATCCGAGAGTTGTCTTTGCTCCTATGGCGTCGCTGGCCGATACAGCCGGATGTCATCGATGTACATCTGGCCCGTGCCGCCCGCTACTGTTGTATTGCCGCGGGTGCCGAACCCAATCGCGATGCTCGTCACGTTGGTCAGGTTCACGCCCAGAGCGGCAAACTGCTGCAGCGGGATCACCCACTCCGTCCAAGTGGCTATCTGTGCAACATTCGCGTTATCATGGTAGATCACCGCCGTGCCGTTGAGAGCCACGTACATCCGCTCAGCAGCGTTGGCCGAAGCACCCCGGAACCAGAGCGACAAGCTCGTGACCCCCTGCGCCGTCCAGTCGCGCGAGGAAGCCAGCGTCAGGGTCGCCTCCGAGCTCTTGAGGTTCGTGTCGTATGCATACGGCATCGACTGCTTGCCGCCGTGAATGACCGTCTGCTCGGCATAAGGAGGCAGGGCGTTGCCAACGACCGCCCCGTTGGTCGTGGTGCCAAAACCGTCTATCCACTTGTCGAATATCCTGTTGCTGCCGGCGCCGGGCGGGTCGATATCATTGTACGACTCGAAGTCATCCAGCAGAAGATACTGGCCCGTCGTGAAGCTCCACAGAGGCCCCTTGGCCGGACTGTTGGCGTTATCGACCTCATCCACCCGCCAATAATACGTGCTGGCCCACAGCAATAACCCAGGGTCATAGCTCTCGGCGCCGAGGGCGCGGGTGCCTCTGTACTCGGGCGAAGCCGTGTCGGCCTTGCGCACGGCCTCTTTATCTGTGCCGAAATAGACCCGATGCGAGGCAGCGGTGTTCGACGGCGTCCAGGTCAGAATCGCGTTCATCTCGGCGCTGGCGGCGCCGTTGGAGGGATGCGGGTTGCCCACCGCCCCGGGCGTCGTAAAGCTCCAGACCTGGCCCTTGTACACGTTGGGAGGATCGGTCTCATCGACCCGCCAGTAATAGACTTTCCCCGACTTCAGCGAGGGCGGGCTGTAGGCTGTCGTTCCCACCATGGTTCCGCCGCTGACGGCGCTGCTGACATTGTCAAAATTCTCGCCGAAATAGAGGGTGTGCAATTTAGCCCCGTAGCCTGCGGTCCAGGTAAGCCTGGCATTGAGAGCGACGGATTCGGCGCCGTCGCCCGGGTTGGGATTGTAGGCTGTCCTGGGCGGAATGGAGAAACTCCAGACAAACCCTTTCCACGGGCTGTTCGGGTCGGCGTCGTTGACCTCATCAACTCGCCAGTAGTAGGTCGTGCCCGGAACCAGACCATCCGGATACAGATACCCGGGGAAACCAATAAGCAGAGACGTTGTGGCCTGATTGCCGCGGAACGTATCGCCTGTGCCATTGTTCACATCATCAAAGCTGTCGCCCAAATACACATTGTGCGAGACCGCAAAATCTCCTGCCTTCCAGGAAAGGCTAACCCACGTATCAGCATACAGAGCGCCATCCGACGGGTAGGGGGACAAGGCATACGGATATCCTTCGCCCCCTTCCATCGTTGCCTGGATCTCGATTTGTGCCAGCGCCACGTTGTGAATGCGTGCGTCGTCGATCTTGCCGACAAGAAGATGGGTGGGCGTACTCAGATCTCTTCCGGCGCCCAGAAGCAAGCGCCCGGTACTGGTCTCTATCAAGCCTGTGGAACCCGTTGTTCCGATCGGTTCGCCGTCCAGGTAGACGACCTTTCTTGCCCCATCGTATACTGCGGCGACGTGATGCCATTCGCTGTCAAAAAGACCAGCGGCTGCGACGGCCATCCAATTCGGCGAGGTGCCAGTTGTCTTGAATCCGATTTGCCTGCTGGGTCCGTTATAGTACAATGCAAAGGTGTCGATATTCGGCCCGCCCCGCATGATAATACCAGACCAGTCGGGGTAGGCAAAACCAGGATCAGGTTTTACCCAGGCGGCAAGTGTGACCTGCTGAGTAATATTCAAGACACTACGATTTCCGCAGTCCGCGTAGTCGCCGGTCCCGTCGAGCTCCAGAGCCCCGCCGATCCTCCCCACCCCCCACTTTGGGTTACCCTGGAGGATGCCGTCGTTACTGTTGCCACTTGTGTCATAGGCGGTGGTTCCGACACCCTCATCAAACCTCCAGTAACCCACCAGTCCGGCTGAGGCGTTGTGCGCCATGACTATCACCGCGACAAGAGAGATGAGACAAATCAATTTCTTACACATGGCAATTCTCCTTCAAGAGAAGAGTTGATACGAAAACGACTGATGACGATTCGTGCTTTCACCACGGTGTGCGATCTTTCTGCCTATGATATGTTTTGTCAACCTGACATGACCTCCTTCCTTACAGCAGACTGACAACTCATTAGACCATCGATTTGGCAAGGACCTCCTCTTCCAAGCATACAACTTCGGTGGGCAGGTTTGGGAACATCAGGAGCGCTGCGTATGTTCGCACAAACTCCTCCCGACAGCCCGAAGATTGCCAATCTTGTCTGTCTTGTTTGTACCAAATTCGCCCTATCCGGGTCAAGGTAAATCTCCAGCTCACCCCTGACGCACTGACAAGCAGCGGCTGTGAGGCGGACCGTTCGCCTGTCTGACCAATCTGCCCGGATAGCTGACGCTGTTGCAGCGTTTTGTTTAGCGAATCTGCGCCGGGACGGCCTATGATACCCCCTTGCCAAATTCGCTAAATTTCTTCGTGGTTTTCGGGGCCAAGAATGGCGATTTTGAAATGCAAGAATATCAGTCTCGACCCTAACACTTTTTGGAGTTTTCTCCAAAAGCGGCTTTGGGCCTCTCCCCGTCGCCACAAGACAATTTCCTTTGAGGCATACACGTTGCGACCTCTCAGCCGCGCTTCGTAGTTTATCTGAAAAGCCTTTGGGCTTCACGACGCATTGTAATGGACATCGTGAATCTACCGCGGCAGCAGTACCTTGTTATCCGAGACTATAATCGACGATGGGCAATGGCACACTTACACCGAAAGACTAATTTACATCACAGGTGTGGCTTGCTATTATGTTTTAACAGAATTGAACTGTGTAGAAAGAGGCAGAATATGAGGGATTTGGTTGTTTGGTATGGAGCCAGTCATGAAGGAAAGAGTGAATAAGTTCTCAATTCTCGTGCTGATGACTTTGCTATGCAACGTTCCTGCAAACGGCGTAGAGAATAAGAATCCATTCGCCGGAGAGTCACTACCAGAGGGGTGGACATGGAAGCGGGCGAATCCGGAAGCATGGCGACTACGAAACCAAGGGCTTGAGATCAAAATTGAGCCCGGAAATATGTGGGGTGGAACGAACGACGCTAAGAACGTGCTGTTGATTCCCATTGCCAAAGATCCTCAGGAATCAGGAACGGATGTCTGGGTGACGTTAGCGAATTCGCCCACGCGGCGGTGGGAGCAGGTTGATCTTGTGTGGTACTACCGAGACAGCCATATGGTAAAGATCGGATTGGAACTCGAGGACGGGAAGAACTCGGTGGTGATGGGACGTGAAGAGGATGATCGAACGCGCACGATTAAGATAATTCCCATAGAAAGGGATGAGGTCACGGTTCGGCTCAGGGTTACAGGAGGGCAAGTGCGAGGATACTACCGTCTCGCCCCCGAGGATAAATGGACGGACGTTGGGATCTGCACGGAACCCAGGCCGGCCGGAAGCAACGACAGAGCCCAGGTGAGCATCCAGTGCTATCAGGGAGATCCGCAGAATCCGCACTGGGCGCGAATTACAGGGCTTAAGATTGATTCGGTCACTGAGACCAGGGCAGAAAGCGATGCACGCATGCAGTGGTGGCGAGAGAGCCGTTTCGGCATGTTCGTTCACTGGGGACCGGTCAGTCTCAAAGGTACTGAGATTGGATGGTCTCGAGGAAAAGAAGTGCCCATCGGAGAGTACGACCAACTCTACAAGCAGTTCAATCCGATGAAGTTCGATGCCGAAGAGTGGGTGAGGGTTGCCAAAGACGCCGGTATGAAGTACTTGGTTATCACCTCCAAGCACCATGATGGATTCTGCCTGTGGCCGTCGAAGTACACGGACTACCATATTGGCAACACGCTGTTCAAACGCGATGTGCTAAAGGAACTATCCGAAGCCTGTAAGGAACAGGGTATCCAATTCTGTACGTACCACTCGATATGCGACTGGCACCACCCGGACTACCCACTGGGTAGTCCCGGCGGCAGTACTGAGAAACCAACCCACAACATGCCTCGCTACTACCAATACCTAAGGAACCAGACAAAGGAGATTATAGACAACTATGGTCCACTGGGGATCATGTGGTTTGATGGTGAGTGGGAGAAGCCATGGACGCGCGAGTATGGGAACGAATTGTACGACTATCTCAAGAAGATCCAACCAACTCTGGTGATCAACAATCGCGTGAGCAAGGGCCGTCAGGGAATGGCCGGCACAACAAAGGAATCTGATCTCAATTCAGGCGACTACGACACGCCTGAGCAACAGATAGGTGGATTCAACCGTGAAAGGCATTGGGAAACCTGCATGACGATCTGTCGGCAGTGGGCGTGGAAACCTGATGATCAGATGAAATCCGCCAAAGAATGTATCCAGACGTTACTGCTCACGGTGGGTGGGGACGGTAACCTCTTGTTCAATGTCGGCCCGATGCCAGATGGCCGAATCGAGCCACGGCAGGTAGAGAGGTTGAAAGAGATGGGCGCGTGGCTTAAGAAATATGGTGATGGTGTATACGCCACGCGCGGGGGTCCCTTCAAGCCGGGCAAGTGGGGCGCGTCGACGTGCAGGAACGACAAGGTGTACCTGTACGTAATGAACTGGCGTGCCGACGGGGGGCTCATGCTCCCCGAGATCGGCCAGAAGATAATATCCTACCGCGCACTTGGTAGTGCACAGATTTCGGTAGAACAAAGCAAAGGTAGTATCGAAATCCGTCTTCCGTCGCCCGCTCGCGACGAGATCGCCACTGTTATTGAACTGACGGTTGATGGCAAGGCGTTCGATATCGACCCGGTGGAGGTATCCGATCCAATGGTCTGATCGCCTGGAACTTCAAAGGGGTGACAGGTCGAGAGAGTTGGCCCTTCCTTATTTCGCGCCGTACATTGAATCCGATAACAACAAGAAATTCCGAAAAAATATTCACTTTTCGGCAAATAATGGATGTCCATCTCTGCTGGAAGTGGACAAAATCAGTGTCTGTGGTGTCATTTTGGTGACACGCCAAGTCAAGGAAATCTGACCTTTTGTGGGTGAAGAAAAGTGGGACCGTTTGAAAGGCTATGTCACTTCCTTATATTCTCTGTTGTCGGTAGTTTTGCTCGCCACTTTTCGGCATCTTCTGGTTTGCCCCAAGCTTCGTAGAGGTCGATTAGGTTATCAAGCAATTGTGATTTTTTTCGAACCCCCTGACAAGATTGCTCGGCGTCTTCCATAACAGATTGTAGAGAAACCTCGCATCAAGAACGGGACTGTGGATATCGGCGCCTGTGAGAGTGGCTGAGGCGTTTTATACCTTTTGGGCAAGCCCCCGATTGAGACTTTTACCGATTGAAGGAAACCATGACTATCCCAGCGGCGATCCTTGGTTGATTGTTTCGTCGTTTACCTGTACCATGTCAAGTCAGGATGTCGGGATGGCGTAAATGGTAACTCATGATCGAGGAGTTGAAAAATGGCTTCGCTCATTGTGACATCCGGAGATCAGAAGGGTGAGTATTTGCCGCTTGGCAAACGTACAAGTGTTATTGGCCGAGCCGAGAATCTTCCGCTGCAAATTCTGGACAACCTGGTTTCGCGCAAGCATCTTCGGATATGCTTCGATGATGCAACACACAAATACTATGCGGAAGATATGCACAGCAAGCACGGCGTGTTCATCAACAAGCATAAGATCACCGATCTGACCGTTCTAACCGACGGCGATGAGATTCTTATTGGTAATGTGACATTGCTGTTCACGGACGAGAACTTCAGCGACCGCGAAAGCGCCCTGTCACATTACAAGAAAGTCGGAGAGAGGAAACGTTCGACTATTGGCGAATAGGCCCGAGACAAGCAAGTTCTCTCAAGCTTCCATGCAGCAAATCCCGTGGGAACAACAAAGAGAGAACGCGTTCAAACAGGAATACTGTGGAAATTGGCCACTATTGGAGGTACACGATCCTTGCTAAATAGCGATGAATACGATATGATAGAAGCCGTGGCGATGTCGGGCTTCTCCGTGCATTCACTTAGCCTGGTACGCCAGCGAGCGCGTAATGCGACAAATGCGGCAGGATGCGGCTGAACCTGATGGATTGTGTTGCGTCATGAATCGGTGGCAGAGAACAAGCATGGGAGGAACGGGTAGTCGATTTCCATCTACCCATTGGTCGTTGATTCTCAATGTTAGGACACAAGACGAGACCCGCAGTCGGCTGGCCGCCGAAAGTCTTATTGGGGGGTACTGGAAGCCTGTTTATTGCTACCTTCGCAGAAGAGGCTATGGAAACGAGGAAGCTAAAGACCTAACGCAGGATTTTTTCTGCGAGTTTTTCCTCGGGGCCAAGCTGCTCCAGGCCGCAGATAGAAAGATAGGCCGTTTCAGACAGCTTCTGCTTACGGCACTGAAACGCTTCGTCAGCAATGTAGAACGGAACAAGAAACGCAGGAAGAGGTCTCCAACCAGGGAGATTGTCAGCTTATCGTCGCCTCAGTTTGCAGATGTCGATCTGCCCGGATCGGCAGCCACACCGGAGCAGGCATTCCATCATGCCTGGATTGCAGACCTGCTCGATCAAGTGCTAAGCGAGGTTAGAGAGCAATACAGCAACCCGGACATGCTAAATCACTGGAGAGTATTTCAGTTGAAGGTTCTGGCCCCGATCCTCCAGAACGCACAGAATCTGTCGATGAAACAGATCTGTGAGCGATGCGGTGTGGCGAGCGAGGTACAGGCGGCAAATATGCTCGTCACGGTCAAGCGCCGCTTCCGAAGCGTGCTGAAACGGCGTTTGAGGAGCCTCGTGCGGTCCGATGCTGAGGCAGACGCAGAGTTCAAGGAGATATTCAGTTTCTTATCTGTTTCGCGAGGACATAATGGAAGATGAACCAAGTGCCTTCGGTTTGAGCCATGAGAAATTGGCGAGGCTTTGGGAGGTCGGGGAAGATACGCCCGCAGACCAGGGTGGACCGACTGAAGAGCAAAAGAAGGCGGAACTCCTGCGAGATCGCCTGGCCGAGCCTCTGCCGTTGGATCTGACAGCGACCCGTACGCTCCCGGAGGACCTCAGCTTTGTGCTGGAGCAGTTTAGACCTCTCGCGGGCTGTTCAGTCGGAGACCTGCTCTTCGATCCGGATACCGATCCCTCGGTTGTTTGGCAGATCAAAGACCGGTACAAGGAAAGGGCCGAGTCCTGCTCATCCGAACTGGAGCGCGAAGCAGCCACTGTTATTTACTATGCGGCCATCGCCAACGCCTTGCTGTTTCACGAGGAGTCCCTTTTGCGGAATGACAAAATCACGACGTTCTCGCACAAGGAGCTCAATGAGCATTTCTCTCGACTGCTCAACATCCGCTGGTTGACGCCGGATCTGGTCGGCCTATTCAAGAGAGCACGTGAGAGCCTTTTATGATAAACGTTGTTGTAGCAACAATTGATCGGATGCGGATTACAGAGAAGTTGCAACAGTGCTGGTACGTTGCATTTCCTGTATTGTTATGGCCTATGTAGAAGTCTGGAAAAGTGGAAGGTTGCTGACTCGCCGGCCGGTGGACGAAGAAAAAGCCCGGAAGGGATGCAGGGTTCGTTTAGGCTCCGCGGGCGAAGTGCGTGTTGCTGTAGGTCAAACCGAAACGCTTGGCACGTTCGAAGTCCGCATGTTTGAAGGAGAGCCGCCCGTAGCCCCCCAGCCTATCGGAGAGACTGTATCGAGACTGCCTGACGACGAACAACGCCTTCCGCCTCTTTCCGGGGGGACTTCGGATCTGTCCGCCGACCGGTTGGAGAAGCCTCCCGATATCGGGGGATACAAGCTCATCGAGCCTCTGGGTGAAGGGGGCATGGGAGTGGTCTGGCGCGCGGAGCAGTTAAGCACTAAGCGGCAGGTGGCTTTGAAGGTCATGGCTTCCCCCCGATTTGCCTCGCAGAAAGCCAAGGCGCGTTTCGAACGGGAGGTGGAACTAACCGCCCGTTTGGATCATCCCAACATCGCCCGTATCTATGACAGCGGTCTGCATCATGGAACGTACTACTACGCCATGGAGCTGATTGACGGTATGCCTTTGGACCGGTACGTCAAGAGCAAGACACTGTCGCGGGACCGGATTCTGGCTCTCATGCGGACCATTTGCCAGGCCGTTCTGTATGCACACCTGCGCGCTGTGATCCATCGCGACCTCAAGCCCTCGAACATTTTGGTGAGTGCGGACGGTCAGCCCCACGTGCTCGACTTTGGTTTGGCCAAGGCGTTGCTGGACGACGATGAGGCCCTGACGATATCCGTCGAAGGCCAGATTGCCGGCACTCCCGCTTATATGTCGCCGGAGCAGGCCGCAGGTCATCACGGCCAGCTCGACACCCGAACGGACGTATTCAGTCTGGGGGTCATTCTGTATGAGCTTCTGACCGGGCAGTCGCCTCACGACCTGTCCGGATCGATGTTTGACGTGTTGCACCGGATCACGGAAAGCAGGATAAAGCGCCCGCGTGAAGCCGACAAGTCCATCGACGGCGAGCTGGAGGCTATTCTTCTTACGGCACTTGCTCAAAGTCCGGATGATCGCTATCCCTCAGCCGGTGCATTGGCGAAGGACATCAGCAACTATCTTAATGGCGAGCCTCTGGACGCGCGGGTGCATACGATCCGGTATTTCCTTCGCAAGAAGGCCCTCAAGTACCGCACCCCGGCGGCGATAGGTTTAGCCGTATCTCTGGTTCTGTTAGGAATCATCCTCGCGGCCTACACCAAAGTGGTGGCCGAGCGAGCGATCAGCGAATCCAAAGACTGGCAGGTCAAACTGACGTCTGCTCAGCTCACGTGGCGCGAGCTTGAGTTAAAAGCCCTGAGCAAGAACGAGCAGGAGGCTCGTGCCGCCTTGGGGATCATGCGTGATGAGTACGTCTCGGCGCAGGATGAGATTAGCCGGCTTAACCACAAGCTAGGCGAGAAAGAGCTTCCCGCAGTAGTAAGGCATCTCGATCTCCAGCCGGGCGAGGCTACGGCGCCAACATCGCTGGTCAGAAGGCCTTCTCTTCCGGGCGGGGTAACGTCGTGGACGCTCGAAACATCCGGACATCGCGGGCCGGTTCTCAGGCTTGCCTATAGTGTGGACGGCAAGCAGCTCATATCGGCAGGCAGCGACGGGACAGTGCGGACCTGGGACGCAGAATCGGGGCGGCTGGTGAAGATTCTTATGGACCCCAACGGCACTGCGGATTCGCCCCCGCTCAAAGATGGTGGCGACGCCGGCCGCTTTTCGTGGTCGGCTGATAAGGCCGCTCGTCCGATAGATGAAGTCACAAAACTGTGGGTAGTTGATTTGCCGGATGTATGGCAGCCGGCGCTGCGGGCGGCTGCCGCCGTCGCGATGTCGCCCGATCACACCGTGCTGGCCTTGGGAGACCACGATGGCACGATACGCGCCCTGGACCTCAAGTCCGGGCAACTGCGCCATACCCAGATGCCGGCCTGGTGCGGCCCGGTTCATTCGGTGCGTTTTTCGTCCGACGGCAAGGTCTTGGCCACAGGCGCCGGATTGGGGACGATTAGTCTTTGGGATGCTCAAAGATGGCAGCCTCTTCGCAAGTTCGAGGCAAGCGACATCACCGGTGGCTTTCCACCCTTTGTCAATACTGTCGCCTGGGGTCCCGGCAATACCGTCATCGCAAGGTTAAGTAACCGCCAGGATGCCCTTGAGATTCTGGATTCGCAGTCCGGCCAGGTCTTGCGAGTCCTCTCCGGCAACAGTCAAAGGATTTCCTCCGCCTCGTGGTCACCCGACGGCACGCTCCTGGCCGCGGGAACGATTGATGGCAAAGCCCTTGTGTGGGATGCCAAATCAGACTCCAGTCAGCCGCTTGCCACCCTCGCCGCTCATGCCGGCAGCGTCAAGGCGCTCGCTTGGAAACCAGACGATCAAAGCCTGATCACTGCCGGCGACGATGGGAAGATCGAGATTTGGGAGCCTCGCTCCGGCACGGGGACCAAGAGCATCGAAGGATACCCCGCCCCGATCACCTGCCTGGCGTTTTCTCCTGACGGTAACGTCCTTGCCGCGGGCAGCGATAATGGAATCATTCGCCTGTGGGATGCCGGAGGTGGTTGGGCATCCACTTTTCTAAGAGGCGAGCCAAACGATGTTGAAACCAGAGAAGCCAAGTTCACTGCGGTGGCCTGGTCGCCGGACGGGGCGCTCCTGGCCTCCGCGGATGCGGCGGGAAAGATCAGGATTTGGGACCCAAAATCCCGCCGGCCCACTCGCTCGTTCGCAGCCAACTGCGGGCCGATAAACTCCTTGGCGTGGTCTGCGGATGGTCGCACGCTGATCTGTGGCGGCGCCGACGGCACAGCCCGAGCCTGGGACGCCAGGAATGACTTTCAGGAACATGTCGTGCTGTTGCCCTTACAAGGCTCGGCCGGACCCGGCATAGCTATCAATCGGGAAGGTGACTATCGAGGCCCACCCGGGATTGCCGAAAACCTGCTCTATGTTGCTTCGACCGAGCGTGGCCAGGAAACGCTTACGCCGGCTGATTTCAAGAGCCGCTTCGGCTGGGTCAATGAACCCTGGCAGGTTGGATTGTATGCTGCCGGCGCCGAACAGGTAAAAAGGATATACGTCAAGGCCGATGCCCAACCTCCCTACGACGGGAACAGTTGGGGTACTGCATTCAATGACTTGCAGGATGCTTTGAAGCTGGCGCAGCCCGACACAGAAATCTGGGTGGCCGCCGGTACTTACACGCCGGACCGTGGGACAGGCGCACGCGAGGCGAGCTTCCACTTGAAAAATGGCGTCCGGCTTTTTGGCGGATTTGCCGGAACAGAAACCAGCATCGGCCAGCGCGACCCTAACCTCAACGAGACCATCCTCAGCGGCGACCTCAATGGCGACGACGGACCTAATTTCACCAATAATGATGAGAACAGCTACCATGTTGTTTTAGCCAATAATACCGATTCAAGTTCGGTGCTGGATGGTTTCGTCATCACGGGCGGCAATGCGAATGGCCCTGGTCCTCTGCGTGCCGAGAACTCCAACCATCACGGCGGTGGATTCTATGCCAGGGATGGTTGCAGTCCAACCTTGATCAGGTGCATTTTCAGGCACAATTCTGCTCTTCAGCAGGGCGGCGCAATATATTATTTGGGGAGGTCAATACTCCAAAACTGTGCCTTCATAGAGAACAAAGCATCACATGGAGGTGCAATATGCAGCGCCAGGAGCAGAGCTGTTGTTATTAGCTGTACATTTGTGAAGAATGTGTCCGAAGGACATGCAGGCGGAGTATCTCTTGCTCAAGATAGCTCAACATTCATTGGCTGTACATTCACAGGGAATTCTGCACCATTATACTTGGCAGGTGGATCATCATTTGGAGGAGGTTTGTGTGCCTGGGATCAAGCTGATACGATACTGACCAATTGTGGATTCTTCGAGAATAGTGCAGGTGTGGGTGGCGGGGTATTCATTGCTGGAAGTTGCAGCCCCAAACTGAGTAATTGTATCTTTAACAATAACTTAGCAGCCGATAGGGGCGGCGCTATTATCATTCTACACGGTGATTGTCATCCCCAACTTGTCAATTGTACGATTGTCGGGAATAAATCACGTGCTCCAGGGAGTGGAATAGACTATCAGCCGAACGGCAGCCCGGTATTGGTTAATTGCATTGTATGGAATAACACCGATGGAAACAAAACGGGCGAATCTGAGCAGGTTTCCGGCGGGTCCCCTAAGATCAACAATTGCTGCATCCAGGGCTGGACGGGCAAGCTTGGCGGAAGCGGGAATCTCGGATTGGACCCGCTGTTTGTTGATCCCAACGGTCCTGATGGCAAAGCTGGTACGCTCGATGACAATCTGCGGCTCGGCCTCGCCTCTCCCTGCCGGAATGCGGGAGATAACTCCGCCCTTGGCCCCGATACGGCTGACCTCGACAAGGACGGCGACGTCAACGAGCCGATTCCATTCGATATTGACGGAAAACCGCGTATTCTTAACGGCGTCGTGGATATAGGCGCTCACGAAAGCAGCTAAACCGTTCTTCGCCCTTCAAGAACAGCTCCTTGAATGCGTTCTGACCCTCTTATCGTTCCTCTCCCCCGATGTACCATGCAAAAAAATCTTTTCGTGCGCGCAGGATTCTGACTTGAACGGTGTAGATAAGGGCAGAGAGCAGCACGTAGGCTGCTATATCGGTCGGAAATGAGCAAATAATGAAAGGGCAAAAAGATGAAAACTTCAACAACCAAGTCGATGTTTGCTGTTGCCGTATGGCTTACATTCATGCTTTTTAACCCATTGCCAAGCATGGCCAGCGAGTGCATTGTCTCAGGCGAGACCAAGTTTGCCAAGATAGAATTGCCCGGCGAGACGCACTCCTACACCTTCTGGGCTGAGGCCGGTCAAGGCGTCGTGATCCAGATGGCGGACAACGATGCTGCGTGGCCTCCTAGAATACAACTCTATGATCCCAATGGTGTCCGAGTCGCTGATAACAGCGACGGATCGTACCCATACACCTACGCGGCGATAGAAAACTACCAACTGAAGACAAAAGGTCTCTACACAATCGTCGCCTCTTATGGCGGCGGTACCAGCGAGTACGGACTATCCTTGGCGCTGACCGGCGGAACTACGACCTCGCTTCTGGACCGGGATGGTGGAGACGTTACTCCCAGCGAAACACGAAGCGGGACCATCGCGCCGTATGGTGACACGGACATATATACCTTCTATGGCCAAATAGGCCAGGGCGTCGTGATCGAGATGGCGGACAGCGATGTTGCATGGCCTCCCAGAATACAGCTCTATGATCCCAACGGTGTCCGGGTCGCTGATGCTACTGACGGGTCGTACCCATACACCTACGCCGCAATAGAGAACTACCAACTGGCCATGACAGGTATTTACACGATTGTCGCCTCCTATGCCGGTGGCACGGGTGAATATGGGTTGTCGGTTTCAGTGATGCCGCCGAAGAATCCGTACGGTCTCTATCCTTACCACCCGCTGCCTCCCGACGGGAACTCGGTCAGCTTGTGCGATTGGGATACTCTGAGCTGGTGGCCGGTCGATACGGCAACGGGCTACGATGTGTACTTTGCCGGCAGTCCATGCATGCCGCTGGAGAAGGTGGCCGAGAACATTACAGACCCACACCTGCCTATGCCCACAGTCGAAGGCGAGCAGGAGCAGGTTTGCTCCTGGCGAGTGGTTGCCCATACGCCAAGCGGCGACGTCTGCGGTCCTACCTGGTGGTTTGCCACGGAAAGCATATCCTGCTGTGCCTTGACCATCTCTGCAATCGGTCAAGGGGCCGTCGTAGATCCGAATGCGGGATTTCACGAATATTCCTGTGGCCAAGTCGTGCCGGTTATAGCCGTGGCCGACCTGAACTATGAATTTGTCAGGTGGGAAGGCTCCGCTGTCGATGCGAATAAGGTCGTGATCGAGTACCAGGACCAGACTGGCTCCAAGGTATGGGTGACTGTGGATGGGCCCTACACGCTGAGGGCTGTATTCGAGGATGTGCTCTTCGACTTCCCGCTCGATATTGATCCGGGATGGACCCGCGATGGGCAATGGGAGTTTGGAATGCCCTCGGGACAGGGCGGCGGGGAGCATGGCAATCCTGATCCCATCAGCGGTTACACGGGCGCAAATGTGTTCGGAGTCAATCTGAATGGCGACTACGATGTCCGAGTTGGTGGACCTTACAGCCTCGTTGCAGGACCCTTTGACCTGCGCGGCTACAGGTCGGTTCGTCTGAGCTTCTGGAGCTGGCTCAATACGGACTGGGCGGATTATGTCAAGAATTCCCTTGAAATGTCACTCGATGGGAAGAAGACTTGGCTCCTTGTGCTGCATAATCCGCAGCGGGAAGATACCGCGGATAGTGCGTGGTCCCGTTGGGAATGTGGCATCGGCTCCTGGGCGGATGATCAGCCGGAAGTATATCTGCGATGGAGCTACCAAGTCCTCGCGGAAAGAGCTTATCCATATTCCGGCTGGAATCTGGACGATATCCAGTTGTGTGGGAGACGGCAATAGCGGGAATGGCACAAGCCTTGGGCTGCCTGCATGAGTCCTCGTCAGTAGAGCGTAGGAGAAAGGGCTGCGAGTGTGGCGCTTGCGGCCCTTTTTTCGTCGCTTCATTGACTTCTATGTCACGGCATAACAAATCGCAGAGTTCATTGAATCCGGTGCACAAAAAGCGGCGTTTTTTCGCGAAAATCAAGGGTGAGCAGAAACAGATGGCTTGTTAGCTGCAATAATTCTGGAGTAATTCTGGACGATAATGCTCCCCGAATCAATAGCTCATGAAGAGGCAAGCTGCTGACCAGTCGTGCCCCTATCTGTCAAGCTTCTCTTTCATAATCCGCCCCGTCTTGAACTTGACTTTCCGCTTTGAGGGGACTTGGATCTTCTCCAGAGTTTTGGGATTCTGTGCGGTTCTTGGCGCACGTGTCTTCGTCTCAAAGACACCGAAATCGCGAAATTCCAAGCGGTTGCCCCTGGCCAACTCACCGATGATCTCGTCGAGAAAACTCTGGACTGTGGCTTTGACCAACGATTGCTTAGCCTGAGTGCTTTGAGCAATCCGGTCGATAAGTTCCTTCTTTGTGATCGTTGACATCTTCTACCTTCAGAGACTCAGAACTTAGACAATAGCACCTTGCAACGATTTTGTCCCATCCATAGTTGAAGGTTGAAAAAAGCGATGGCTACTCCTGCCTGGTCTGACGTAAGATCAGGCGAGGATTTTGACGAACAGTCATAGAAAGGAGTAGCCATGCACAAGACAGAGTA
>Ga0210377_10001939_pt1 | contig 18445 bp, 17 predicted proteins | sample PLM4_65_b1redo_FD_155480 | JGI IMG/M metagenome (GOLD analysis project Ga0210377, IMG submission 155480) | Groundwater sediment microbial communities from an aquifer in East River, Colorado, USA - PLM4_65_b1 redo | ecosystem: Environmental > Terrestrial > Soil > Riparian zone | place: USA: East...
CACCACGAACCGATCGCTCCCGATCACGCTGTCGGTGCGGCTCATGGGGTTCTCGCCGTACATGTCACGGGCGTACTCGACCACGCGGGTCCCGAGGACCACCAGATTGAGATGCGCGTTGCGGGCCACCAGCGGATCGAACGTCCAGTACATCCGCTCGATCCCGAGCGCCGCCAGGCGGTCGCGCTGATACTGCTTGAGCCGCCGCCCGATGCCGTGATCCCGTATCCGCTGGTCCACCGCCAGCATGTGCGACCAGTGCACCGGCCGCCCGGCTTCGATGCCGGTGAGTCCGTACACGAAGCCCACCAGGCGGTCGCCGTCGAACGCGCCGGCGGCGATGCCGCCCACCTTCTGCGTGATTTGCAGCATGGCCGGTGGCACCAGCTCGCGGAAATCGTCGCCCCAGGTTTCCCGTTGGAGTGCGATGCAGGCCTCATAGTCCTCTTGGGAGGCCAGAGGCCGGAGGGTGAGGTCTGGGGTCATAGGATAGACGGCTAGCCGTCTATCCGGCCGCCCGGCTAGCGGGAGCCGGGCATGAGGACGCAGTGTCGCGCAGGGAGAATCATGTGCTGGGAAGCCACCTTTCTCTACACGCTGTCCCCCGCTAGCCGTCTATCCGTCTAGCCGTCTATCCGGCCACCCGCTACCTGCCGCTGTCGCCTGCGACCTGAACGGATCGTATGAGCACCTTGTTCTCGTTGAAGACGGGAATGAGGACCCGCCCCCGCCCCGCATCGAATCCGATGTCGGCCGGCGACGCCACGCTGTCGCCCACGGCGGTCGCGCCGGCGGCCGCCAAACGGTAGATGCGTGAGCCGGTCCAGCTCGACACCAGGAACGAGCCGTCGGACAACGCGACCACGCCGTCCAGCCCGCCCTGAGGTGGCGCCGGCAGGTCGGTGCGCGCGCCCGTCGCCGGATCGATCCGGTAGACCGCGCCCGAGCCGAACGAGACTACCACGATCCCGATGGTGTCCACCACGATCCCGTTGGGATGGCCCAGGTCCGCGCCCTGCGCCACGGCGACGGCGCCGTCGGCCGTAAGGCGATATACCGCGTCGGTGCCGGTTTCCTGCATGCCCTCGGCGGTGATCCGGATCCCGGTGTCGGTGACGTACACGGTGCCGTCGGGCCCGACGGCGACGTCGTTCAGGAACGTGGCGCCCGGCACGGCGCGCTCGCCCAGCGGGGCGCCGGTGGAGCGGTCGAACAGGCGGACCACGTCGATGTCGGCCACGTAGAGGGTATCGCCCTTGATCGCCAGCCCCTTGGGGGCGTGCAGCGTCACGGGCTCGGTCGCGCCGTCGATCCATTTGAGCGTGAGGACCGCCCCGTCCGGGCCGATGCGCGAGATGAAACCGTTGTCGTCCTGGTCGGACGGCACGCCGTTGATGTTGGAGACGAGGTAGACGTCGCCGGACGGGTCGTGCAGCATGGACTCGGGCGTGGCCAAGCCGACATTGGCGATCTCGATGGGTGCGGCGTCCGCGGCGGGCTCGCGCTCCGCCGGGGCGCAGGCGAGCGCGACCGCGAGCGGGACGGCCAGCGCTGAGGACTTGAGCATGGTTCGACCTCCGGTTCCTGATGGCGTTCCGTGCATAATAGCCTGGATCGGGTGCCGGGCGGAGTTGAAGTTCAGCAGTCGACATTCTGCCTTTGGACTTCAGCACGCCACCGTCCCCCACGGTCCGTCCACCGCCCGGCTCACCGCGCGCACGCGGTGGACCACCCAGAGAACCGGGTCGCCCCGGTGGGCGACGGCCACGAACCGGTCGTCGCCCCGCGAGGCGGTGCCGATCACCTGCGGGCCGATCTCGACCGTGACGTCGTAGCAGCCGTTGGGCGGACGGACCTCGGTGCTGAGCACCCGCTTGGGCACGGCGTCGAGGCTGCGGTACGCCAGGAAGCCGCCGAACGGGAACGGACTGGTGAGCAGCGGCTCCCGCTCCCGGATGGTGCCTTCGAGCGCCAGCGCCCCCCGGGCGGGCTGGTCTCCCAGTCCCACCCGATGGCCGTGCCAGGTCCGCTCGGGGTTCTCGAGCGTCACGGCGTACACGACGCCGTTCAGCGCGTCCACCAGCGCGCCGCCGCCGAAATCGTAGCGCGCCAGGATCGGGGCCTCGGGATTCAGCTGGGGCGATATGGTCCCCAGCAGCGCGAACGCGGCCACGATGGGCACGTTGGGCTCCACCGGGAAGGGGCGGGCCTCGCCCGCCACCAGCGGCGGCAGGTAGCGCTCCGTGAAGGTGGGGCGGGTCGCCAGGTAGAGGAGCCCCAGGCCGACGACCCCCAGGGTCACGCCGATCACGGCCAGGCGGTTCTCCTGGAGCAGCCGCAGGACGCGCTCGATCCGGCCGGGCTGGGCCGTGGGAACGCGGGGCGGCGTCGTGACCGGCTGCCACCCGGGGAAGACCTGGACCTCGTCATCGGCCTCGGGCTCGGGCGGCAGCACCTCGAGCGCCGGGCCGCCGCGCGAGGCGCGGGCCAGCTCGCGCATCAGCCGGGCGCTCTCCGCGTCGCCCTCCCGCTCCTGGGCGCACGCGGGACAGCCCCGCGGGTTCTCGTCGTTGTACGGGATGTCGTGCCGGGGGCAGCGGATGACGGGCATGGGCGCTCAGAGGCGCGGGAGCGTGACCCCGCGCTGGGCCTGGTATTTCCCCCGTTTGTCGGCGTACGAAGTCTGGCAGATGTCGTCGGCGTCGGCTTCGAAGAACAGCACCTGGGCGATCCCCTCGTTGGCGTAGATCTTGGCGGGCAGGGGCGTGGTGTTGGAGATCTCCAGGGTGACGTTCCCCTCCCATTCCGGCTCGAAGGGCGTCACGTTGGTAATGATCCCGCAGCGGGCGTAGGTGCTTTTCCCCACACAGATCGTGAGCACGTTGCGCGGGATGCGGAAGTATTCAATAGAACGCGCCAGCGCGAAAGAGTTGGGCGGCACGACGCACACCTCGCCGTGGTACTCCACGAACGACCGCTCGTCGAAGTGCTTGGGATCCACCACGGTCGAGTGCACGTTGGTGAAGATCCGGAATTCGCCGGCCACCCGCATGTCGTAGCCGTAGGACGAGACCCCGTAGCTGATCACCCCCTGGCGGACCTGTGATTCGTCGAAGGGCTCGATCATGGCGTGCTCTCGCGCCATGCGCCGAATCCAACGGTCGGATTTGATGGACATGATTTGGGGGGTCCGGTCCCTGAAGTGGGCGTGAAGGGCGGGTGAAACGGCGCTGCGGAAAGATATGCGGTCTTACCCGTTATGCCACTTGAGTTTTGCTTGACACTCCGTCCGAAGCCCTGGTAACTTCCTCCCCTCGAGCAAGTGAATTTTTTCACGAGTCCTCGGGACGGGCGATGATCCGCGAGTACGCGACCTTGCTGTTGTTCATGATCTTCGTGGTGGTCAACGGGATCGTATTCATCGCCGCCTCGCATTTCCTGTCCAACCGCCGGCCCACCGCGGTGAAGGGCACGCCGTACGAGTCGGGCATGCCGCCCCTGGGATCGGCCCGCGAGCGGTTCAGCGTCAAGTTCTACCTGGTCGCGATGCTGTTCATCGTCTTCGATCTGGAAACGGTCTTCATGTACCCGTGGGCCCAGTCGTTCCGGCAGCTCGGGTTCTTCGGGTTGGTCGAAATGGGGATCTTCATGGCTATCCTCGCGGTGGGCTACGTGTACCTCTGGAAGCGGGGAGCCCTGGAATGGGAGTGACCCCCCAACCGACCGGCGGGGCCGGGCTGGAGCTGGCTTCGCCCAACTGGCTCACCACCAAGCTGGACTGGCTGGTCAACTGGGCCCGTTCCAACAGTATGTGGCCCATGCCCTTCGGGACGGCATGCTGCGCCATCGAGTTCATGGCGACGGCCGCGGCGCGCTACGACATCGCCCGCTTCGGCATGGAACGGATGAGCTTCTCCCCCCGGCAGGCCGACGTGCTGCTCTGCGCGGGTCGCCTCCCGTTCAAGCTGGCGCCGGTGATCCGCCGGATCTACGACCAGATGCCGCAGCCCAAGTGGGTGATCTCGATGGGCGCCTGCGCGTCGTCCGGGGGCATCTTCGACAACTACGCGATGGTGCAGGGGATCGACACGGTGGTGCCGGTCGACGTGTACGTCCCCGGCTGCCCCCCCCGCCCCGAAGGTCTCCTCTACGGCATCCTGCTGCTCCAGAAGAAGATCCGGGGAGAAACCCTGGCGGACCCGGCCATCCGCGTCGAGCGGTCGCTCGACGAGCGCGGCCTGCCGCTGTCGCCCGAGCGCATCGACGAGCTGTCGGAGCCGTTCGGGAACTCGCTCCACCAGACCCGCTCGGCGTGATCGCCCGATGAACCCGTCGGCCGACGCCCTCAAGCGCCAGTTCGGTGCCGGGATCCGGCGTGTGACCGAGTCCTGCGGCGACACCATCGTCACCATCGATCCCGCCCGCAACGTCGCAATCCTGGGCTGGCTCAAGGACGCGCCCGACCAGGCGTACGACTACCTGGTGGACGTGACCGCGGTCGAGTACCGCGACGCCGAGCTGCCGCTCGAGGTGGTGTACGAGCTGTTCTCGCTCTCGCGCAAGGCGCCGCTCCGGCTGAAAGCCCTGCTCCCCAAGGACCGCCCCCTCGAGCTCGATTCGGTGGTGCCGCTCTGGGCCGGGGCCAACTGGCTGGAGCGGGAGGTGTTCGACATGTTCGGCGTCACCTTCCGCGGGCATCCCGACCTGCGCCGCATCCTCATGTGGGAGACCTACGCCGAGGGCTATCCCCTGCGGAAGGATTTCCCGCTGCGCGGCCGGTTTTCGCGGTCGGAGCAGGTGCGGCAGGCGCTGAACGCCAACCCGGAAGCCCACTACTCGATGGACGAGCTCCACATCGCCGAGGCGTACCACGAGCTGCCGGGAGACATGCGCGAGCGCCTGGCGCGCGGGGAGCGCGGGCGGATCCCGGAGCCCGGGAGCGGCGGCGATGGCTGAGAAGCGCACCGTCGAGCTCGCCCTGGGCACCAGCGGCGTGGACGAGCGCGGCCGGCCGGTGACCGTTCCGCTGGGCGTCGAGACGCCCGGGCTCGCGGTGGACGAGGCGCCGGACCTGGGCGGCGAGCACATGCTCATCAACATCGGCCCCCAGCACCCGGCCACGCACGGCGTGCTGCGGCTGGTGGTGGAGCTGGATGGCGAGGTGGTGGTGCGGGTCATCCCGCACGTGGGCTACCTCCACTCCGGATTCGAGAAGCTGGGCGAGTACCGCCACTACAACCAGATCATCCCGCTCACCGACCGGATGGACTACCTGGCCCCGATGTCCAACAACGTCTGCTTCGCGCTGGCGGCGGAGAAGCTGATGGGCATCGAGATCACCGAGCGCTGCAGGGTGCTGCGGGTAATCGCCTGCGAGATGAGTCGGATCATCTCGCATCTCGTCTGGGTGGGCACCACCGGCATCGACCTCGGCGCCTTCACGCCGTTTCTCTGGCTGTTTCAGGAGCGGGAGCGGATCTACAACCTCCAGGAGGAGTGGACCGGCGCCCGGCTCACCACCAGCCTCACCCGCGTGGGCGGCCTCATGGCCGACATCCCCGCGGGCTTCGAGGACCGGCTCCGGCATTTCCTGAAGACGTTCCCTCAGGCCCTGGACGATACCGACCGCGTGCTCACCCGGAACGGCGTGTTCGTGGGCCGGACCCAGGGGATCGGCGCGCTCACCGGGGCCGAAGCCATCAACTACTCGCTCTCCGGCCCCATGCTGCGCGCCAGCGGCGTGCCGTACGACGTCCGGAAGGACCGGCCCTACCTGGGCTACGAGTCGTACGATTTCGAGGTGCCGGTGGGCGAGCACGGCGACGTGTACGACCGCTACCTGGTGCGGTTCGAGGAGATGCGGCAGTCCGCCCGGATCCTGGAGCAGGCGCTGGACCGCCTGCCCGACGGCCCGATCAACGTGGACGACCACCGGGTCATCCTGCCGCCCAAACACGCCGCCATGAACGACATGGAATCCATGATCCATCACTTCAAGCAGGTGATGGAAGGGGTACCGGCGCCGGTGGGCGAGGCCTACTTCCCGGTGGAAGGACCCAAGGGCGAGCTGGGCTACTATCTCGTGTCCGACGGGACGGCCAAGCCGGTGCGGTGGCGGGTCCGGCCCCCCGCGTTCATCAACCTGGCCGCGATCGAGAAGATGTCCGTGGGTCACCTGCTGTCGGACCTGATCGCGATCAACGCCAGCGTGGACATCGTGATGGGAGAGGTGGACCGCTGATGAAGGCGACCGGGACGTACCAGCCGGTGTTCACCGGCGCGCGCCGGCAGCGGCTCGACGAGACGGTGGCCCGTTACCCGACCAGGACGGCGGCGCTCCTGCCGGCGCTCTGGCTGGTGCAGGAGGCGAACGGCTGGATCTCGGACCAGGCCATGACGGAGGTGGCCGAGGTGCTGGGACTCACCCCGGCCTACGTGAAGGGCGTCGTCACGTTCTACACGATGTACCACCAGCATCCGGTGGGGCGGCACTTCGTCCAGGTCTGCACCACCACGCCGTGCAACCTGTGCGGGGCGGAGGGCGTGGTTGAGGCCTTCCTCAAGCACACGGGCTGCGGCGAGCTGGGCGCCACCTCGGCCGACGGCCGGTTCACCGTGATCGAAGTCGAGTGCCTGGGCGCCTGCGGCTTCGCCACGCCGGTCCTGATCGACGAGGACTTCATCGAGGGCGTGACGGCGGACAAGGTTCGCGACATCCTGGCCGGGTATCCGTAATGGGCTACCCGCACAAGCCCCATCCCAAAGAGACGCCCGTCCTCTCCCAGTACTTCGGCGATCCGGAGGCGCGGACCTACGCCGGCTGGGTGAAACGGGGCGGGTACGAGGCGCTGAAGAAGGCGCTGGGGATGACGCCGGCCCAGGTGGTGGACGTGGTGAAGGAGTCGGGCCTGCGGGGGCGCGGGGGCGCGGGCTTCCCCACCGGCATGAAGTGGTCGTTCATGCCCAAGGAGAAGACCAAGCCGCACTACCTCTGCTGCAACGCCGACGAGTCCGAGCCGGGCACGTTCAAGGACCGCGAGATCATGCGCTGGACGCCCCACGCGGTGCTCGAGGGCTGCGCCATCGCGATGCACGCGATCCAGGCCGAGGTGGGCTACATCTACATCCGGGGCGAGTTCACCGAGCCGCTCCGGGTAATGCAGGCGGCGCTGGACGAGGCCTACCAGGAAGGGATGCTGGGCCCCAACGCCTGTGGCACCGGCCGCCGGCTCGACATGCATCTCCACCGCGGCGCCGGCGCCTACATCTGCGGCGAAGAGACCGCCCTGATGAACTCCATCGAGGGCAAGCGCGGCAACCCCCGCATCCGGCCGCCGTTCCCGGCCCAGGTGGGCGTGTTCGGCAAGCCCACCACGGTGAACAACGTGGAGACGATCGTGGCCGCGGTGCAGGTGCTGAACCGCGGGGCGGCGTGGTACAAGGGACTCTCGCTCGGCAACCCCAAGAGCACGGGCACCAAGCTGTTCAGCGTGTGCGGGCACGTGGCCCGGCCGGGCAACTACGAAGTCACCATGGGCTTCCCGCTCAAGGACGTCATCTACGACATGGCGGGGCTCCGGCCCGGCCGGACGCTCAAGGCGGTCCAGCCCGGCGGCTCGTCGGTGCCGATCATCAACCGGGAAGAGGCCGAGGCGGCCCTGCTCGACTACGAGGGCTGCGTGGCGCAGAACACCATGCTCGGCTCGGGCGGGCTGATCGTGTACGACGATACGGCCGACATGGTCTACCAGATCATGCGCCTGGCGCGCTTCTACGCCCACGAGTCGTGCGCCCAGTGCACCCAGTGCCGCGAGGGCACCGGGTGGACCGTGCGGATCCTCGAGCGGATCCTGGCCGGCAAGGGGGAGATGAAAGACCTGGATCTGCTGCTCGATCTCAGCGAGCAGATGACCGGCAAGACCATCTGCGTGCTCAGCGACTCGTGCGCGGCGCCGGTGGTGAGCGGCATCAAGCGGTTCCGGAACGAGTTCGAGGCGTACATCACGGGCGCGCGCCAGCCGGCGCCGACGCTCGCGTAGGGGAGTCATGGCCGATCAGCCGCAAATCACGCTGACGATCGAGGGCGTCAGGGTCTCGGTCCCCCGGGGGACCATGATCCTCGAGGCCGCCAAGCAGGCCGGCGTCCTGATCCCGCACTACTGCTACCATCCGGGGCTGCCGGTGGCGGGCGTCTGCCGCATGTGCCTGGTGCACGTCGAGGGGCTGCCCAAGCTCCAGATCGCCTGCGCCACGCCGGTGGCCGAGAACCAGGTGGTGAGCGTCTTCCACCCGCAGGCCGCCGAGGCGCGCAAAGGCGTCCTGGAGTTCCTGCTCATCAATCATCCGCTCGACTGCCCCATCTGCGACCAGGCGGGCGAGTGCGAGCTGCAGGACTACGTCTTCCGGGAAGGCCGGGCGACCACGCGGTACACGCCCGACTACCCCAAGCGGTTCAATCCGGTGGAGGACTTCGGGCCCGACGTCCTGTACGTTGCCAACCGGTGCATCCTCTGCACCCGGTGCGTGCGCTTCATGGAGCACGCGGCGGCGGAGCCGATTCTCAACGTGAGCGAGCGGGGCGACCGCGCCTTCATCGGGGTGCACCCCGAGCGGCGGCTGGACCATGCCTGGTCGGGCAACGTGGTGGACCTGTGCCCGGTGGGATCGCTGCTCTCCAAGGACTTCCTGCACAAGGCGCGGGCCTGGGAGCTGGACAAGACGGCCAGCGTCTGCACCGGCTGCTCGCAGGGCTGCAACGTAGGCGTCGAGACCCGGCAGAGCACGGTGGTGCGGCTCCGGCCGCGGCCCAACCCCGAGGTGAACGCCTACTTCATGTGCGACCACGGGCGGCTCAGCTACCGGTGGATGAACCGGGGAGACCGGATCGAGGCGCCGTTGGTGCGCCGGGACGGCGCCCTGGTGGCCACGGACTGGGACGAGGCGCTCCGCCAGGCGGCCGAGCTCCTCGGGGGCGCGGGCGGCGACGTGGTGGTTTTGGCGTCGCCCGGCGCCTCGACCGAGGCCCTGTTCCTGGCGCGGCGCGCCGCCGGCGACCGGTTCCGGGGCGCGTTCCGGGTGACGCGCGTCGCGGGCGAGCACCCGCTGCCCGGCGTCCCCCGCCTGGCGCTGCGCGAGGAGCGCGCTCCCAACGTGAAGGGAGCCCTGACGCTGGGCTACACCGAGTCGTTCGACCGGGCCGTCGCGAGCCTCCGGAACGCGGCGGTGGTGATCGTGCTGAACGAGTCCCTGGACGACATGCCGGACGCGGCGCTGGCCGGCGTCCAGCACCTCATCTACGTGGGGACGACACTGCCCGAGCGGGCCCGTGGCGCGCGGGTGGTGCTGCCGGTGACCATCGTGGCGGAGGAAGACGGCACCTTCGTGAACCGGGACGGCCGGGTCCAGCGCTACCTGCCGGCCCGCGCCGCGCCGGGCATGGCGCGGCCCGCCTGGTGGGCGCTGGGCGAGCTGGTGGCCGAGCTGTCGCGCGGGGAGCCGCCGGCGACGGCGGCGGAGGCGTTCGCCGGCCTGGCGCGTGAGGTTCCGGCGTTCGGCGGCCTGTCGTACGAGGCGTTGGGGTTCCGGGGCGCGCCGCTCGCGGGCGGCGTGCCGGCGGGAGCGACCGCATGAGCCCCGAGCTCAAGGGGTACCTGCTGGTCACGTCGGTGAAGATCCTGAGCGTGTTCATCGCGCTCATGGTGGGCGTGCTGATCATCGTCTGGGTGGAGCGCCGGGGGAGCGCCTTCATCCAGGGGCGGCTGGGGCCCAATCGGGTCGGCCCGCTGGGCCTGATGCAGAACGTGGCCGACGGCCTCAAGAACTTCATCAAGGAGGAGCTGGTGCCGCCCCAGGGCGACCGCGCCCTCTTCCTGCTGGCGCCCCTCCTGTCGTTCACCGCCAGTCTGATCCTGTGCGCCGTGATCCCGTTCGCCGCCCCGCTCCCGCCCTTCGACATCACGCTACCGTTGCTCGGCCGCTTCGTGCACGCCGGGCCGGTCAAGTTGATGATCGCCGACCTGCCGGTGGGATTCCTCTACATCCTCGCGGTCTCCAGCGTCGCGGTGTACGGGATCGTGCTGGCCGGGTGGTCGTCCAACTCCAAGTACGCCCTGCTGGGGGGCCTGCGGGCCAGCGCCCAGATGATCAGCTACGAGCTGGCGCTGGGCCTCTCCCTGGTGGTGGTGCTGCTGCTGACCGGCAACGTGTCGCTGGGCGAGATCGTCGGGTTCCAGCAGCGGACCACGTGGCTCGTGTTCGGCGCCCTCCTCGCGTTCCTCATGTTCCACGTGGCCGCCTTCGCCGAAACCAACCGCCTGCCGTTCGACCTGCCCGAGGCCGAGAGCGAGCTGGTGGCGGGCTATCACGCCGAATACAGCGCCATGAAGTTCGCCATCTTCTACCTGGCGGAGTACGTGGCGCTGCTCACGATGTCGGGGCTCATCGCCACGCTGTTCTTCGGCGGCTGGGACATTCCGTTCACCACCTGGGACGAGCGGGTCGCCCCGGCCTGGTCGCTCGAGGCGGTGCTCCGGTCCGGGCTCACCCTGGCCGCGTTCACGGTCAAGGCGGCGGTGTTCGCCTGGACCTACGTCTGGGTCCGGTGGACCCTGCCGCGATTCCGCTACGACCAGCTCATGTATCTCGGCTGGAAGGTCCTGGTGCCCGCGGCGCTGGGCTACATCGTCGTGATGGCCACCGCCATCCTGGTGCTGGAGCGCGCCGGCGTCCCGCAAAACGCCTGGTACGGGCTGGCGCTCTTCCTGGTGAACCTGCCGTTCACGGCGCTGGTGGTGTTCTGGCTGGACCGGCGCCGGGTGCTGGGCGGCACGCGGCGGCGCCACGTGGGCGCGGAGGCGTAAACGTGGCCATCGGCGTCAAGGTGATGCGGCGACCCGACCGGGAGGTCAGCTACCTCCGGGCCACGCTCAAGGGGATGGCCCTCACCTTCCAGCACATCTTCCGGCCCAAAGTCACCATGGAGTATCCGGAGGAGCGGTCGCAGCCCGACTGGAGCCTCTCGGCCCGGTGGCGCGGCACCCACCGCATGCTCACCGACGAGCAGGGGCGGGCCAAGTGCGTCGCCTGCGGGCTGTGCCCGCAGATCTGTCCGGCCAACTGCATCAAGCTGGTGCCGGGCGAGGACGAGGCGGGGCACCGCTACCCGCTGATCTACGAGATCGACGAGTTCCGCTGCGTGTTCTGCGGCTACTGCCAGGAAGTGTGCCCCGAGGAAGCGATCCACGTGGGCGTGCACTACGAGAACTCCGAGTACGACCGGAATCGCTTCGTGTACGACCTGGAGCGCCTCTGCGCCCAGACCCACCCGGTCTCCAGCCTCTGGGATCCGTCGGATCCCAAAGGGGAGTAGGCGATGCACACCGCGATCTTCTGGGTCTTGTCGGTGGTCGCGGTCGGTTCCGCCCTGCTCTGCATTACGCGGCGCAGTCCCATGGCCAGCCTCCTGTGGCTGGTGCTGACCATGTTCATGCTCGCCGGACTGTTCACCCTGCTGGACGCGTATTTCATCGGCGTCGTGCAGGTGGTGGTGTACGCCGGCGCCATCATGGTGTTGTTCCTGTTCGTCGTACAGCTGCTGAACCTCGGCCGGGCCGGCCCCAGCGACCTCAAGGGCTGGTTCGGGCGGGCGGTCGCGTTCCTGCTCGCCGCCGGCATCGGCGTCCAGCTCTGGGCCCTGGTGCGCGCGGTGCGCGGGCCCGGCGGGTTCCAGAGCCAGACGGCCGCCTTCGTCCTGCCCGAGGGTTCCGTGGCGCGACTGGCCACGGAACGCCAGGCCCTCGGCGTCGTGGCCGAGCCCCTGCTGCGCCAGTACCTCGTCCCCTTCGAGATCGCGTCGGTCGTGCTGCTGGCGGCCATCGTGGGGGCGGTGGTGCTGGCCAAGAGGAAGATCTAGATGCTCCTCGGACCCGCGCTGGGCGTCTCGGCCGTGCTCTTCGTGCTGGGCGTGGCGGGCGTGCTGCTGCGCCGGAACGCCATCGTCATCTTCATGTGCGTCGAGCTCATGCTCAACGCCGTGAACCTCACGTTCGTCGCCCTGGCCCAGCAGCTCGGGCCCGAGGGCCAGGTGATCGTCTTCTTCGTGATGGCGGTGGCGGCGGCGGAGGCGGCGGTGGGACTCGCCATCATCCTCGCGGTCTACCGGCACCGGGAGTCGGTCAATCTCCAGGACATCAACCTGCTGCGCGGCTGAATGCCTCCCCTGATCGCGCTGGTCTGGCTGGTCGTGGCGCTCCCGCTCGCCGGCTTCGTCATCAACGGCCTCCTGGCCTTCGTCCGTCCGCAGGCCAAGGCCGTCGTGTCGGTGGTGGGCGTCGGGGTCCTGGTGGCCGCCTTCCTGGTGGCCGTGGGCGTGGTGCGCGCCCTGGCCGCCTCCCACGCGGAAGAGGGGTTCGTCGTCACGCTGTGGCAGTGGATGGCCGTGGGCGGCCTCCACGTGGACGTGGCATTCCAGGTGGACCACCTTTCGGCCGTCATGCTGCTCGTGGTCACGGGCGTCAGCGCCGTGATCCACCTGTTCAGCGTGGGCTACATGCGGGAGGACCCCGGTTACGCCCGGTACTTCGCCTATCTCAACCTGTTCGTCTTCTTCATGCTGGTGCTGGTGCTGGGTGCCAGCTTCCCGATCATGTTCATCGGGTGGGAAGGCGTGGGCCTCTGCAGCTACCTGCTGATCGGGTTCTGGTACCAGGACAAGGAAAAAGCGGACGCCGGCAAGAAGGCCTTCATCATGAACCGGATCGGCGACTTCGGGTTCCTGGTCGCCATGTTCATGATCTTCAAAGCCACGGGCACGCTGGCGTTCGACGAGGTGTTCCGCGAGGCCTCGCGGGTGTTCGCGGTGGGCGGGCCGACGATCACGGCCATCACCCTGTTCCTGTTCCTCGGCTGTACCGGGAAGTCGGCCCAGATCCCACTGTACACCTGGCTGCCCGACGCCATGGCGGGCCCCACGCCGGTCTCCGCCCTGATCCACGCGGCCACCATGGTCACGGCCGGCGTTTACCTGGTGGCCCGCACCAACCTGCTGTTCGCCCTGGCGCCCCTGTCGAGTCTCGTGGTGGCGGCCGTGGGCGCCCTCACCGCCATCTGGGCCGCGTCCATCGCGCTCAAGCAGTGGGACATCAAGAAGGTCCTGGCGTATTCCACCGTTTCGCAGCTCGGCTTCATGTTTATCGGCGTGGGCGTGGGGGCCATGGCGGCGGGCATCTTCCACCTGGTGACGCACGCGTTTTTCAAGGCTCTGCTGTTCCTGGGCTCCGGCAGCGTGATCCACGTCATGCATCACGCGTATCACGCCACCCACCGGCACGACGACGCTCAGGACATGCGGAACATGGGCGGGCTGGGGCGCTGGATGCCCTGGACCGCGGCGCTGATGTGGATTGCCACGCTCGCCATCGCCGGCATTCCGGGGTTCTCCGGATTCTTCTCGAAGGACGAGATCCTCGCGTCGGCGTTCGCCCACGGCGGGCCCGGGCTCCTGGTGCTCTTCTACGTGATCTGGGGCCTCGGGACGCTGGCCGCGCTGATGACCGCGTTCTACATGACCCGGATGATGCTCTACACGTTCCACGGCCCCAATCGTACCGGGGACGCGGAGCGCGGCCACCTGCACGAGGCGCCCTGGGTGATGACCGGTCCCCTCGTGGTGCTGGCCGTCGGCGCGGCGCTGGGCGGGCTCCTCAATCTTCCCGAGGTGCTGCCGGGCAACGGCTGGCTCCATCGCTGGCTGGAGCCCGTCACGCTGGCGGGCGACGTCTATCGGACCGAGGCGCATCTGGCGGCGGGCGCCGAGTGGGGCCTGCTGGGACTGGCCACGCTCATCGCGGTGGCCGGCATTGCCGTCGCGTGGCGCGCGCTCCGGCCCGAGGAGCTCCAGCCCGCGGCGGGCGCGGTCCCGGAGACGGGGCTCCAGAAGTGGCTGCTCAAGAAGTGGTACGTGGACGAGATCTACGACCGGGCGATCGTGCGGCCCCTGGTGTGGCTGTCGAACCGGATCCTGTGGAAAGGCGTGGACGACGGGGCCATCGATTCGGTCGGCGTCAACGGCTCGGCCCGGCTGGCCCGGGGGTTCGGCGCCATCGGCTCCTGGCTCCAGACCGGCCAGGTCAGCACCTACGTGTTCTTCTTCGTGGTGGGCGTGCTGTTGCTGCTGCGCGCCGTGACGCGGACCTGAGATGCGCGACCTCCTCGTGATGGTGGGCTACGAGCGCTGGGCGCTCAACGCCCTGCTGGTCTTCCCGGTGGTCGCGGCCCTCCTGCTGCTCGCCACCCCGGTCGAGCGGATCCGGCAGTCCGCGCTGGCCGCGACCCTGATCGAGTTCCTGCTGTCGCTGGGCCTCTGGTGGACCTTCGATCCGGGCACGGCCGCCATGCAGTTCGCGTTCCAGGTGCCGTGGATTCCGGCCTTCGGGATCAGCTACCACGTAGGCGTAGACGGCATCTCGCTCTTCATGGTGCTGCTGACCACGTTCACCATGCCGCTCGCGGTGCTGGGCAGCTGGAACTACATCACGACCCGGGAGCGCGGGTTCTACGCCCTGATGCTGGTGCTCACCACCGGCATGCTGGGCGTGTTCGTCGCCCTGGACCTGTTCCTGTTCTACGTGTTCTGGGAGCTCATGCTCATCCCGATGTACTTCATCATCGGGATCTGGGGCGGGGCCCGGCGGCTCTACGCGGCGATCAAGTTCTTCCTCTACACGTTCGTGGGGTCGCTGCTCATGCTGGTGGCGATCCTCGTGATGGTCGCGATGGTGGGGCGGGCGACCGCCGTCTACTCGTTCGACTACGACCACCTGCTGCTCAACGCTGACGCCGTCCGGCAGGCCGGCTTCTGGCTGTTCGGGGCCTTCGCCCTCGCCTTCGCCATCAAGGTGCCGGTCTTCCCGTTCCACACCTGGCTCCCGGACGCGCACGTCGAGGCGCCCACGGCCGGGTCGGTGGTGCTGGCGGGCATCCTCCTCAAGATGGGCACGTACGGCTTCCTCCGGTTCGCGGTGCCGTTCTTCCCGGGGGTCGCGTTCGATCCCACCGTGTCGGCCGTGGTGGTGACGCTGGCCGTGGTGGGCGTCATCTACGGCGCGCTGGTGGCGATGGTCCAGCCCGACTTCAAGAAGCTCATCGCCTATTCGTCGGTGAGCCATCTGGGCTTCGTCATGCTGGGCATCTGGGCGGTCACCCAGGAGAGCGTGGCCGGTGCCATCATCATCATGATCAACCACGGCATCTCGACCGGTGCCCTGTTCCTCATGGCGGGGATGCTGTACGAGCGGCGCCACAGCCGCGAGATCGCGGCGTTCGGCGGCCTGGCGCGGGTGATGCCGGCCTTTGCCGCGGTGCTGACCCTGGTCTCGCTCTCGTCCATCGGTCTGCCGGGCACCAACGGCTTCGTGGGCGAGTTCCTGGTCCTGCTGGGCTCGTTCCGCACCCATCCCTGGGCCACCGGGCTCGCCACCACGGGCGTGATCTTCGCGGCGGTCTACCTGCTCTGGGCCCTCCAGCGAATCATCTATCAGAAGATCGTGCACCCGGAAAACGAGACGCTGCCCGACCTGTCCCGGCGCGAGCTGGCCATCCTGGTGCCGCTGGTGGCGATGATCCTGTGGATGGGGGTGTATCCCCGGCCGTTCCTGTCGCGGATCGAGCGGTCGGTGGAGGCGTTCGTGACGCAAGTGGGACCGGCAGCCGGGGTGGCGCCGGCGGCGGCGGAAACGGCGGGGCTTCCGGGAGTCGCCCATGCCGATTGATCTGTCCAGCCCGGCGGGCGTTTCGCTGGCCCTGCTGCCCGAGATCCTCCTCACGGTCTGGGCCCTGGTGCTGCTGCTCGTGATCGGGTGGCGCCACGACCAGCCGGACGCGCACCGGCAGGCGGCCTGGGTGGCGCTCGCCGGGCTGGTGACCGCGCTTGGCGCCGTCCTGTGGCTGTGGCGCGCGGGCGCCCGGCCCGAAGGCCTGCCCCTGATGATCGCGCTGGACGGCTTCCGCTGGGCCACGGCCGCCATCTTCCTGATCGGCGCGATCGCCGCGGTGGCGCTGGCCCTGGGATACCTCGGGCGGGAGCGGATCTACGTGCCCGAGTTCTACGCGATGCTGCTGCTGGCCACCGTGGGCATGCTGCTCATGGGCGCCGCCGCCGACCTCATCGTCGTGTTCCTCGGGCTCGAGCTGATGTCCATCTCGGTGTACGTGCTGGCGGCCATCAAACGGCGCAGCGCGGCCTCGGCCGAAGCGGGGCTCAAGTACTTCCTGCTGGGCGCCTTCGCCTCGGGATTCCTGCTCTACGGCATCGCGCTCATCTATGGCGCCACCGGCACCACCAACCTGGCCACCATCGCGCTCCAGACCGGGAGCTCCAGGATCGCCGAGCGGCCCATGCTGCCGATCGGCGTGGCGCTCCTGCTCGTGGGCTTCGGCTTCAAGGTGTCGGCCGTGCCGTTCCACATGTGGGCTCCCGACGTGTACGACGGCGCGCCCACGCCGGTCACGGCGTTCATGGCGGCGGCCGTCAAGGCGGCGGGCTTCGCCGCGCTGGTGCGGGTGGCGTTCACCGCGCTGGGCGACGTGCCGGACGTGTGGCAGACCATCCTGTGGTGGCTGGCCGCGCTCACGATGATCGTGGGCAACCTGGTGGCCCTGGCCCAGCGCCGCCTCAAGCGGATGCTGGCGTACAGCTCGGTGGCCCATGCCGGGTACCTGCTGGTCGCGGTGACGTCGGGGACGGCCGCGGGCGCGTCGGCCTTGGTGTTCTACGCCCTGGCCTACACGCTCATGACGGTGGGCGCCTTTGCCGTGCTGGCCGCGGTGGGACGGGACGGCGAGAGCGACGTCACCATCGACGACTTGAACGGTTTGGCCGCGCGGCGGCCCTGGGTGGCGCTCGCGATGGCGGTGTTCATGCTATCGCTGCTCGGGTTTCCCGGCACCGCCGGGTTCATCGGGAAGTGGCTCATCCTGTCGGCGACCATCGGCGCCGACCAGGCGGTCCTGGCCGTGATCCTGGTCGGGGCCAGCGTGGTGTCCGCGGGGTACTACCTGCCGGTCATCATGGCGATGTACATGAAGCCCGCCGACGATCCGGCGCTGGCCGAGGGCGTGGATCTCGCGGGCGGGACCCGGGCCGTGGTCGCGACCGCGGTCCTGGCCTTGTTGCTCTTCGGCGTCTGGCCCAACCGCCTCATCGACCTGGCCCGCGCGAGCGGCGCGGACCTCGAGAGCCCGGCCGGCCTCATCGTGGGCGACCGGGCGCCCTGAGCCGGGACGCGGTCGAGCGGAGGGGGTCGTGCGGGTACCGCCGGACATTTTCCGACAATACGACATCCGCGGGGTGGTCGACCGCGAGCTGACGCCGGCCGTGGCCCAGGCCGTCGGGGGCGCGCTGGCGACCTTTGCCCGCGCCAAGCTAGGCCGGCCCGCGCGTCTGGCGGTGGGCCGCGACAACCGGCCGTCGGGCGAGCGGCTGTCGGCCGCGGTGCGGGCCGGGATCGCGGCGGCCGGCGGCACGGCGGTGGACGTGGGGCTGCTCCCCACCCCGGCACTCTACCTCGCCACCCACGAGCTCCAGGTGGACGGCGGGCTCCAGGTCACCGGGTCCCACAACCCGCCCGAGTTCAACGGCTTCAAGATGCTGGCCGCGGGTGAGACGCTGCACGGGGAGGACATCCAGGAGCTCCGGCACCTGATCGAGACGGACGGGCTCGACCGGGGGACGGGCGGGCAGGAGACCGACGACTCGGTGCTCCGGCGGTACGCCGACGCCATCGTGTCGCGCAACGGCCCGCTGGCCCGGCCGGTGCGGGTGGTGGTGGACTGCGGAAACGGGGTGGCCAGCATCGTGGCCGAGAAGATTCTCACCCGGCTGGGCGCCGACGTGACGCCGCTCTTCTGCGAGTCGGACGGCACCTTCCCCAACCACCACCCGGACCCCACGGTCCCCGAGAACCTGGTGGACCTCCAGGCCGCGGTCCGCCGCACCGGGGCCGAGCTGGGGATCGCGTTCGACGGTGACGGCGACCGGATCGGCGCGGTGACCGAGCAGGGGACCATCGTGTTCGGCGACCAGCTCCTGATCCTCTTCGGGCGGGACCTGGTGCGCCGCGTGGGTCCCGGTCGGGCCGTGATCTTCGACGTCAAGTGCTCCAACGTCCTGCGCGACCAGCTCCAGGCCGCCGGCCTCGTGCCGGTGATCTGGAAGACCGGCCACTCGCTCATCAAGGCCAAGATGAAGGAGACGGGGGCGCCGCTCGCCGGCGAGATGAGCGGCCACATCTTCTTCGGCGGCGACTACTACGGCTTCGACGACGCGATGTTCGCCGCGGCGCGGCTCCTGGCCTACGTGGCGCGCGAGGGCGGCCCCCTGTCCGTCCATTTCGCCAACCTGCCCCGCACCTACGCCACGCCCGAGCTCCGGGTGGAATGCCCCGACGAC
>Ga0210377_10001940_pt1 | contig 18431 bp, 16 predicted proteins | sample PLM4_65_b1redo_FD_155480 | JGI IMG/M metagenome (GOLD analysis project Ga0210377, IMG submission 155480) | Groundwater sediment microbial communities from an aquifer in East River, Colorado, USA - PLM4_65_b1 redo | ecosystem: Environmental > Terrestrial > Soil > Riparian zone | place: USA: East...
TAGAATTTTCTCGTCCACTCTTTGGGCCAGCGTTCGACGACGACCTTCTTCTGGGTGAAGAACTCGACCGCATCCATGCCCTGCCCGTGCATGTCACCGAAGAACGAATCCTTCCAACCGCTGAACGGGAAGAATGCCATCGGCGCAGCAACTCCAATATTGATCCCGATATTCCCAACTTCGGCTTCATATCGGAACTTGCGTGCCGCCGACCCGCTGGAGGTGAACAGACTCGCCTGATTGCCATATTGTCCGCTGTTGACCAGCTCGATGGCTTCATCCACCGTGTTGACATGCATGAGACTCAATACAGGTCCAAAGATCTCCGTTTTGGATATTTCACTGCCACGCGGGACATCTGCCAGGATGGTGGGTCTGACAAAGTACCCGCCTTCATACCCCTTGATCATCGTCCCGCGTCCATCCACGGGGAGGGTGGCTCCCTCCTGGACGCCGAGTCCAATCAGCGACTCGACTCTCGCCTTGCTCGCGGCATTGATGACTGGTCCCATCTGGACGCCTGAGTCAAGCCCATACCCCACGACGCGCGTCGAAGCCGCGTCACAGATCAGCTCGGTAAAGGTATTGCGCGCCTCCGCCACCGTCACGGCGAAAGAGACAGCGAGACAGCGTTGTCCCGCACAGCCGAAGGCAGAGTCGGCGATGATCCTGGTCGCCATATCCATCTCCGCATCGGGCAACACAATGACGGGATTTTTCGCGCCGCCCTGCGCCTGCACGCGTTTGCCATGCGCCGCGGCCGTGGCATAGATATATTTCGCTGTGTTGGTCGAACCGACGAAGGTGATGGCACGGATGGCAGGGTGTTCGAGAATGCCATCCACGGTCTCCTTCGCACCGTTGACGAGATTCACCACCCCCATCGGGAAACCGACCTGCTCGATGAGTTTGAAAATGAACTGCATCGTCGTCGGGACCTTTTCAGAAGGCTTGACGATGTAGGTGTTGCCCGCCGCGAGCGCATAGGGCAGATACCAGAAGGGAATCATGCCGGGGAAGTTGAAGGGAGCGATCGTGGCACATACCCCCACCGGTTGGCGGATCATCAATTCATCGATGCCGGGAGCAATGTCTTCGACGAGCTCGCCTTTCATCATCATGGGCATGCCGCAGGCGACTTCCACATTCTCATAGGCGCGCACCATCTCCGCTTTGGCTTCTTCGAAGGTCTTGCCACATTCATTGGTGATGAGCCGAGCAATTTCATCGCCATTGGCACGCATGAGCTCACGCAGTCTGAACAAATATTGCACGCGGTCGTTGACGGGTATCCGACGCCATGCAGGGAAGGCATCGCTGGCAGCTTTCGCCGCGGCATCGACATCCGCTTTGGAACAGAGCGGTGTCTTGGCGATCACCCCTCCCGTCGCCGGGTTGATGACATCGAAATATTCCCTGGCGTCCGGTTTCACCCATTCACCGTTGATGTAGTTTTGGATTTCCATAAAATCTCCAGCTAACTAACTTGCTTATCTGTCACTTCAAGCGCCTTTTCAACGATGGCAAGACCTTCATCAATCTGTGCTTGCGTGATACACAACGGCGGAACAACGAAGACCATACTGCCCATATTATTCGCCATAATGAAGGTAAACAAACCATTCTGACGTAACACCTTCCCTACCTCTCCCATAACTGCAGGAGAGAAACTCTCCTTTGTCTCGCGGTTGATGACCAGTTCAATCGTTGAGAACAAGCCGATGTAACGCACATCGCCAACCGACACATGTCTGGCTTTGATATCCTCAAGTGCTTCCCCAAGATATTTGCCGAGCAACGCGGCGTTTTCGATCAAATTATCTTCTTCGTACACTTCGATGGTCGCCAAGGCAGTTGCACAGGAAAGCGCGTGGGCGCTATAAGTTAGACCTGCGTATAAATATTTGTCATCGAAGAATTTCGCGATTTTTTCAGAAACGATCACAGCACCCAGCGGAGCATATCCGCTGGTGATACCTTTCGCAGTGGTAATGATGTCAGGGGTTACGCCCCAGTTATCCACGGCAAACCACTTGCCTGTGCGGCCCCACCCACTCATCACTTCGTCTGAAATCAACAGGATGCCGTATTTATCGCAGATTTCGCGCACTCGAGGCCAATAATCATCTGGCGGGACGATGATGCCATTCGAACCGACCACGCCCTCCATAATGATCGCCGCAATCTTATCTGGACCTTCATATTTGATGACCTCTTCCAAATGCGAGATACACTCCCTCTTACATGACTCCGGCTTTTGCCCAAACGGACAGCGATAACAGAACGGGTCAAGGAAATGTACACCGCCTGGCATGACAGGCTCCACTGCCAAACGACGGTAATCGCCAGTCAACGCAATCGAGCCATGCGTCGCGCCATGATAAGAACGATAGCGAGCCAGGATTTTGTGTCGTCCTGTGTAGAAGCGGGCGATCTTGATGGCATTCTCGTTTGCCTCCGCGCCACCGAGGGTGAAAAAGGTTTTCTTCAAATCACCGGGAGTGACTTCGGCTAATTTTTTGCCGAGCAAACCGCGCGGCTCGGTGGCATTGCCTGGATGCGTGAACGTTAGTTGCGCCGCCTGGTCTTGAATGGCTTTGATCACTTTAGGATGCTGGTGACCAATATTGGTATTCATCAACTGCGATGAAAAATCAAGATAGCGCTTATCATCCGCATCCCAGAAATATACCCCCTCTGCTCGCGTCACAGGGATTGGATTCACCTGTCCCTGCACCGACCAGGAATAGAAGGTATATTCCTTGTTCATGTCAACAATTTCTTTCGAGGTGAGTTTTGCCATAGTTTCTCCAAATCAGGACTTACAGATTTTTGTATTAATCAACGTTTCTTCCACAAAACCAGTCCCCATCCCGCTTTATAGTCCTCAACTTTGCATTCAAAATCATAAGTTGGAAATTGAGCGCTCAGAACATCAATCCAAATTTTCCGTAAATATTCACCTATTTTCTTTTGTGTGATTACATCCTTTGCAAAAACATCAAGGTGGACATGATTGATGGTGTTTTCAGTCTTCAACAAATCAACGGTGGAGTTGCGGCCTTCCAACCGCTTTCGCCAAGGCTCGAAGGACTCTGGGGTGTAATGTGATTCTAAAATTACTAATCCGTCCGACTCCAAGAAATGAGGATTGCAGAGGGAATCGAAATACTCTTTTTCCTTAATTTTGAAAACTTACTGACCTGTGATTTCGGCATTACTTCTTTACTTCTTTCACAATCTCAGCGTAAACATTCAGCGTTTCATCAATATCTGCATCGCTATGTTCATAACACAGGAACCAGGGTTCGCGCGCATCGTGGTCAGGCATCACACCATGCTCGATGGCCATCTCAGCCAGTTTGAGATAGAGATCGTGATCGCTCTTCGCCCAGTCGCGCTGACAAGTCACTGCATCCACACCAAAGGAAAACGAGAACATGGCAGGATAGCCCGTAAACACAGCAGGAAGATCATTTTCTTCAAAGATTTCCTTCAAGCCACCCATAAGACGTTGTCCGCGGGCTTCGATAGTCTTTAGAATAGGCTTGGATTTCAGCAGACTCAATGTCGCATAAGCCCCGGCGATACCAGGTTTGTTGTTCGTATACGTTCCGCCTTGCGCTACACCCTGTCCGATAATGGACATGATCTCTCTTTTTCCACCAAATGCTGCGACAGGGTAGCCATTGCCAAGGGCCTTCGCATACGTCGCGAGGTCCGGTTCGATGCGGTAGTATTCCTGCGCGCCGCCGTTCGCGATGCGGAATCCTGTCTTCACTTCATCGAGGATAAAGACACATCCATATTCTTCCGTTTTCCTGCGGATGAGTTCAAGGAATCCATCCTGCGGGTTGATCGCCGCGCAATTTCCCTGACACGGTTCGGAGATCACTGCTGCGATCTGTTCCCCAAACGATCGCATCACTCGCTCGAATCCCTCAAAGTCGTTGAACGGAAGCGTAATGATAAATTCCCGCATGGATTTGGGAATGCCAGAGGACGACGGTACAGCTATGGGACTGCGTCGATTGCCATAAGCTTCCACAGGTGAGTAGGTTGACCACAAGGTGTGGTCATGGAATCCATGATAGTTGCCTTCAAACTTCAAGATCAGATCGCGACCAGTGTATGCGCGTGCCACTCGAATGGCGTGCATGGTCGCTTCTGTACCTGAGCATGCAAAACGAACCATCTCGACTGCGGGGACCATTTCAGTGATCATTTCCGCAACGGCGACTTCAAGTTCTCCTGTCATCGCGAAGAGAATTCCCTTTTGGATCTCTTCAATGACTTTTTGATCCACCTTATCATATGAATGTCCCAGAATAATGGGACCAAAAGCCATGCGGTAATCAATATATTTTTTACCATCTACATCCCAGAGATAAGCGCCCTTCGCTCTTTCAACATAAGGTGTAATCCCATCGCCCCAAAAACGAAAATTTGAATTCACCCCCAATGGTAAAACTTTTTGTGCACGTTGCTGTAATGCCTGCGTTCTCGAACCAAACATGAATGTTCCTCCAAAAAATTAATTTCGCGTTCCTGAGATATCTTTTTCGGAAATCTCCCGTATGATTCTTTCCGGTATTCGCCATTGATAAACATCTTTGAGGATCAGCGGCACGATCGAAGTGGTTGTCTTACGTACACCGGGAACCTTACGAATCACTTCAGTAACAAAATGATAGATCTCCGCAGTATCTTTTGCAACAATTTGGATGCTTACATCGGTTTCTCCAATCCCACAAGCCACATAACTCACATTATCAAACTCTGCCATCTTTTTGGCGACTTCGAGAATACGATCCGATTCAACTTCCATCCACACATCTGCAATCGTGGTTAATCCGAATGCTTGAGGTTTTGCGACAGCGCTTACACGTGCAACACCTTCGTTAACCATGCGATCGATTCGATATCGGACAGCACGTTCCGAAATATCGCCAATACGACGCGCGATCTCTGAAGCTGGCATACGACCATCTTCGAGAAGCAAATTGACAATTTTTATATCTATTTTGTCGAAATTGTACATAGTTATGCTTTTTTGTTTCCGAAACCTACATTAACTTTGCAAATATACATCAAAACATACAAACAAGTCAAGGATGATTTTCACTGCAGACGCAAAATAATAAAGGGGGTATTTTCAGACTCATAATTATTTGGTTTGTTTCCAATCTACATTTATCCTTCATTGAAACATATTTCACGTTGACGCATAATTGTCATACAGGTATAATAATGTGCTGGTATTATCTCAAAGATATAGGAGTAATATTATGGCTACACCTGATTTCGCGTCGACTACGGCGCTCGAACCAAAAACAAAATTAAGCGGAAAGGTACTCAAGACAACACTAGCGGGTGCGCTGGTTGACGTTGGACAAAATATACCGGGTGTCATCCATATTTCACAACTAAGTAAAGACTCTATCAATAAGGTTGAAGATGTTGTGAAGGAAGGACAGACGGTGGATGTATGGGTCCGTCGCGTGAAGAAAGATCGCATTGAGCTCACGATGATCCAACCTCTTGCCTTGGAGTGGAAAGAGATCGAACCAGACATGGTGGTCAAAGGCAAGGTCGTTCGTCTCGAAACCTATGGCGCATTTGTTGACATTGGAGCTGAACGTCCCGGCATGGTTCACGTCAGCGAACTGGCACATGGTTATGTAAAAACTCCCAGCGAAGTTGTAAAAGAGGGCGATGAAGTCGAAGCGAAAGTGCTCGATGTGAATCGCAAAAAGAAACAGATCAAGTTAAGCATGAAAGCCCTTGAGCCTGAGGTCGAAGAATTCAAACCTGTTAAAAAAGAGATCAAAAAAGGCGGCAAGCGTGGTTCCAAAAAAGATACAGCAGAGATTTCTTCCCAGGAAGAAGCGAAGGAAGCAGAATTGACGGTGATGCAGATCGCCTGGCAGGAAGCACTCAATAAGGCCAATGCAGACAGAGCCTTCAAAGTGAAACGTGTAAAATCCGGCAACACTCAGGAACAGGAAGATATTCTGAACCGGACACTCGAAAAAAGACTGCCGACCGGCGGATAAATATTCCGATCACAAAACAGCCAGACATAAGCCTGGCTGTTTTTTTATCAAAACTATTTAGGGATTTTTCCACTCACAGTGGTTACGTGTTCTACCCACAAAGTCTTCTCCTTAAGACCAGACGGATAATTCAGTCTCAAGGTTAGACTTTATGCTCCTCTTGCAGTAGAACGTAAATATGCTTCCATAAAATCGTCAAGTCCACCATCCAATACAGCTTGAGTATTTCCTGTCTCATATTCCGTGCGATGATCCTTGACCATTTGATAGGGGTGCAATACATAGGAACGGATCTGACTCCCCCACTCAGCCTTTGTATATTCACCGCGCAAGACCGCTCGCTCTTCTTCTCTTTCAGCCTGCTTTAGTTCCAGCAGGCGGGCACGTAAAATACGCATGGCAAATTCACGGTTCTGTGTTTGTGATCTTTCATTTTGACATGTGACCACAATTCCTGTTGGAATGTGTGTCAGGCGCACTGCTGTGGCATTCTTCTGAACATTTTGTCCACCTGCACCTGATGAACGATAAACATCCATTTTGATATCGCCAGGATCGATCTCGATCTCAGCTTCATCCATGGCAACCTGGGGCAGAATTTCCACAAGGGCGAAGGATGTATGCCTGCGATGCGCGGCATCAAATGGAGAAAGCCGGACCAGGCGATGAACACCCTTTTCTGAACGCAAATACCCAAAAGCATATTCGCCATCGACAGCAATCGTTACACTCTTGATACCCGCCTCTTCCCCGTCCGTAGAGTCAAGGATCTCAGTCTGATAGCCACGCGATTCTGCCCAGCGCAAATACATGCGCTCAAGCATCGCAGCCCAATCCTGCGAATCGGTACCGCCCGCACCCGCGTGTATGGCAAGAATGGCGGAATCATGATCATATTTGCCTGAAAGCATGGCTGTAAATGAACGTTTTTCAAGCTCATGCTCAATGGATGAAATTTCTGATTCCAGATCGGGGCGCAGACCTTCGTCGTCAAGTTGGGCCAGCTCGAGTGCGTCATGCAGGCGGCGCGAAAAGCCGCGCCAAGAGTCCACCTCGGCTTTTACGGTATTGTATTGTTTCATCACCTGCTGAGCCTGGGATGGATTTCCCCAGAAATCAGGTGCCTCTAGCTCTTTTTCGAATTGGGAGAGTTTTAGTTCTTTAGACGCGAAGTCAAAGACGCACCAGTAATTGGTGGGTTAAATCCTGAGCAGATTGCAAACGATTGACAAGGTCCTGCATTGAAGCTCCTTTTGTGACGCAAGATGATATCTTGCGCCAAGCTATTTTCCTAAAATTCCATCCACGAAAGCATCGGGATCGAAGGGTGTGAGATCCTCAGGTCTTTCACCCAGCCCGGCGAATATTATCGGCAAGCCAAGTTCACGGCGGATCGCAAACGCCATCCCACCGCGTGCAGAAGAGTCCAATTTGGATAATATCACACCTGTCACACCGACCGCCTCTTTGAAAGCCTTTGCCTGTTGCAAGGCGTTTTGTCCAGTAGTTGCATCCAACACGAGCCAGATCGCGTGCGGCGCACCAGGCAAAGCCTTGCCAACCACGCGATGGACCTTCTTCAGTTCTTCCATCAGATTGAAACGCGTGTGTAAACGACCAGCTGTGTCCACTATCACGATATCAACATTACGCGCAACGCCGGATTGGACTGCGCTGAACGCAACCGCACCCGGGTCCGATTCGGGCGCGCCCGAGATCACATCTACTTTTAGCCTGTCACCCCACACCTGAAGTTGATCCACCGCTGCGGCGCGGAAGGTATCTGCTGCGCCGAATAGCAAGGACTTACCTTGAGAATGAAAGCGTTGGGCAAGTTTCGCAATGGTCGTTGTTTTTCCAGAGCCGTTGACGCCGACAACCATGATCACAGATGGCTTTGCCGTCCATTCGAGGGCTGGCGGTATATCGAGCCTGTCACGAAGTTCGGCCTGAAGCGCCTCTGAAAGCTCTTCGGAGCGAGTCAGGCCGCTGGTCCGCACGATGCGCTGAAGGGAGTCCAATATGTCACTCGTCGTTTCGATTCCCAAATCCGCCTGAATAAGCAGGGCTTCGAGTTCATCCCAGGTTTCTTGAGTGATCTCAGTGGCACCGAAAAGAGTCGCAAGGCGTCCAAACGCTGTTTTGCTTGTTTTGGCAAGCCCGCTTCTCCATTTTGCAAAGATATCTACCATGACGGGCGATTATATCATGGGGCTTTATGTGATATACTCGCCATTCGGTTGTTGGAAAATCCAGGAAAATCATCCACGCCGACCGCAAATTACTAAGAAATTGCCCATATTGAATTAAAAGGTATATAACCATGCCCAATGAGCCCGTTCATGTAACCGATGACGCTTTCGAGAAAACCGTCCTTCAGTCGCCCGTTCCTGTGATCGTTGATTTTTGGGCGCCCTGGTGCAATCCATGCAAGATGGTTGCGCCAACCCTCGACAAGCTCGCAAAAGAATATGAAGGAAAGATCCTGATCGCCAAGGTGAATACGGATGAAAACCCTGAATGGATGATGAAATACGGCATTCAGGGAATCCCGACCATGCTGTTCGTTTCCAACGGCAAAATCGTTCATCGCCAGGTTGGGGCTTTACCCGAACGCATGCTCCGCGATGTCGTTACCCAGTTCATGGAGGTTGTCAGCCAGTCCTAGCAGCCCAATGGAGGGCACAATGAAAAAAATCGCTCTTGCTTTTTTGGTCACATTGATGATCGGTGGATGCGGACTTATTCCCCCTCTCACCAATCCAACACCCACCATTGACATTCAGGGGACAAATGTCGCAAATACGCAAGCTGCCCCAACACTAACAGCCACGGCTCAACCTACAGAGACATTTACGCCTACTGTTGAGGAACCTCCTCTTAACCCCACGATCACACCAGTTCTGTTCCCGTCTCAAGACCTGACATTAACTCCCGCCACCGCAACGAGCGAGTCAATCGCCCCAACATCCACTGCTCCAGCAACAGTTGTATCAGGTGTGGCAACACTCACACCCACTCTTGGTGTGCTCACCTATGGAACCCTTCCGCCAGCTGTACCGTTTAACAGTGTAACATTGAGAAACAGGTCGAAAGCGCAGGCCTATATTTCCCTGCAACAACAGAATGAAAATGGCGCGATCCTGGAATATCCTGTTAAAAGCTCGATTACTATTCAGGCGCCGATTGGCAGTTATATCTATGTCGCCTGGGTGGGCGGAAAGAAAATGACTGGAAGTTTCAAATTGAATGCAAACTCTGAGGTCTTCATCATCATATACAAGGATAAAATTGTCATTCAACATATCTAATAATAAAATCTCTACCGTACATTTAAAATCAGGACGCTGATGAACGCAGAAAAACGCAGATTTTTTTCTTTTTTATCGGCGGAATCAGTGTTTTTCTGCGTCCCACATGGGTTTGTACGGTAGAGAAAAAATAAATAAAGGAATTGGTCTGATAAATGAACAAGAATATTTTGATTTTTGGCATAACGTTATGCCTGCTCGCCACCGCCTGTAGTTCCGGACAAGCAGCAGTCCCCACAGTTAATCCCCTTGATATCAGGAACACAGCAGAAGCTGCGGCATTCACGATGGTTGCACAGACTCTGGCGGCAATCCCTACAGCTACACTGCCTCCACCCACCGAAACACCGACTCAAACTCCACTGGCGACAAATACACCCCTTCCCCTGCCTACAACATCCATAAATCTACCCACCGCTACAACCGTTGCTAATACAGGCGGGGATCCTTGCGCGACAAGAATCCTTTCCGGGTCACCCAAGGGAAGAGCTACGGTCCTTAGGATCGTAAACACTGTCAAGGCGGCAGTTACTGTATCTCTGTATCTTAATGAAACTGCTGATCACAATGAATGTGGATATAGAACCTATAATCTTGGTTCACGCGACAGTGTCACAATCACAGATTTGGTTCAGGGTTGCTACAATCTCTGGGCGTTCAATAACGACTCCAAAAATCTTGTGAACGCTGGAAGCGGAACGATCTGCGTCAACAACCCGGATAAATGGACATTTGAAATCAGCCAGACTTCCATCAGAAACACAACGCCATAATAAAATATACGACTGTTGAAAGGTGAGCCAGGTTCGCTCACCTTTTTCTTTTTCAGGAACAACCCGGGCAGGCGGATCGTCCTTTTAAAAAGGAGAACATATGAAGCCCATACAAATCCTTCCACTATTGATCGTTCTTCTAATCGCCGCCTGCGCTCCACCGCCAGCAGCCACCCAACCCCCTGATCTGCCACCTGATACTGCAGTTACAAATCCGCCTGAGGATAATATGCCACCCTCCTATTCAGAAGAACCTCCATTTTCTCCGCAACAAAATGACGCAAATCTGACGCGCGGCAATGCATACGTCAACAAGACGGAGCTATTAATCCGTGAGAGTTACCCGCCTCAAATCTCACTCGGAATAAGCGGAGATCTGCCCACTCCCTGTCATCAGTTAAGAGTGATCATCAGTGAGCCTGATCCGGAAAACAAAATTTCAGCGGATGTTTATTCCGTTGTCGACCCTGGTAAAGCATGCATTCAAGTGCTGGAGTCGTTCCAAGAATATATTGATCTTGGCACTTTTCCAAGCGGACACTATACACTGTGGGTGAACGGCAAACAGGTCGGTGAGTTCGATTCGTAAAACAGGGAAAACTCAAAAGAGGCTGGTCTCAACAAACCGGCCTCTTTTTGATCCTAGTGCGAAAGGATCTGCGAAAGGAAAAGCTTCGTACGGTCTTCCCTGGGATTCTTGAATATTTCTTCCGGTGTACCACTCTCCACGATCTGCCCTTCATCGAAGAAAAACATGCGATCAGCCACTGCACGCGCAAAGCCCATTTCATGCGTGACCACCAGCATCGTCATACCAGACTTTGCCAATTCGACCATTACGTCCAACACTTCCTTGATCATTTCCGGGTCAAGCGCGGAGGTTGGCTCATCAAATAACATGATCTTGGGCTGCATTGCCAGTGCACGCGCAATCGCGACGCGCTGTTGCTGTCCACCCGATAGTTGACCGGGATATTTATTCGCTTGTTCCGGGATTCCGACTCGCTTAAGCAATTGCATGGCAGACTCACGCGCCTGTTCTTTTGGGGTGCGTCGGACCCATGACGGGGCCAGCATGACATTCTGAACAACAGTCAAATGCGGGAAGAGATTGAACTGCTGAAACACCATGCCCACTTCCGAACGAATCGCTTCGATGTTGCGAATATCATTGGTCAGTTCCACGCCATCCACGATGATCTGTCCCTTTTGATGTTCTTCAAGACGATTGATGCAACGAATAAACGTGGATTTACCCGATCCTGAAGGACCAAAAATCACGATTACCTCACCTTTTTTGATGGTCAGGTTAATGCCTTTGAGCACATAAAAACTGTCAAACCATTTATGCACATCGCGGCAAACGATAACGTCTTGATTTTTGTCTGTATTGCTCATGTGGCCTCCGTCTAGCGTTTGCCTACACCCAGGGCTTCTTCAAGGCGGCGGCTGCCGTATGTGAACGCCAGATTGAATCCCCAGTAAATGATGAATGCGAACAGAAACACCTCACGGTGAGTCCCAAGCCAGTCAGATTGCGCCAGCACGGAACGCCCGATTCGAAGAATTTCGAAAAGTCCTATGATCGCCACAAGACTGGTATCCTTGAATAAGCTGATAAAAGAGTTGAACAAGGCAGGGATGACCGCACGCAGCGCCTGCGGAAGGATAATAAATATCATGGTCAGCGCGCCGCTCAATCCCAACGCCTGTGCTGCCTCATATTGCCCGCGATTAATGGATTGCAGACCTCCGCGTACGTTCTCCGCCTGATAAGCGGCTTCGAAGAGAATGAACCCGACCATCGCACGAAGGACACGGTCAGGACGTTCCATGTCCGCAGGGAGAAACAACGGTACGAGCAGATCTGCCATAAAAAGTATGGTGACAAGTGGAACACCACGAATTAGTTCGATATAACCAATACTGAAATACCGCAGAATTGGAAGTTTACTTCGGCGCCCGAGCGCCAGCAAGATCCCCAGTGGGAGCGCTCCAATATTGCCGACTATGGTCAACATAAGCGTGAGCAGGAGTCCGCCCCAGACCCCGGTTTGGACCGGGGAAAGCCACGGTATGAAACGCGTACCGGCCGTCAGCAGGAAGACAAGCGGGAAGTAAAGCAACCAACCAAGGGCGGCGACTGAGGCGTTGCCTTGCGGGATGATCCGCCCTATGGCAAAGAAAGCTATTAGAACGGCATCCGCAATCAGCCAATTCGTCCAAACATCCAGGTTGAGAAGTACACCGATCAGAGCAAACGCAAGGCCTGCTCCCAGCGCGATCAGCGCGAAGCCTCGCGCGGCCTGTTTCCATACACCCCACGAAAGCCCGATCATTGCGCCAAGCATGTATAGATTGAACCAGATGCGCCATAGTTGTTCACGTGGGTATTGACCAACCATGAATAGGGTAAGATTGGCTTCGATAACGCCCCAGCGAGCTTCGGTCAATGCCCATTGTGTTGCTGGTCGAAGGACTGCGTACAATACCCCAAGAGCGGCAAATGTTAACACAATGTTGTACCACGTGCTGAAGAGATTCTTCTTCAACCATGCGAGTGGTCCAACGGTAAGAGGCGGAGGCTGCATTTCGATTGCAGTCATGTCAACGCTCCACAAGCCGCACGCGGCTGTTATAGATATTCATCAGCAAAGAGGTGAACAGACTCATGCTCAAGTAGCAGAGCATCATAATCACGATTACTTCGATCACCGCGCCAGTTTGGTTGATGACTGTGCCCGAGATGCTGAACAGGTCGGGATAACCAATGCCGATCGCAAGAGACGAGTTCTTTGCAAGATTGAGATACTGGCTCGTTAATGGCGGGATGATCACACGCAATGCCTGTGGAAAAATGATGAGACGCAAGGTCTGGCCGGTGGTCAAACCAAGAGATCGCGCGGCTTCAACCTGTCCGTGCGAAATGGCCTGGATACCCGCGCGTACGATTTCCGCAATAAACGCTCCCGTATACACAACCAGCCCGAATAATAATGCGGCAAATTCCGGCGTTAATCGCAGACCGCCTTTGAAATTAAGTCCGGCCAGCTCCGGAATACTCTCCAGCAACGGAGGCTCCGGCTGAATTATGATACCAATCCATAAGATGAAAACCGGCACCAGTAAATATGCCAAGTACCACCACAATGAAATGGGCAATCCAGAACGATTTTGTATTGCTCGAAATATGAACCAGATAATTACGATCGAGGCAAGAGCAAGCCAAATGTAATTCCTCCAGGAATCGAATGTAGGCATGGCTTCATACCATGGCAGATACATCCCACGGTTGGTCAGGTAGATGGGTCCCGGCAAAGTTATCGCCTTCCTCACAGCGGGTAGTTGCACGATTACGCCAAAATACCAAAACATCAACTGAATGAGAAGGGGGGTATTGCGAATAACCCCTACATATGCACCGGCCAACCGGCTGATGAGCCAGTTTGATGAAAGCCGCGCGATCCCAGCAATGACACCGACACCAGTCGTGAACACAATGCCAAGAATGCTCACGACCAACGTGTTCACCAAAGCAACGAGGATCGCATGCCCGTAACTATCAGATGGCTGATAGGGAATATATGACTCGCCGATGCCAAAACTGGCCGGGTTTTTCAGAAAGCCATAACCCACTGTCAATCCCTGGCGGGCAAGATTGACTGAGACATTGGTGTACAAGTAGCCTGCTGCGAGCGCCACAAGCAGGATAAACACCACCTGCCCCAGCAGTTGCAAGAAGCGGATATCGCGCCAAAATGCCTTGATGTTCATTGCGACGATTATTGATTCGAGTGGCTCAGATCATTTGGCTCAGATCATTGAGCCACTCGAATGTTGTGATTAGGATTTAACGGAAAGGCGGGGCATACATCAAGCCGCCATTGGTCCACAAGTCGTTCTGTCCGCGAGCAAGGCCGTACGGTGCAAGGTTGCGTTCGTACACTTCACCGTAGTTCCCCACTAATTTGATGACGCGGTAGATGAAGTCATTACTCAAGCCAAGTTTGGAGCCGAGCTCGCCTTCCACACCAAGCAGACGGCGCACCACTGGATCTTCACTCGTGAGGAATTCATCCACATTCTGTGATGTGATATCAAGCTCTTCAGCCTGGATCATACCGTAGACCACCCAATGCACCACGTCTGCCCATTTATCGTCGCCTTGTGCAACGGCAGGCGCAAGAGGTTCCTTCGACATGACAACGTCGAGGATGACGTGATCTGCATAGTTCGACAAAACAGCCTGACCCTGTGTCGCCAATTGCGAACGGTCTGATGTAATCGCATCGCACCGGCCCTCTTCATAAGCCTGGAACGCGGCGTTCTGATCTTCGAAGACGACTGGTTCATAGGCAACGCCTGCCGCACGGAACTGGTCGGCAAGATTCAACTCGGTAGTTGTTCCACTCTGAACGCAGACTTGCGCCCCCTCCAGCGCAGCGAGTCCAGCTGCAGCGTCCGGAACAATTTCCCTGCGCGCCATGATCGCCTGCCCATCATAAAACGTGACAGGACCAAATGTGAGTCCAAGTTCTGCATCGCGGGTCCAGGTCCATGTGCTATTCCGACTGAGAACATCGACCTCACCGGATTGAAGAGCCGTAAAGCGGTCCTGCGCGCTCAAAGCGCGAAATTCAACGGCTTCCACATCATTGAACAAGGCGGCTGCCCAGGCACGGCAGAACTCAACATCGAAGCCTGACCACGCGCCAGCAGTATCCAGAAAACCGAAGCCCTGGAATGTACCGTGCACACCACAAATGACATTGCCGCGGTCCATGACGGTTTGCAGGCGTTCTCCTCCAGCCACCGGCGGCGGAACCGGGGTTGCCTGTTCGCCTGCAACCGGCACCTCCACTGTGACGATGACCGTTTCCTTGACAGTTACCGGTTCGCCCGATGGCGCAGGCGCTGCTCCTCCACAGGCTGATAGCACGATACCAACCAGCACCAATACCGTTGCAATCGCAAATATCTTACGCATGTTCTCCTCCTCGAGAAATTAGTTTGGGTTTATACGACAGTAGGGCGAATTTTTTATATCCTGGAAAAGCCACCTCCTTTCCTCTATTTATCAATAATCATTATAGTATAAAAATCAGAGATGAAGGGCAAATTCAATCATCTAACCGGAAATTGTACTCACGTCTGCAAAGCGCGCGTTTGTAAGTCTTGCGAGATCATTTACAGGCACTCTGATGTTTAATCCCCTTTGCCCGCCTGAGACGTGTATTTCGCCAAATTTCTGCGCGGAAGAATCTATGATCACGTGAAAACCTTTATTGACAAGGGCAAGCGGGGAAATGCCGCCAGCCTGCAAACCGGTCAACTGCTCGGCTTCGCGCTCAGACGGAAGATAAACTTTCTTTTCGCCTAACGCCGCGGCGAGCAGCTTCAGATCCACGTTTGAGGGACCAGGGACAACAACCAGCAAAGGTTTCTTCGGTTTATCCCGGGTGACAACGATGGTCTTGAAAACGGAAGCAGGCTCGACATCAAGAAATTGCGCAGTTTCCAGTGCACCGAGTTTTTCTGGTGGAGTCTCAAACGCGGTAAACGAGACTTTACGAGAGTCTAAAAATCGAGTGACATTGTTCACAAAACGCATATTGACACTCTTGCATTCCTGAGTAAACCAATTTTACCGCTTCGGAGAATATCACAAAAGCATTTCCAAATAAGCTCATCACCGGATGTAGCCGATTTGGAATTTTTATACGTAGTACAATAAATAATATGAAATCCTCAATTACAGCCATTCCCCTTGAAAAGTTGATGGAGCAGCTTCCCGAAAATTACACGCTTGCCGATCGGGAGTTGGTCCAGCGCGCATATCGGGTGGCAGAGGAGGCTCATCGCGAACAGAAACGTCATTCGGGGGAGCCATATATCAACCATTGTCTTACAGTAGCAGGCATTCTCGCAGACTTGCGCGTACCTCCGGAGGTGGTTGCCGCAGGTTTGCTTCATGACACCGTCGAAGACACAAATGTAACTCTTAATGATATCCGCAGGGATTTCGGCGATACGATCGCAATTCTTGTGGATGGAGTCACAAAACTTACAAATCTCCCCCGTGTTTCGCGCGACCAGCACATACAAAGACCTGATCTGCAAGACGGAATCGAGACAGCCGAGCCTGCCTCCGAGGAGTTGATCCCACTTGGCCGCAAACGGGACCTGGTTTCCGAAACCTTGCGCAAGACCTTCCTCGCCATGGGGGATGATGTGCGCGTGGTGCTCATCAAACTTGCTGACCGTTTGCATAATATGCGGACACTCAGTCACATGCCTGAAGCGAAACGCAAACGCATCGCCAAGGAAACGCTCGATATTTTTGCTCCACTTGCAAACCGCCTTGGTATATGGCAAATCAAGTGGGAACTCGAAGATCTCGGATTTCGTCACCTCAACCCTGAAAAATACAAGGAAATTGCCGAGCATCTTAATGAGGAGGAACGCGAGGACCGTGAGGCACAGATTAAAGCGATCAAGGAGACCCTGATAAACCTGCTGGCAAAAAACAACATCAAAGCAGAAATAAGCGGGCGACCCAAACACATTTATTCCATATACAAAAAGATGACGCAAAAAGGCAAGCCCTTTGATCTTGTGCGTGACGTGAGAGCCGTCCGCCTCATTGTTCCCGATGTTCCATCATGCTATGCCGCCCTGGGGGTGATCCATACGCATTGGCGTCCCATCCCCGGTGAGTTCGACGATTACATTGCCGCACCAAAGGATAATTTTTATCAGTCCCTGCATACGGCTGTTATCTATGATGACAAACGCCCGCTGGAGGTGCAGATCCGCACACCGGAGATGCACCAAAACGCTGAGTATGGTATTGCGTCTCACTGGCGGTATAAAGAGGGTACCAAGAGTACAGATAAAAATTACGAACAACGCATCAACTGGCTCCGTAACATGATGGAGTGGCGCTCGGACGTGAACGACGCACAGGAATTCGTGGAGGGCATGAAGACCGATGTCTTTCAGGATCGCGTGTATGTCTTCACACCGCGCGGCGACATCATCGATCTCTCAGCTGGCTCCACACCCATTGACTTTGCCTATCACGTCCACACGGATATTGGGCATCGCTGTCGAGGCGCGCGCGTTAACGGAAAACTTGTCCCGTTGTATCAAGACCTGAAAACCGGCGACCAGGTTGAGATCCTGACGGCGAAGCGAGGCGGTCCCAGCCGCGACTGGCTAAATCCGAATCTGGGACTGGTCAAAACACAGCGCGCCCGGTCCAAGATCAAAGCCTGGTTCAAGAAGCAGGAGGATGAGCAAAACCTTTCACAGGGTCGTGTTGCTGTTGAACGAGAGCTACAGAGATTGGGCATTTCAGGGACAAACTTTGAAAAGATGGCGCACGAACAAGGCTTTAAAACACCCGACGAACTGTTTATCGCGCTCGGCTGTGGCGATCTCTCTGTCAACAGGATCATCAAGCAAATATCAGAAACCTCTGAAACCGCGGATATTCTTGAGGTCACTGCAACACCTCGCGAGTCAAAATCATCAACAGAAACAGTCGTCGTAGTCGGCTTGAAAGGCTTACTCTCGAGCATGGCGCACTGTTGCAATCCCATGCCCGGCGACCAGATCGTTGGATATATCACGCGCGGCCGCGGCGCGACCATCCACCGCCAGGATTGCCCGAACATTTTACATACCAAAGACAAGGAAAGACTTCTGCAAGTTGGTTGGGGAAAAGCCGAACGAACCTTCCCGGTTCCCGTTACGATCAAAGCGTATGATCGCCAGGGTCTGATGGGTGATATCTCCAACCTGCTCACCAATGAGGGTGTAAACATTGCCGATGTTGCAGTGAACGTCAACCGCACACATGCAGATTTAAAACTCGTTGTTGAAGTCCGCGATCTCGCGCAACTCAGCCGGGTGCTCACACGAATCGAAAGCCTGCCGAATGTTCTGGAAGCACAACGTTCAAGACCCGGCTGATCGTTTTGGCTGCCAAAATAACCATGATTTTTCAATAATCAATTCATGAAACACTGATATAATGTCGCCGCTTTCAGGCAAACATGTCATTGCTCAGTGTAAACGAAGCGCGAGAGCGCATCCTTTCCCATCTTCATCCTGTTATCACTGAAACTCTGAAACTCAGAGAGTGTTCGAATCGCGTGCTCGCACAGGATATTGCCGCGGCCACCGATCTCCCCCTCTTCAACAACTCATCAATGGACGGATTCGCTGTCCGCGCGGCGGATGTGATGGATGCCGCGGCCGCTTCACCGCGCAGCCTGCGCGTGGTC
>Ga0210377_10001941_pt1 | contig 18426 bp, 15 predicted proteins | sample PLM4_65_b1redo_FD_155480 | JGI IMG/M metagenome (GOLD analysis project Ga0210377, IMG submission 155480) | Groundwater sediment microbial communities from an aquifer in East River, Colorado, USA - PLM4_65_b1 redo | ecosystem: Environmental > Terrestrial > Soil > Riparian zone | place: USA: East...
CGCGGTTCCGGGCCAGAAGCTCCAGGAATTCCTGATCGACCGGCTGGTCTTCCACGCTGTGCACCAGGAGGACGGCGCCGGCGCGAAGAGCGACCTTCGCTTCGCGGAGCCCGGTGGCGTGCACGATCAGGTCGAGGCCGGCGGCGCGCGCGGCGGCGCCGACTTCGAGCATCCGCGCGTCGAGCTCTTCCCGGCGGGCGGCGGGCGGAGCCAGATACCAAACCTTCACGGCCGACGACCCCATCGCCTTGAGCCGCGCGACGCTCGCCTGCACCAGGGCGGTGGTGGCCATTGGGAGGAAGGTGTAGATCTCCGCGTCCACGTCGAGCGCCGAGCGCCCGGCGTGGCTGATCAGCGGCCCCGCGGCACGCACGTGCGGCGCCAGCGAGTCGGCCTCGGCCAGAGCGGGAAGCGCGGTGGTCCAGGGATGCCCGCCCACGTCGAAGACCGCGGTGATTCCGCTGCAGAGATACGATCGATACCAGCGGGCCGGATTGGCGCGGAGGGCGCGCGCCGTTTCCGGGTAGGGATAGAGCTCGGGTGCACTGATTCCATCGGGGCGCCCGTCTACCCAGCCGGTCTGGCTGAAATGGACGTGGGCATCCACGAGTCCCGGGGTGAGAAAGCGGCCGGTCACATCGACTCGCGCCGCGCTGGAGGGAACGGGACACTGCTCCGCGGTGCCCACGCAGAGCAGGCGGTCACCGCGGACCACGACTACGCCGCTGGTGATCGCTGGCCGGCCGGTGCCGTCGATGATGGTACCGCCAGTCAGGGCAATGGTCTGAGCAGCGGAGCCGCCGGCCAGCAACATCGCCGCGAAACCGAAGGTCAGGGACCGGATCATGGGACTCTTCTTCCCGTTGTGGCGATCGGAGCCTGGAGTCCGAGCGCCTGGAGCACGAGACGCCCCAATTCCGATTTCAGGTCGGCCTTCACTCCAGCGAGACTCGAGTCCCCCGCGAGATTGCGGAGCTCGAGAGAATCCCGCGCGAGATCGTAGAGCTCGTCCATGTCCGGATGCTTGATCCAGTGGATGTACTTGTAGCGACCGGTGCGGACGGCGCGGTAGTCCATATCCAGCAGGTGCGGAAAGGGATTCTCGTAGGTGTAGAACTCCACCAGCACCGATTCCCGCCACCCGGCCGGCAGGTTGGTCGAAGTGAGCAGCGGAACCAGCGAGCGCCCCTGAATATGCGCGCCAATGGGAGCTCCGGCGAGTTCCAGCAGTGTCGGCGCCAGATCCACCGTCAGCGCCAGGCCGGCTGGCCGAGATCCTGCGGAAACTCTCCGAGGATATCGCACCAGCAGCGGATTGCGAATGGATTCTTCATAGGGCAAGCGGCGCTCGGTGGTGAGACCATGCTCACCGAAGAAAAAGCCGTTGTCGCTGGTGAGGACAATCACGGTACTGTCCAGCATGCCCAGCGAATCCAGTTTCGCCATGATCCGCCCCAGGCTTTCGTCCACCGCCAGAATCATCTCGGCCCGGCGCTGGATGGTCTCTTCTCCGGTCCATGGCGCGGCATGCGCATCGTGACCGCTGTCCGACGCGGAGAGAAGATTCGACAGGGCATTCCGAATCGCCGGCTTGCCGCGGAGATCTTCCGCCACGCCGGCGCGATCACGGCGGGGAAAGACCCGATCGCGATAGCGCCCCAAGTGACGCGGAGCGGGGACGTACCCCTGGTCGCTCTCGGGATCGAGAGATCCGTCGTTTCGCTGCACCACGTCGGGATGGACCGCCTTGTGGGCCAGGTACACCAGAAAGGGTCGGCTACGCTCACGCTCGATAAACGCGATGGCCCGGTCCGTGAGCAGGTCAGTGGTGTAACCGGGGACCACGTGGAGCTTGCCCTCCTCGAAGAATTCCGGATCCACCGAGCGACCCTGCCCCGGCATCGCGACCCAATAGTCGAATCCCGGGCGCGGGGTCGGATCGTTCCCCATGTGCCACTTGCCGAGGAATGCGGTGCGGTAGCCCGCCGACTGAAGCGCTCGCGGAAAAGTCTCGAGCCGGTGGCTCGCGAGACTCCGCGCCACGTTGTCGATGATGCCGTGCCGGGAGGGAAACTGACCGGTAAGGAGCGTCGCCCGGTTGGGCGAACAGAGCGGCACGGCGTGGAACGAGCTGGTGAACAACGCCCCCTCGGCGGCCAGGCGGTCGATGTTGGGCGTCTCGAGATAGGGATGGCCGCCGGCGCCGAACTCGTCCCAGCGGAGGTCGTCGACTACGACGACGACCAGGTTGGGCCGTTCGCTCGGGGGCGCGCCCGGCGGCGCAGAGCTCGGCGGCCTTTCGCAGCCGGCGAGGGACAGCGCAAGGAAAAGCAGGCGGAGGGTGCGGTTCGGGATGCTCACGGCCCGACACCCTCCCGCAGGGCCAGACTCTTGGAATCGGCCCGAAACGGACCCCAGGCCGGACAGGTCGCGAAGGAGAGAAAGGATTCGCGCGCCTCGATCCCCAGGGTCACCAGCGCCCGGGCGTGCACGACCAGGCCTCCGGTGCGATCGTGGATCGACGCGAATCCCCGGCTCGAGACCGCCTCGACCGCCGTGCCGGAATCGAACAGCGGCAGGATATGGGGATGCTGCAGCGCGGCGGTGGTCTTGATCTCCACCACGAACCGCTCGGAGCGGTCGGCGAGGGCCGCCGCGAGCCGTTCGACTTGACCGCTCACCGGCGGCCGCTGGCGCGCAGCAGCTCGGTCCAGTTGAGAATCCAGACGAAGCGACCGCCATCCGGGTCGTTGGTCTCGTCGATGTAGAGGAACTCCCTGCCATTGGGATGGATGTCCCAATTGACGTTGGAGCCGTTGAGGTCGATCGGGATCTCCTCGACCACGACCTTGCGGCCGGTGACCTGGAAGGTGGGGCCCGGGGCAGTCGTCGCCCCGACGATCGACAGGTTGGCCACGTAGTAGAGGGTCTTCCCATCCGGGCTCCAGCGGGGAGAGTCGCCCCCCTCGCTCGAGACCTGAACCCTCGGCCCCTCCCCTTCCAGCGGCTGGACGTAGACCTCGTTCTGGCCGGTGCGATCCGAGGCATAGGCGAGCCACTTCCCGTCCGGGGAAACCTGCGGGTGCCGCTCCCGGAACTCGGTCGCCACCAGCCAGCGGGGCAGCGTATCGCCGATCCGGATCACGCCGATGTCGACGAACGTTCCGGCCCGCGCGGACATCTGAAAGACCAGTGATTTCCCGTCCGGGAGCCAGCTGCCGAGGCCGAGGGCTCCCTTGAGCACCAGCTGCGGCTCTCCGGTACCGTCGGCATTTCGCACGTATGCGCCCGCCGGTCCGACGTAGGCGATCCGCCGGCCGTCCCGGCTCCAGGTCGGGTAACTCCCGCCCCCAACCGTGAATCGTTCCACCGTTCCCTGCTGGCGGTCCAGGATTCGCACGTCAGGGGTGGCCTGAGACGATCCCAGTGCGATCCGCATCGCGATCCGGCGGCCGTCGGGAGAGAAGGCCGGGTCCTCGAGACCCTCGCCACTTCGGCCCGGAATGGCAACGGTAACCCGGCCGCCCGGCCCGAAGATCTTGAACGCCTCGTTGCCGCCGGAAGAGAGGGGCTGGTAGGCCAGACTGCCGGAGGAGGCGGACACCGCGAATTCGGGGGTGGTCGATCCGTGAACGGTGACTCCCTCGACGATCGGCACCGCCGGCCCGGTCACTTTCCGTCTCCTGGGGTCGAACGGCTGGGCCAGGAGGGTGTTGTCCGAGGCGGCAAAAACCAGATTGCCCTCGGAATAACCGACCCGGTTACCCGGCCCGATGGTATCCACCTTGCCCGATTCGACCTCGACGACGGCCATCAACGCCTGGTCCAGACCGGATCCGATCGGCCGGACGATGAAGAGGACCGCCTTGCCATCGGGCAGGAAGCTCGGCGCGTACTGCCGGGTGAGCGAATCCGGTTGGGTCAGGGCGCGCGGCGTTCCGCCGGCGGCAGGCACCGAGAAGAGCTGATTCCCCAGGCTGAAGACGATGAGATCATCCCGGCTCCAGGTCGCCTCGGAGGCTCGTTCGACCGTGGCGATGACGGCCGGGGGTCCCCCGGACATCGAGACCTTGCGCAGTTTCCCATCCTGGAAGAAGCCGAGCCACTCCCCACCCGGGGAGAAGAATGGCACCGACGCCAGCTCGGTCCCGGGAACGGGCTCGGCATCGATCCGGCCCAGCACGCGCTTGTACAGTGGCCCGCCCCTCGACCTGACGCTCAGGAAGACGAAGGTCTTGCCATCGGGGGACATCGCCAGCGCGTTCCCGCAGCAGCGCCCGGTCACCACCACGCTGTCCGGCGCGGCCACGACGAAGCTGGCCAGACTCCCGGCCTCGGCGGGGGCGCCCGCCCGCCCCGCCAGGAAGCCGGCCGCGACACCGAGCAGCGCGAGCGCCGCGCCGGCCCAGAGGACCGCGCGACGGCGGGGGAGTGACGCCGCCGGGAGCGCGACGGTGGTGCGGAGCGGCATCGCGGCGGGATTGACCAGCGCCTCCGCGAAGCTCGCCGCGCTCGGGAAGCGGTCGGCCGGGAGCTTGGAAAGGGCCCGGTTCACCGCAGCTTCCACGTGCGGCGGGATCGTTTTCCGCTGGAGGGTGAGGGAGCGGGGCTCTTCCATCATCACCCGCGCGACGATGGCCTGCGCGGTGGGACCGGTGAACGGCGGCTCCCCGGTGAGCATTTCGTAGATCACGCAGCCCAGCGCGTACACGTCGCTCTTGGCGGTGATCTCCCGCTCGCCCATGGCCTGCTCGGGACTCATGTAGAAGGGCGTGCCCAGGCTCATCCCGGTCTCGGTCATCCGGGTACCGCTGTCGGAGCGCGCCGCGGCGAGAGCGATCCCGAAATCCGCGACCAGCGCGTGACCGCCGTGCAGCAGAATGTTCTCCGGCTTGATGTCCCGGTGAATCACCTTGTGTTGATGGGCGTACTCCAGCGCGCCGGCCACTTCCACGGCGATCCGGATCGCTTCCTCTACGGGCAACTGCTTCTCGCGATTGAGCCGGTCCCGGAGCGATTCGCCATCCACGAACGGCATCACATAGAACACCGTCCCATCCACCTCGCCGGAGTCGTGCAGCGGGAGGATGTGGGGATGCTGAAGGTTCGCGGTGGTCTTGATCTCGTGGAGGAAGCGAGCCCCCCCGATCACCGCGGCGAGGTCGGGCCGCAGAACCTTGAGCGCGACCTTCCGGTCGTGCCGGACGTCGTGGGCCAGATACACCGTGGCCATTCCGCCCTGGCCGAGCTCGCGCTCGATCCGATAGCGGTCGGCGAGCGCCGCCGTCAGGCGAGGAAGCATCGGCGCGCTCACCGCGAAGCTGCTGCCCCGGAAGAGAGGCGCGAATGGCAGCGTACTCCTCCGAGGGGCACGCTCGGACACAACAACCGGAAGTCGCCGTTCATTCCTCGGGGTTCCTGTGGGGCGGGGGAAGTAGAGAATCTATCACTTCCGGGAGCGGCTGCGCTCCTGCCGCCGATCCAGGCCCGCGACACCCGGCATGGCTATGCCGTGGCCACCTGGATCCGGGAGAGCTCGGCCGACGAGTTCCTCGTGGAGGAAGGCGCGCCCTACCCTGCGCTGCACCGGCTCGAGCCGCGTGGGTGGGTCGAGTTGGAGTGGGGTCTCGTTGCTGAACCGTGTTCCCCCGTTGGGATCCTCTACGCCCTGCTCATGGAGTCACCTGGGCCGGGCCCAGCACTCGGTCCAGCTCGGCCCGGATCGCGTCCAGCTCCTTCCGGAGTACTGCATACCGTGAAATCGCGTCGCGCCCAATCTTCTGGTCAGCGCCGTTGGTCATGCCATTGAGATACGTGATGTGCGCCTGCAATCCCGGCTTCCCATAACGCACCGGCTCGGTGAGCAGCTTGCCCGCGATGGCCTGGGCTCGTGCCAGCGTATCGGCCGCAGCCCCGGTCGTACCGCGCAGCCGGTTCAGCGCCCCCTGAACCCGGGCCACCGCCCGATTCGCATCGGTCATCAGCTCCCTCATCCTGACATTGTGCTCGAATTGCTCCTGCAGGTCGGCGACGGTCACCCCCTCCGCGGCGACTCGCGGGTCGATCCGCACCGTGAACGGCTGGCTCTGCACGACACTTCCCACCGTGAGCCGCGCCTGATAGGTGCCCGGCGGCGCCGTCACTCCCGATGAATGCCGGAGATCCCAAACGAAACGGTTCGTTCCGGCGTTCTTCGCGGTGCGCGCCGGCGGAACGGCGCGGAACCGGGCCGGCGCGGCATCGGGATCGGCGGGCTCGCCGGATCCGGTGCGGGTCGGCGGCGGGGCCGCCCCTTCGCTGGTGAAGCTGTTGACCGTCTTGCCCGCGGCGTCCTGGATCTCGAGCTTGACGGCGTCCGCCGGCTCCGAGGGGAGGTAGTACCGGATGGTCGGCCCCAGGTAGTCGGCTCCGCTCCGGGTCCGGTAGCCGTCCCGCGGGCGGAACAGGTGGATTGCGCCCGCGCTGATCTCCGGAGCGAGCTGATGCAGCGGCGAGAGGTCGTCGATGATCCACATCGCCCGCCCCTGCGTGGCGACGATCAGGTCCTTGCGATGGACCCGGATGTCGTTGATCGGCACGTTCGGCAGGTTGAGCTGGAACGGCTGCCAATGACCGCCGTTGTCGAACGAGACGAACATCCCGAACTCGGTGCCCGCATAAAGCAGTCCCTCGCGATCGGGATCCTCCCGGACCACCCGAGTCGGCCAGTCGGCGGGAATCCCGTTCTTGCCGTCGGTGAGCCGCGTCCAGGTCGCTCCGTAGTCGTTGGTGCGGTAGAGATAAGGCGCGTAGTCGCCGAGCAGATAGCGATACACCGCGTAATAGGCGGAGCCGCGGCGATGCGGCGATGCCTCGATCCACGCCACCCGCCCGCCGGTGGGAAGGTCCTTCGGGGTGATGTTCTTCCAGCTCTTCCCGTTGTCGCGGGTTATGTGGAACGGCCCGTCGTTGGCGCCGGTCCAGATGACCCCGGCCTCGTGCGGCGACTCGGTGATCGCGTACAGGGTGCTGTAGAACTCCTCACCGGTGACGTCCCGGGTGATCGGCTCCCCGCTCGCCCCCTGGCAGCAGGGAGGATTCGCGGTGAGATCGGGCGAGAGCTTTTCCCACGTCACCCCTTTGTCGCGGGTCCGGTGCAGGTGCTGGGAACCGTAGTAGAGCACCTCCGGGTCGTGCGGTGACGTCGCCATCGGCGAGACCCGCTGGAACCGGAGGATCAGGTCGCGGGCCGGATTGCCGTAGAGCGACTGCCCGCCGACCCAATAACTCTTCGACTGGCCGGTCGCGAGACTCATCACCTCGTACTGTCCCTTGCACGACCCGTACACGATGTTCGGGTCCCGGGGGTGCGGCATGATGGGACCGGTCTCGCACCCCGGGCCGGTGCGCCAGTCGCTCGGGTTCGCGGGGTTCGCGACGCTGCTCAGAATCAGGGTCGAGTTATCCTGCTGCGCCGCGTAGAGCTTGTAGGGAAAGCCGTTGTCGGTCCACACTCCGTAAAGCTCCGACGTCGGCTGGTTCATCTGCGACGACCAGGTCCGCCCGCCGTCGAACGACACATTGGCGCCGCCGTCATTGGCCTGCACCATGGTGTTGCCGTCGCGCGGACTGATCCAGATATCGTGGTTGTCGCCGTGCGGGGTGCGCAGCGGCGCCATCGTCTTCCCGCCGTCGCTGGACTTGAAGAACCCTTCCGCCCCGGCGTACACCACGTCGGCATTGGTCGGATCGGCACCCAGCGTGGTGTAGTAGAATGGCCGCTGGATAAGCGAGCCCTGGGAATTCACCTGCGCCCAGGTCTGCCCCGCGTCATCGGAACGGTAGAGTCCGCCGCCCGGTTTCGCTTCGATCAGGGCGTAGATCCGACTCGGGTTTGCCGCGGTGACGGCCAGATTGCCCTTGCCGATCAGCTCCGCGGGGAGCCCGGTCTTGAGCTGAGCCCAGGTTGCTCCGCCATCGGCGCTCTTGTAAAACCCGCCCTCTCGCGAGCCGCTGATGATCGACCACGGCTTCCGCTCGATCCGCGACATCCAGGCGTACACGACATTGGGATTGCCCGGCTGCACTTCGACATCCATCGCCCCGGTGCTGTCGGAGATGAAGAGGGTCTTCTTCCAGGTCTTGCCACCGTCGGTCGTCTTGAAGACACCCCGCTCGCTGTTTGACTTGAAGAGGTCGCCGTAGGCAGCCACCCAGACCGTGTTCGGGTCGGACGGATGAATGCGCACCGCCCCGATCTGCCCCGCCTTGTACAGGCCGGTGAACTCCCAGCGCTTGCCTCCGTCACTGCTGCGGTACACGCCGCGTCCGGTGGAGACGTTGCTCCGCACCCCGTCGGAGCCGGTGCCGACATAGATGATCTCGGGATTCGATTCCGACACGGCGATCGATCCGATCGAACCGAGCGGAACCTTTCCGTCGGTGATCGGCTCCCAGCTGGCTCCGCCGTCGGTGGTGCGGAAGACCCCGCCGCTCGCGACACCCATGTAGAACGTCCTGGGCTGCGAAGGAACGCCGGTGACCGTGGTGACGCGCCCTCCACGGGAAGGGCCGACCAGCCTGTAACGGAGCCCGCGAAGGAGAGCGCTGTCGACTCCGGCCGAAGGAGCCGCTTGCGCGGAGGCCATTGCGGAGACGGCGCCGAGCGAGATCAGCGCGGAGAGAATCGTGAGACGGGCCATTACCGGTTCTCGTGCTGGGGGTGTCGATCATGGGGACCACGAAAAGTACGCCTCCGGGCGCGCAGGAGCCAGCAGTGTCGCTAATTTCGTTGTGCGGGGACCGATCAAGGGAGGGAGAAGTGAATGGTGCCAAAATTGCGCTGTCGGTGATGATGATGGGTTCGCAACCCGCCCCGGCGGCGAGCTGGCCCGACACCGACTGGCGGGTGCTGGAGACAAAAGTCCGCTGGGCGGTGGCCGCGCGTCTCGACACCCTGCCCATCGGCACCGCCATCGCGCGTCTGGGCGAGACGTTCGTCGGGACGACGTACACGCCCGGAACGCTCGAACCCCCCGGACCCGAGCGCGTGGTCATTAACCTGCGCGAATTCGACTGCGTCACCTTCATCGAGAACATGCTGGCGATGACGCAGTTCATCCGTCACGACGGCACCGCCCTGCTCGCCGATCGCCCCACCGCCGAGGCGCGCTACGCGAGCTACATCGTGAACATCCGCTATCGGGGCGGCCTCCTGGACGGGTATGCGAGTCGGCTGCACTACTTCTCGGAGTGGCTGACCGACAACGCGGCCCGAGGACGACTCCGCCTTCTCGCCCGAGAGCTTGGCGGGGTGGCGGACGCCGAGCCGTTGAGCTTCATGTCGGCCCATCCCTCGGCGTATCGTCAGATGGAGGATCCGGGAGTGCCGGAGGCGATTCGCGCGATGGAGCACCGCCTGAGCGCCGGGCCGGCCCGGTGGTACATCCCGGAAGACCGCATCGCCGAGGTGGCCGGCAGAATTCAGGATGGCGACCTGATCGCGGCGACCTCCACCCTGCCCGGTCTCGACGTGGCGCATACCGGGATCGCGCTCTGGCGGGGCGGCCGGCTGCACCTGCTGCACGCGCCACTGGTGGGAAAGTCCGTCGAGATCTCGGTGCTGCCATTGGCCGAGCGGATCGTGGAGCTCAAGACTCAGGATGGCATCATGGTCGCACGGGTGCAGTAGGTAGCGGTCAGTGGCTTTCGTTCACTAACTACTACCCACTAATCACCAAACGGATTGTTCGTTTTGCGTACCGGAGCGGCGACCGCGGAGTCCAGCAGTTTCTGCAATTCTTCCTGACTCAGCTCGTAGGGATCCTTCTCATAACCCGGCGACTGCACCGTGCGCGGCCGCCCGGTGTTCTCTCCCACCGGGCTGAATTCCCATTCGCCCCGTCCCACCGGACGGATTTCCCAGCCCAGCTTGTCGCGGTCGGTCAATCGTCGAAAGCCCACGAATCCTCCATGCAAAGACGCCGGCGGTGACGGTCAGCTCCGGCCGGATACCGGGCCGGCGCACATTCCACAGACCCGGCCAACCGTGTCGAATCCCAGGATGTCCACCTCGGGGGCGAGATAGCCCTCCCGCACCGGCTCCTCCTGCATCAGATCGGTGCTCAGATACTTCTTGTTGCTGTCCGGAAAGAGGGTCACCACCACCGCCCTGATGCCCAGCGCCTCCTGTGCCTTGAGCGCTCCCAGGAAATTGGCGCCCGACGAAATCCCCACCGCCAGGCCGATTTCCCGCGCCAACTTCTGCGCCATCAGGATCGCGTCGCCGTCGTCCACCGCGATGATCCCGTCGAGTGACCCGAGATCCACGATCGGCGGAATGAACTCATCCGAAATCCCCTGGATGCGGTGCTTGCCGATCCGGTGCCCCGTGGAGAGGGTGGGTGAGCTTGCCGGCTCGATCGGATGGAGCCGTATCTGCGGCCATACCCGCCGGAGATGGCGCCCGGCCCCCATCACCGTGCCGCCCGTGCCAACCCCCGCGACGAACCCGTCGGCGCCGAGCTCGAGCGCTCCGAGCTGCGCCACGATTTCCGGCCCTGTCGTGGTCTCGTGCGCGGCACAGTTGTCCTGGTTGGAAAACTGGTGCGGGAGAAACGCCCCCGGCGTTGCTCGCGCCAGTTCGTCCGCCAGTCGAATCGAGCCGAGAAAGCCTCCTTCTTCGGGCGCCACCAGGCGGATCTCCGCGCCGAGCGATTGAATCAGACTGATGCGCTCCGCGCTCATCCAGCTCGGCATGAAGATCGCCACCGGATGCCCCAGCGCCCGCCCGATCGCGGCGAACGAAATGCCGGTGTTGCCGCTGGTGGCTTCGATGATGAGGCCGCCCGGCTCCAGCGCGCCGCGCGCGTACGCCCGTCGCACCACGTGGAGCGCCATCCGGTCCTTCACGCTCCCCGTCATGTTCAGGTTTTCGGATTTGACGTGGATCACTCGCTCCGCACCTCGCCACCGGCAGCGGATGCAGAGCAGCGGGGTATTCCCGATCAGCGGATCGAGATGGCGGGTCCGCGGAATAGCCTTAGAGACACTTGAAGACATGTGGTGCACCGCCCCGCTTGAGCGTGAACGGTCCCAGCGTCATGGCCCAATCCGGCAGCGTGACGCTGATCGTCATGAGATCGCCGCGCACCGTTCCGTCGTAGCGCGCGGGAAGATTGACCGGCTCTTCGCCTTCGAAGGCGGGGCCGCCATGTCCGGGAGAATGGAAACCGGGAACCGAGAAACGGCCCGCGCCATCGGGAACTATCGCGCCGCTGGTCCGCCCGGTGGCGCAGTCGTATTCGAGGTCTGCCCCGTCGAGTGTCGCCACCAGGCCCAGGTGGTCTCCTCCCCACTCCCCCAGAACGGGAGCGGGCAACTCGGGGTCCATGCAGGCGACCGCCCCGAGCACGGCCAGAAAAGTCAGCGACCGGCGCATGCTTTTATTCTAACCCCTCCTTGCCGGGCGCGTTACCTTAGGCCGATGGAACAGAAATCGGTCGGCTACGCCCGCCAGCTCGGCCTCTTCAGCGGTACCATGGCGGTCATCGGCGGCATCGTCGGGTCGGGGATCTTCCTCAACCCTGCCATCGTCGCCGCGCGGGTCGGCAGCACGACGCTCACCCTCGCCGCGTGGACGTTGGGCGGCGTCGTGGCGCTGCTCGGCGCCTTCATCTTCGGCGAGCTGGCGGCGCGGAACCCGAGAGTCGGCGGAGGATACGCCTACCTCCGAGATTCCTTCGGCTCGCTGCCGGCGTTTCTCTACGGGTGGGCGCTGCTGCTGATCATGGCGACGGGGGCGATCGCCGCGGTCGCTTTCACCTTCGCCAGCTATATCGGGGTGCTCTTCGGCATCTCCGAGCGCTTCTTCCCCTGGCTCGCGGCGGGGGCGATTCTCGCCCTCAGCGCCCTCAACTACGCGGGCGTCCGACCCGCGGCCTGGACCCAGAACGTTTTCACCCTGCTCAAGCTCGCCGCGCTGGTGGTTCTGATCCTCGCCGGCCTCCTCCTGACCCCTGACCCCTCACCTGCATCCAGCACCCAGCACCCAGTACCCAGCGGCTTCACCGCGATCTTCCTTGCGCTATCCACCGCCTTCGTCCCCGTCCTCTTTGCCTATGGGGGCTGGCAGCAGACCAACTTCATCGCCGAGGAGCTGATCGAGCCCGAAAAGAATCTTCCCCGGGCGCTCGTACTTGGTGTGCTCGGCGTCGTGGTGGTCTACCTCCTCGCCAATCTCGCCTATCTCAAGGCACTCGGCGTCGATGGCCTCGCCCGGAGCACCGCCCCGGCGGCGGACACGATGAGCGCGGTCCTGGGCGCGTCGGGCCGAAGCCTGATCAGCATCGGGATCGTGGCCTCGACCTTCGGCTTCCTCGATCTGGTCATCATGGTGTCGCCGCGGGTCTACCAGGCCATGGCGGCCGACGGCCTCTTCTTCGAGTCCTTCGCGCGTCTCCATCCCCGCCACCGGACGCCCGGCACGGCGATCGTGGCGCAGGGCGTCTGGGCCTCCGCCCTCCTCGCCACCCGCACTTATGGTCAGTTGCTGGACTACGTGACGTTCGCGGACTGGATTTTTTTCGGAACCACCGCGGCAACCTTGTTCATCTACCGGCGGCGTGACGGACAGAAGCAATCGCACGGCTCATTCCGGCTCCCCGGGTACCCGTGGACCGTTCTCCTCTTCATCGTCGCCTCGGCCTACGTGGTCATCGGCTCGATCCGCTCCAATCCCGTCAACGCCCTTCGGGGGAGTCTCCTGCTCGTCGCGGGAGTTCCTGCCTATTTGCTCTGGGCCTCCCGTCGCCGGATGAGGGCCGGAGCTCCGCCGAAGTAGGGGCGTGTTCAAGAGGGCTCCACGGATGGAGCTGAGGTCCCGCTGGGAGATGGCCAGGAGATAGCGCTTCGACATGCGGTCAAGGTAGAGCCGGGACGTCACGGCGCGATGTGCGCCGGATCACGGACTGGTGCCGGATTCCGGTCATCGTCGGGACTTGTCCATTGCGATCTCCTCCATCGTACGGCCGGTGGCCACCGAGGTGTTCTCTTCGGCCACGATGTCGAAACCCGGTTTTGCGTATTCGTCGCGATGCTTGATCAGCAGCCACTGCGGTTTTTCCGGATCGCCCCGGCGCAGGCGCACCAGCACCCACGTCCCCCGCAGCCGCTTGCCCTTGAGCTCGAATTTGAAGTCGCCCTTGGCATAACCTTCTCGGAGACGCTCCACCGGATCGGGATCCTTCTCCCAGTAGGTGTAGGCCCCCCGATCCCAGAGCATCACCGTCCCCCCGCCGTACTCCCCCTCCGGTATGATCCCCTCGAACGTGTTGTACTCCACCGGGTGATCCTCGACCTGCATCGCCAGGCGCTTGACGCTCGGATCGACGCTCGGCCCCTTGGGAACCGCCCAGCTCTTCATCACCCCGTCGAGCTCCAGGCGGAGATCGAAGTGGAGCTGGCTGGCGGCGTGCTTCTGAATGACGAAGGCGAGTGTGCGGCGGGAGCTCGGCGCCTTGGCGCCCTCCGGCTCCGCGGTTTTCGAGAAATCGCGTTTCCGGTGGTACTCACCCAGGGGAGGGGATTCCGCCTCCGCGGGTTTCTGGGCTGGCTTCTTTTTCACCGACATGCCTACAAAACGTCTATCCCACCCTCGGGGCGCACATTCACCGCCCGCCGAGCATCGTGTCGATCGCGGTGCGAGCGGTCAGAAACCGTTCCCGCCAGCCGCCGTGGACATCCGCCACGGGAAACCCCCGGGAGCGGAGGGCCTCGCGAAAGAGTCCCTGGATCGCCGCGCGATCGTTGGGACGATCGCGCTGGGGATCGCAAGTCCACGGCACATCGATATCGCAGAGGATGTAGAGATCGGCGCGCCGGGCCAGCACCGCCTGGGTAACCCAGTCGGGGCATTCCCCGTAGTAGTGCGCCGCGTAGACCGCGGTGCTCAGGAGATCGGTATCGAGAAGGAGGAGACCGCTCGCTCGCGTGAGCGCCGCGTCCTGCACGGCGATCTGGCCGCGGGCGATCGGGGAGACGTCACCCGCGTCGAGAGGCGCGAGCTTCCAGGTGGCGTAGGTACGCACGTACTCGGGCACCCAGAGCACGTTGTAATGCCGGGCCAGATCCGCCGCGAGCGTGGTCTTGCCGGTCGACTCCGATCCGGTCAGGACGACGCGACGAGCGAGGCCTTCCAATGGCGCCACCCCATGACGGCGAGAACCAGGAACACCGCGTACTGGCCGGCGGTGGCGTAGTTGTGCCGCAGCAGGAAGAACGGCACTGAAATGCAGTTGATCGATATCCAGATCGGCCAGCACTCGAGCAGCTTCCGGGCCATCATCCACTGCGCCACCAGACTCACCGCGAAGAAGAACGCGTCGATGAGCGGCGCGGAGTCATTGGTGGCCCGAAGGACCAGGTAGAGCGCCAGCCAGCCGAGCAGCCCGATGGAGAGCAGGGCGGCGCCCAGCCGGGAACCGGTGCGCGACACTTTGAGCTCGGTCTTCGCTTCACCTCCGAAGAGCCATTCGTACCAGCCGTAGATCGATACCGCCGCGAAAAACACCTGGATGGCCATCAGGCCGTAGAGTCGCTGCTCCAGGAAAATCATCGTGTACATCGTCACGTTGACCAGCGAGGTGGGCCAGCTCAACACGTTCTGCCGGGTGGACAGAAAGACGCTCACGATGCCGAACGCCGCCGCCACGAGCTCGAATGCGTTCACAGGTCGTCCCGTGGGTGAAGGCGGCGGGTCTCCGGGGGGCGGAAGTCGGCCATCGCGCGGAGCAGCGATTCGAGATCGGCGTCCACGACCAGCATTCCCCGCTGGGATTCACGCACGAATCGCTCGACCGAGGCGTCGGATTCGTCCGTGAGGAGCGCGGTGAAATAGCCTGAGACGTTGAGGAGCCCGGTGGGCCGCTCCGGATCCCCCGCGTGCTGCCAGCTCCAGAGCTGAAAGAGCTCATCGAGGTTGGCGATCCCCTGAGGCAGGGCCAGGAAGCCGTCCGCCTTCTCGACCATGACCGGATCCCGCGGCATGTGCACGACGGTCCCGCCCGCCGCGCGTGCGGCCTCGGTCACCGTCTCCGTCAGGCCGGTGGTGATTCCCTCGGTCAGGACCGTGATCCCGTTCTCGGCGAGCAGCCGGCCGGCACGGACTGCCGCGTCGGCGTACGCGGGGGTGAGCGCGTCCGTCGACCCCGCAAAGACAGCGACACGTCGCAGCGGCATGGTGAGGTATAATAAGTTATGCCTACTCGCCGCGAATTCCTCGAAACGTCGTCCGCCGCGGTGGCTGCCGCCATCGTTGCGCCTTCTCCGCTTTCCCCATCTTCCCCGTCCTATCAGGGCGACACGATGCCGCCCTCGATCAAGGCACTCACCTCTCAGAAGGGCCGCGCCCGCCCGATCAGCGCGGAGGAGCGCCAGGGCAGACTCGAGCGGGCGCGAGGGCTGCTGGCCGCGGAAAAACTGGATGCCCTGTTCCTCACCGGTGGCACCTCGCTCCGCTACTTCACCAACATCAGCTGGGGTATGAGCGAGCGGCTCCTCGGGCTCATCCTGCCGAGGGAGGGGCGGTCCTTGGTCGTTTGCCCCGCCTTCGAACATGATCGCGCGCAGGAGCAGATCGAGGCCGGGCCGCTCAAGGGCAGCGCCGACGTCATGGTCTGGGAAGAGCACGAGGATCCCTATCGGCGGATCGCCGACGGACTCCGGACGCGGGGAATCACGACCGGCCGCCTCGGCGTCGAGGAGACGGTGCGTTACGTCTTTGCGAGCGGGGCGGCGGCGGCGCTCCCGGCAATGCAGCTCGCCAGCGGCAGTCCCGTCACCGCCGGCTGCCGGATGGTGAAGGATGGACACGAGCTCGAGCTCATGCGCCTCGCCGCGGAGGTGACGCTCAAGGCGTACGAGGCGGCGTACCTCGCCCTCAAGGACGGAATGACCCAGGACCAGTTTGCCGAGCTGGTGGCGCTGGCTCATCGGCGGCTGGGCTTCGACGGCGCGGCGGGAGTGCAGGTGGGCAAGTACTCGGCGCTGCCGCACGGATCCGCCGCGCCGCAGGTCATTCGCGAAGGCACCATCCTGCTGATCGACGGCGGCTGCTCGGTCGAGGGGTACGCCAGCGATATCAGCCGGACCTTTGTGCTCGGCCGTGCTACTCCGAGGATGAAGCAGGTGTTCGAGATCGAGCAGCGGGCCCAGCAGGCGGCGCTCGCGGCCGCGCGGCCGGGTGTGGAGTGCCAGGCGGTGGACGCGGCGGCGCGCAAGATGATCGTCGATGCCGGCTTCGGTCCCGACTACAAGTACTTCACCCATCGCGTGGGACATGGGATCGGCATGGACGGGCACGAGTGGCCCTACCTGGTGCGCGGAAACACCCTGCCGCTCAAGCCAGGGATGACCTTCAGCGACGAGCCGGGGATCTACATCCCGGGAGAGTTCGGCGTACGGCTCGAGGACGACATGGTGATCACGGAAAACGGGGCGGAGCTGTTCACGCCGACGTCGCCGTCGTTGGAGAATCCGTTTGGGAGGTGAGCGCGCGTCCGGCCTTCCCGAGGGTGTCCGCGGCCGATCACCGACGGCCAGCCCGCTTCGCGCTTCGCTACTCGCTGACCAGTGCTCCCAGCGTGGCATCCAGCTCGGCATCGGGCACTGCACCGGCGCGGCGCGCTTCGGCAAGCGTATGCCGGGTGATGAAGCACCCGGTCCACACCCCGCGCGGGGTACGGCGCAGCATCTCCAACACTTCTCTGAGATCCGGCGGCGCAACCGGCTTGACCAGGTAGCCGCGGAAGCCGGCTTCGCGCAGGCGGCGCGCATCACCCGCATTACCGACGGCGGGTAGCATGATCAGTCCGGGACGCCCGAGGCGTTCGTCATTCAGAATTGTCCGGCCGACGGTGTCATAACCGTTTGCGTCGTGATCGCTGAAGATCACCATGGAGATCGGGCGGCCGACATGGGCTCGACGGATCAACTCGGCGATTGCGTCGTCACGATCTCCGAAGCCGGTGGCCTGGAAGCCCGCCGCGTCGGCAATGGCGGCCCAGCTCGCCCGCATGTCGGGGTCGGCCTCGACGACGAATAATGCCGCCAACGGCTCGGAAGGCGATGTCGACTCGGCGCCGACCGGCGAAAAGACTACTCCCTCGAGGTCGGCCTCGACCGGCAGGAGCGGCAGCGTCATCGAGAAGCGCGTCCCCGATCCGTCAACCGTCGTCGCTTCCAGCTCGCCCCCCATGAGCCGGACGAGGTGATGGGCAATCGGAAGGGCCAGACCACCGTCCCGCCCCGGATAGGCATCACCTCTGGAGAACGGCTCGAAGAGCGTCGCCAGGAGATCGGGAGAGATGCCCGGACCGCTGTCCTCGACGCTGAACCGCACCCCGCCTCCGGGAATCCGCAATTTCCCGGCGGCGACCTCCACGACGAGCTCTCCCCGCTCGATGCGATTCAACCCATCCTTGATGAGCGCGGTCAGCACCTGCCGGATGCGGCCCGGATCACCGGTCACCCGGCGTGGCGAATCCGGTCGCCAGGCGAGCCGGAGTGCCAGTGCCTTGGCCTCCGCCTGCGCGGTCAGCATCGCCGCCATGTCCTCGATCATGACCCGAAGGTCGAACGAAATCGGTTCGAGCGGGAGCGTGCCGCTTTCGAGCCGGGAGAAATCGGAAACGTCATTGAGTACCCCGCGGAGCACCTCGCCGGCGCCCTGTACGGCGTCTACATAGGCGCGTTGGGTCGGGAGGAGGGCGCCGGCACGGAGCAGTCCGGAAAGACCCAGGATCGCGTCCGCCGGTGTCCGCATCGTGCGGCTGACCGTCGAGAGGATTTCACCACGGACGAGGTTGGTCGATTCGGCCGTCGCGCGTGCCCGGCGAAGCGCATCCAGCTCGACCAAGAGCTCGCGCAGCTCGTTGGCCGTGCGATCCAACGCCTGCGAGAGACGGGCACGCTCCGACTCAGCGTCCACAAGCGTCCGATTCAGCCCCTCGAGCACCTCCCGCCACGCCGGCGGTAGGGCATCCAGGGACCCGAACGTGCGGAGAAGAGGATCGATGAGTCGATCCAGCACCCAATAGCCTCCTGGGCAATAGCGTGTCTGCCGTTCCATTCCATGACGGAGCAGCTGGACGCGAACTTGTGCCGATAAGTTTGATGCATTTATTGATCCAACTTATACTTACGAGGTTGTGCTAATGCTGTGCATTCGATGTGATTTTCGCAACATTGATACGTGGTTGTGACTACAACTCCTATTCGATGGCTTTCGACTCCCCGAAGTCTGAGCAAGTCAATAGGTTATGGCGGGGCAGGAATCGACCAGGAGCTATTCACCCAACTATCGAGCGGCGCTTCGAGTCGTCCAGCCCCCAGCCCGTCCGGCCCAAGACAGGAATCGTCCACCAGCATCCGGCATCCATTCTCGCTCAT
>Ga0210377_10001943_pt1 | contig 18423 bp, 9 predicted proteins | sample PLM4_65_b1redo_FD_155480 | JGI IMG/M metagenome (GOLD analysis project Ga0210377, IMG submission 155480) | Groundwater sediment microbial communities from an aquifer in East River, Colorado, USA - PLM4_65_b1 redo | ecosystem: Environmental > Terrestrial > Soil > Riparian zone | place: USA: East...
TGGGTGGCGGAACGAACGCACAATTGGATGAATCGCTTCCGGCGTATCTTGATCCGTTGGGAGAAGAAACCGCAGAACTACTTTGCTCTGGTTCATTTTGTCTGTGCTATCATTACGTTCCGCTGTTCTGGGTTATTCGGATAGGCTCTTAGGGGTCAATTGAATATGCAGAAGCTGCTATACGCCAAGAGGCTGGGTTCTGCCATACCGCTGGCGGTGCTTGCCGTCATGGTGTTGTTCGCGATGGGCGTCGCACTGCTGGGACTTGGGCTGGACAGCCGCACTTATTCGGTACGAACAGCATCCGATATCACGGCACGATGTGCGGCTGACTCCGGACTGGCCATGGCCCTGTTTGAGATGAACAAGAAACTACAAACCATGCCCTGGAATGACAGCACCCTTCCAAAGGCGACAGACGTCAGCCTGCCGTATTGTGACGCAGTCTATAGTTACGAAGTCAGCGGCGAGCTTGGCGGCGGTTACGTGATTACATCCCTTGGTGAATCCGGCCACGCCCGCCGAACCGTCCGTGCGACAATTGAGCTGAAGGGATTGTTTGATAATGCCGTCCTGACAAAGGCAAATCTGATAATGAAATCGGGCACGCTTATAGATGGATATAACTCCCTCGACGTGCTCGACACCAGCTCGGATGCAGACATCGCTACCCAGAACACTTCAGACTCGAGCATCATCTTGAACGCCGGCGTCGTTCTGAACGGAGACGTCAGGGTCGGCATCGGCGGCAATCCGGAGACCGCCGTTAAAGACCTTGGCGCCACGATCGCCGGACTCAAGTATGCCGCGACGGAAAAGGAGCCTTTGCCTGAGATAGCCGCACCCGCCTCTCTGTTCTATATGGGAACAGCGATCACCGCCAAGGGCAGCACCGTGACAATCAGCCCCGCAGACAGCGGCACCTATACAGGGATCGACCTGAAGACAACCGGCCTGCCGGGAGTACTGACTGTAAGCGGAGGAGATGTCGAGCTGCACATCACCGGGGACATCGAGGTTGGCCAGTCGTGCCAGATTATCGTCAAGGAAGGCGCATCGCTGACCCTTTACGTGGACGGTGACATCCACTGCCGCGAGAACAGCGGGATTAATACGGAAAATGCCGCCAAACAGGCGGAAACATTGAAATTGTACGCCACGGGTGAGGATGCTCAGTACTTCGACATCAAGGCCAGCAGCGAATGGATCGGGACCATCTACGCTCCAAATGCGGATGTCACCCTTTATGCCAACGGCGACGCTTATGGAGCGATTGTCGCCAATAGTTTTGAGTTTAAGGCCGGCGGCAGCTATCACTACGATAGGGCGTTGAAGAAGGTCGCTGTTGAAGACGAGGGTGTACGCTTCGTTGTGAAGCGATGGCAGGAAGAGTAACCGCGCATTGACAGCCCTTAGCGATTATCTCAAAACTGTCACACTGAGCAAAGCGAAGGGGCTGCTTATCGGAAATAAGAGATTCTTCGCTGCGCTCAGAATGACAAATTGTGCTTTGAGATAGTTTCTTAGAACGGGCACATCGGCCGCATCTCGAGATGAACCCAAGCCGGATAGCACAAGAGCAACGGCCTATAACTGGTCCTCGGTGTCTGGCGTCATCTCGTGCGATTCCTGTTTTGCTTCCAGGTTCACCAGCCCCATCGCCGCACCCAGCTTAATAAGGTCGATGATATTGTCCACACCGAATTTGTGCATGATATGAGCGCGATGGACTTCGACCGTTCTTACGGAACGATGCAGTAAGTCGGCGATGTCCCTGTTGCTCTTGCCGTCGATGATACATCTAAGCACACTCATTTCGGTCTTGGTCAAAGGCTGACCCACGCTCACATCGGCCGGGGCACTTTCCTGAAGTATCGACCGCACCTTCTGTAAGAAAGCCTTTTTCCCCAGCGGCTTCTCGATGAAATCCGCTGCGCCGCCCTTGATGGCTTTGACCGCCGTGGGTACGTCACCGTAACCGGTTATCATCAGAACGGGTACCCACGGAGCCAGATGCTTGACATCGGCTAATAATTCGAGGCCGTCCTTTTCGGGCATTCTCAGGTCGGTAATAAGCAAGTCGCATTTCTGAGAACGCAATTGAGCAAGACACTCCGTCGGACAGGCAAAGCAGGTCACCTTGATGTCCGCCCCTTCGAGAGTCTCCTTAACAACGTTACATATCTCAGACTCATCGTCCAGGAAGAAAACGTGCCGTTCTGGAATATCCGCCATTGGTCTTCCCTTCTATGGCCTCGCGGCCAATTCCACACAGACAAAGCGTATCCATAAAGTTGTCTTCTGTCTACAACATGAGCTAAAGCCGGCCTTCGTAAAATGTCTGATCCCTATCAAGCTGTGAATCTGAGGCCCACATTTTATAACTTCTCCACGTCAGGCAGAATTGTGGCAAATACTTACTTTGCTTGACTCGCCCCACTCACCACCGATTGGCGCTTTGCTTCACGTTAAGGACCTCGCGGTTCTTGGCATCTCATTCCCGTCATCTTTGTCTCAGCCGGTTTGGGCAACATCAGTTCCGGCCCAAGCGCTCCTGACAAACCAGAAGCACTTTGCCCCTTCATAAGTGAAGGCGATTCTGAAGGCCAAAATGTGGATGACTATTTTTCAATTTTGTAAAAAATTTTCTTCGAATGGCGAAGATGGCGGTAAGCATTAAGTGTAAATATGATATAAGCCCTTCAATACCAAATCGTTACGTCGCCGCTTTGGATGGCTCATACCACAGCAGGTAAAAGAAAAATATTGGATTCACCCGCTGGTGAAATCAAAAAACCAGGGCGTTGAAGCTGCATCGAGGGCAAAATCGCCTGACAGAGAGCCAGATTATCCCGCCCGCATCCGTCTTCAGCTCCTTACCAGTTTCAGCTTGCCTATTTTCCACGCGGCCACAATAATACCTGATGAAGCTGCGACGAACGACCAAGAACTCCATGTGAGCCAGGAATAAGTAAGGTGTCTGTTAAAGACCAAGGACCGAGGTAAAACCAGATAGGACAAAGAAAAAATAAGTAACTGTCCTCCTGGCCGCAGTGTCTTTTGTAGCCCCCCGGCGTTCCAGCGTGTTATAAAGAAACTGCATATACGAATCGGGAGAAAAACTGTTATGAAAAAAGGCCGAATCCAAACGACACTCTTTGCAGTAGCTTTGTCGGCTTGCTGTCTGAGTTGTTCAACGCTACAAAACAGAAATGAAAAGGAAGGTGATATGGAGCCAAGAATCAGCCTCATTACATTAGGTGTATCGGATATCGAAAGGTCCTTTCGCTTTTACAAGGAAGGTCTTGGCCTTCCGACGCGAATGACTCCTGATAAGGGTATTGTTATTTTCACTACTTCCGGCACACGACTGGCATTATATTCTTATGAAAAACTTGCGGAAGACGTTGGATTCAATCTATCGGCGAGTGAAAAAGAGAAGCAAGGATTTCCTGGTATCACCCTGGGCCACTGCGCAAGAAGCAAAGCGGAGGTCGATATGCTCTTGGTTTTAGCCGAGAGAGCAGGCGGGAAGATCGCGAAAAAGGCACAGGATGTATTTTGGGGCGGATACAGCGGTTACTTTTCAGATCCGGATGGATATTTATGGGAAGTGGCCTATTCGAACCAATGGAAGTTCAATCCTGATGGTAGTCTCGCAATAGAATAGAAAAGGATATATGCCGAATATTTCTGTTATACACGTTTTGCACTTATTAGATGAATTCGCGACCTTGAAGAAGAAAGTTGTGGAGGAGCAATAATGGCACGGACCCTGTTATTTTGTGTTGGATTAGCTTTTGTCGGCTTACAGGCAGACGCGGCCGAGTTTTACGTGGACCCGGTGAACGGTAGCGCCGGGGGCGACGGCAGTGCGAGCCGGCCGTGGCGAACGATACAGGAAGTTTTTGACGCCGGGCTGGTGGAATCGCAGCAGTGGGACAAACTGCCCTACAGCCCGCAAAGCAAGCTCGTGGCCAGGAACGCCGGCGCCCCGGTGCACGCGGGCGATACGATTTGGCTGCGCTCGGGCTTCCACGGCGATTTGTTGATCGAATCGTATTACAATCCCGGCAATATCACTATAGCCGCCGAAAAAGGCCATACGCCGCGGCTGTCATCCCTGCATATCCGGTCCGGCTCCAACTGGACGGTCCGCGGGCTGACCGTCAGCGCCGAGTTCAGCCAGCCTTACCGGCGGCACACCCTGGTCAATCTCGAAAGCCACAATTGGCGCGGGCCCATCCACGACATTGTAGTGGAGCGTTGTGTGCTTTCGTCGGTGGCCGACGCCTCTGGCTGGACGGCCAAGGACTGGGATCGGCTCTCTTGCGACGGATTCCACGTGGACGGCACACGGATGACGATCCGCGACAATCGCCTGCTCAACGTCAACTTCGGGATTTCCGTCGAGGCCAGCCATTCCCTCATCAGCGGCAATCTGGTGGAGAACTTCGCCGGCGACGGTCTGCGCGGGCTCGGCGACTACTGCACCTTCGAGTACAACACCGTGAAGAATTGCTACAAGGTCAATGCCAATCACGACGACGGCTTTCAATCCTGGTCCGTCGGCCCCGGCGGCGTGGGCAGCGGGCAGGTCGTCGGTGTCGTCCTGCGGGGCAACACCATCATCAATTACGACGACCCGAACCAGCCCTATCGGGGAACCCTGCAGGGCATCGGCTGTTTCGACGGAACCTATGTGGACTGGGTCATTGAGAACAACGTGATCATCACCGATCACTGGCACGGCATTACACTGGGGGGCGCACGCAACTGTCTGGTGATCAACAATACCGTGCTGGATCAAAACAACGCTTCGCCCGGCCCGCCCTGGATTTGCATCGACAAACACAAGAACGGCACGGCGTCGGTCAACTGCGTGGTCCGCAACAACCTCGCCACGGACTTCCGTAATGCAGCGGGTGTACGAGAAGAGAATAATCTGCGAATTGAGAACCCGGCCGCCTTCTTTGTCGATGTGGCCCGCTTCGACCTGCACCTGCTGCCCGGCGCCCCGGCCATCGACGCCGGCAGTAACCTTAACGCGCCTAAACTCGACCGCGACCGCATTGCCCGCCCCCAGGGTAATGGTATCGACATCGGCGCTTACGAGTGGTACGCAGACAACGTGCTGCCGGCCGAGGAAAACACCGGCGGGCAATAACGGGCGCAACCACTAAAAAGGGGAGACTATGACGGCGGAATCCGGATTGAAATGGCTGCTGCGTTTCATCGGCATTACGACCATCCCCGCTTTCGTTGCCGGCATCATGCCTCAATCTTGGCTGGTGTTCCTGATCCACAAGGTGGAGCCGGGAATGCCGATAGGGATTCTGGTGACGTATCTGGCACGGGTGCTGATGCTCATGTACGCCTTCGTAGGGCTACAGTGTTTCATCATCGCGGCTGATATAAAACGCTATCTCCCCCTGATTTGGGTCCTGAGTGTTGGTTCTGTAGCCGCCACTATGGCCGGTCTCATTGCCCTCTTCGCCGGCGTGACGCCGGACCATCGAACCGGACTGTTTTGGATCGTTTTCGGCGACTTTGCGGAGGGCCTTGTCCAAGGTGTTCTCCTTGTCGTTCTTCTCTGCCACGTCGCGCGCCGTGTTCCTCGTCAGGCGAATTGAAGATTTCACATGCTTTCCCCGGTGCGCAGAGATGATAGAACACACCCCGTTTTGGCGAAATCCGCCATTGGATGTCAATAATCAATCATCAATAGTCAATGACTACGAGCATCCCATGGAGTTGCCGCAGTTGAAGCATTTGTAGCAGGTTCCGTTTCGGACGGTGATTGAGCCGCAGATGTCGCAGGCCGGGGCGTCGTCGGGGAAATGGGCGAACTGAGCGTTGAACTGCTCGAACGTTTTCGCCTCGGACTGGAGCACTGCGGATTCGTCCGTTATGGCCGAGGCCACCAGGACACCGATTCGATTCGCCAAGCCGGCAAATCTGCCTTTCGGCTCAGCAGGTGCTTCTTTGGCCGCCGGCTCATGTGCTGATATGTTCTTGCCTTCTCGCTTCAAAACCTTGACCTCGGCGATTTTCTGCGCAAGGTCCTTCGTTTTTTCGACGAGCTTTTTAGCCGTGGTGGTGTTCTTGTTCTCCGGCGTATCGGAAGCAGCCACCCTGTTGGGGGTGTTCTTGTCCGCGTAGCCGGGTATGAACTGGCAGCCTAACCAGCAGAAGATGTAATCAATCAGGCTTTTTGCAAAGGGAATATTCCGATTTGACGTCATGCCCGACGGCTCGAACCGGGCGTGGCGGAATTTGTCCACTAACGTAATCAGCGGTACGCCGTACTGCAACGCCATCGACGTACAGGTTCCGATTACATCCATGAGGCCCCCGACGGTGCTGCCTTCCTTGGCCATAGTGATAAACAACTCACCAGGCTGACCATCCTCGTATAGCCCCACCGTCAGGTAGCCTTCATGTCCTGCGACGGAAAATTTATGTGTAATGCTTTGGCGCGTGTCGGGCAAACGGCGCCGGAACGGCTTGGCCGGAGCAGCCACAGCAACCGCCTCTGCAGCAACCTTCGCCTTGGCCCCTTTGTGCTTTTCCGTGGAAACCGGCTGAAGCTTCTTGGAGCCGTCTCGATAAATTGCTACCGCCTTGAGCCCGAGCTTCCAGCCCTCCATGTAAGCGGCGGAAATATCCTCGGTTGTGCTTTCCTTCGGCATGTTTATGGTCTTGCTTATAGCGCCGGATATGAACGGCTGGACCGCCGCCATCATTCTCAGATGAGCCATATAATGAATGCACCTTTTGCCGTCGCGGGGCTTGAAAGCGCAGTCGAAAACGGGCAAGTGGTCGGGATTGAGTTTCTCCGCGCCCTCGATTGTCTCATGTTCGTCTATGTAGTCACAGATAGACTTGATCTCGTCGGCGCTGTAACCCAGTCTTTCGAGAGCCATCGGTACGGTTTTGTTCACGAGCTTGAGCATTCCGCCGCCCGCCAGCAGCTTGTACTTGACCAGGGCTATGTCCGGCTCGATGCCCGTGGTGTCGCAGTCCATCAGGAAGCCAATCGTGCCGGTGGGGGCAAGAACGGTCACCTGAGCGTTCCGCAGACCCACTTTGGAGCCGACATCGAGGGCCTGGTCCCAGGCATCTTTGGCGGCGTTACGCAGATAATCAGGACAATGCGACTCGGGCAGGTCTTGCGCGCGCTCGCGGTGCATATTGATGACCTTGAGTATCGCATCCCGGTTGGCGTGGAATTGTTCGAAAGGCCCCATGATAGAGGCAATCTCAGCACTTGTCACGTAGGCGGTGCCCGTCATGACGGCACTGATAGCGCCGGCCAGTGCCCGCGCCTGGTCGGAATCGTACGGAAGCGCCAGACTCATCATAAGAGAGCCCAGATTGGCAAAGCCCAAACCGAGCGGGCGGTACAAATGGCTGTTTACAGCGATGGCCTTGTCCGGATAGCACCCGTTATCGACCAGAATCTCCTGAGCGATGATAAACAGACGAATCGCCTTCTTGAAGTTTGGAACGTCGAAAGAACCATCTTCCTTGCGGAATTTCATGAGGTTCAGTGAAGCCAGATTGCAGGCCGAGTCGTCAACGAACATATACTCGCTGCACGGGTTGGAAGCGTTAATCGGCCCGGACTTCGGGCATGTGTGCCAGCGGTTGATTGTGCTATGGTATTGCACGCCCGGGTCGCCGCAGATCCTGGTACCCTCGGCAATCAGTTGCATCAGCTCGCGTGCCGAGTACTCGTCTATCTTTTCGCCCGTCGTCACGGCGTAGGTGGCCCAGGGAGCATCCTTCTCCACCGCCTGCATGAATTCATCGGTTATGCGGACAGAAAGATTGGAATTCTGGAACATGACGCTGTCGTATGCCTGGTTATTGTGGTCGCCGTCGTAGCCGGCCTCAATCAGCGCCCAGGCTTTCTTCTCTTCCTCGGTCTTGGCGGTAATGAATTCCCGGATGTCTGGATGGGTGACCTTGAGCGACTGCATTTTCGCCGCCCGGCGGGTCTTTCCACCCGATTTAATCACGGCCGCGATCTGGTCATAGACCCTCATGAAGCTCAAAGGCCCCGACGGCTTGCCGCCGCCGGAGAGCTTCTCTTTACTGCTTCGCAGCGTCGAAAGGTCGGTCCCGGTGCCTGAGCCGTGCTTGAACAGCATGGCTTCGCTCGTGGCCAGACGCATGATGTCTTCCATCGAATCCTTGACCGACTGGATAAAGCAGGCGGAGGCCTGCGGATATTCATAGCTGTTTTCACAGGGAACGGCTTCTTTGCGCTGCAAGTCCCAGCGGAAATTATGCTTACTGCCGCGCACGCCGTACACGTCGAAAAGACCCACGTTGAACCACACGGGGGAATTGAAGGCCCCGTACTGGTTCACGCACAGCCAAGTCAACTCGTTATAGAAGACCTCGGCATCTTCCTCCGTGGCGAAATAGCCGTCTCTTCTGCCTCTGTCGGCAATAGCTTTACAGACGCGATGGACAAGCTGCTTTACGGAGTTTTCCCTCTGGCCGGACTCGACGTCGCCGTAGAAGTATTTGCTGGCTACGACTTTCGTGGCCAACTGGCTCCAGCAAGCCGGGACTTCAATGTTATCCTGCTCGAAGACCGCTTGCCCATTATCGCCGGTAATCTTTGCCGAACGTGTTTCCCATTCAAGCTGGTCAAAGGGATGAACGCCCGGACTCGAGAAGGAGTGTTCTATCTTCAAGCCCATGGATTTGGAGGCTTTCATAGCTGTTTTCCGTTGCGATTGCTCTATTCTGAAAGGGTTCTCAGGGTCAAATTTATTAGCCATTTATACGCCTCCATGCGAAAAAATCAGCCCACAATATATAGAATAATAACCGGGGATCACGCCAGATATAGTGGTCAAACCCGTAAAATTAGTATCGGCAGATTAATGACAATTTGAAGGCGTGTAAAGACCAAAGTGTGATTTTTCCGGCGCAATTTTCTCGGCGTTTCTCTTAGTCCTTGCGGCTACTGAGCCTACGGAGAAAAAAAATTTTCGCGCGCGCTAATGTCTTTTTGACGACCCGATATTGGTGTTAAGATAATGACATGTCGGCTGAAGTGAATGACAGATTTGAGACGATTCGCAGGCGAATAAAAGACCTGCCCAGCGGGCCCGGCTTATACTTCATGAAAGGCTCTGCTGAGCAGGTTTTATACATCGGCAAAGCGAAGAATCTGCGGTCGCGAGTTGCCAGTTACTTTCAACAAGGAGCAGACCTGGCCGCATCGCGCGGGCCGAAAATCGCCGAGATGATCGGCAAAGTCGAAGCGGTCGATTTTCTGGAGACTTCGAACGAAGTCGAAGCGGTGCTGACGGAAGCCCGCCTGATCAAGGACATCCGTCCGCCCTATAATACCGACCTTGTCGATGATAAAACGTTTCCCTACCTGGAAATAACGACCCGCGAAGATTACCCGGGTATCTATATTACCCGGAAACCTCACGCCTCCGGCAGCCGATTGTTCGGGCCTTTCGCCAGCGCCAAAGACCTGCGGGGCGTTCTGGTCGTGCTGCAAAAGATATTCAGGTTTCGAACCTGCACGCTGGACATCAAAGAGGATGATCCGAAGCGTAAGTTCTTCCGCCCTTGCCTTCTCTACAGCATCAGGCAGTGCACAGCTCCGTGCGCCGCCAGGATTGACAGGCCCGAATACAAAAAGATCATCCAGGACTTCGTCAAATTCCTTTGTTCCAGGCGATCGACAATCCTTCGGCAGTTGAGAAAGCAGATGGCTGAGGCGTCACGTGACCTCGAATACGAGAAAGCCGCGATGTTTCGCGACCGTATCAGGCTAATCGAGGCGCTCGACCGCCGGGGCACGCCCGATGAGAACGTCCAGCCGGAGGTCTTTGCCGGCGATCCCACTGAAGCCCTCGTACAACTGCGGGAATTGCTGGAAATCACTGATCCCGTCCGGATTATCGAGGGTATTGACGTGGCCAATATCGCCGGAGCTGAGGCGGTCGGGTCTTTGGTTAAGTTCATTGACGGCCGGCCCTTCAGAAGCGGCTACCGAAGGTTCAGAATAAAAACCGTCACGGGAATCGACGACTACGCTATGATCGCCGAAGTGGTCCGCCGCCGCTACAAGTACGCCCTGCGGGGCGAGGAGCTCTGGCCCGACCTGGTGCTGATTGACGGCGGTCTTGGCCACCTACGAGCGGCTGAAAAAGCCCTGCTGGAAATGAAAGCGCCGCCGGTCAAAATCGCCTCGATTGCCAAGCGGGAAGAAGAAATCTACCTGCAGGGCCGGAACAAGCCGCTGCGCCTGCCCGCCCATTCACCCGCCCGCAAGCTCCTGCAATACGTCCGCGATGAAGCTCACCGCTTCGCCCAACACTACCACCACATCCTGCGAAGCAAGAAAATGTTAGAATCGTAGGGCAGGCAAGACGGGTGTGGTGCTACGGGGCCGGCGAAAGCGACATGCTGGCCTGCGGCGTACCTCCGTAGGCGCCCATATTGATGCGTCCGCCGTTGGGGGCCGGCTCGGCGGTCCAGTCCGAAGCCGGGTTTCCGGCGTCGATACAGGGGCTGGTCAGCACATCCTGTACCCAACTCCGGCTCCCGGGATTCCACCGGCCTGTCTCCGACCGCAGGTGATAATCGCCCTGGACCCAAAAATCATCATTCGCATCGTCGGGCGTTCCGTTCAGGCTCCAGTACCCAGGCTCGGCGAAGCAGGGCTCGGCGTCGATATTGCCTTCGCCGGGCCAGCCGCCCTGGACGTCCGTGAAAGTAACCGCTGGTGGCGCACTGCTTTCAATCTGAACGCCGTCAGCGTCGAAGCTGTTATAGTAAATGATGGAATTCGTAATGGTCGGCTTGAAGCCGGAAATGCCCCGGCCGGCGTTGGCTGCAATCGTGCAGTTGGTAATCGTAGGTAAGTCGCCCGAAATGCCGTGCTCACGATTCCCGGCTATGACGCAGTTGGTAAGGGTGGGGTAGTTGTAGAGGACAATCCGTCCGCCCTGTTTCGCCTGCATGGCAACGCCGCTACCCGTGTTAGAGACAATTTCACATCCTGTGATTGTTGGATTGCTGCCATCGCGCAGCTCGATTCCAATCCCGGCGTTGTTTTCGATGCGGCAGTTGGTAACGGTCGGCGAAGCGCCCGAGCAATAGAGTCCCGTTTCCGTGCCGGTCACGGTCAGGCCGGCCAGTACACAGCTTGCATCTTCGCCTCCGGCAAAGGTCACGACCGGACCGCCGCTGACGGCGCCGGCCAGAACGGCAGCAGCTACCACAGCCGGATCGCCAGGGTCCGTCGAACTGAGCGTCATATTTTTGCCGCCGAAATTGACGTTCTCGTAGTAAATGCCCTGGCCGATGATAATCTTATCGCCGGGGCTGGCCTCATTAACCGCGTGCCGGATATGGTCATACCTCAATCCGCTCGCAGCATTCTGAACGCGTCCGTCCGCCGTGGCAAATGATGGGACAACCAGCTCGATACCGTCACCGATTCCGAGATTGCGGGAGTACTTCTTCTCCACGGCGTTGTTCCAGTGCTCGTGGACGCCGAGGCTGGCCAGCCGTGTACCGTCGCCTTCGGGGTCGTAAAAGGTCCCGGAAGGAGGATTATCCGCTTGGGCGGCCTCATGGAGATAGTTTTCCGGATTTCCCGTCACCTCCGTGCATCGTGGCTCGTTCCGCAGGAAATCAAGCGCCACCGAGTCGATGGCCACCGGGTCCTGCGAGGCGAACATGCCGGAGAACCAGTCATCGCCGAAAGAGGCCCACTTGATTACGTTGCCGCTCTGATGGACGGCCGGATATAGTCCGTCGATGAAATACAGCAGAGTCTTGCCGGACAAATGCTTGTGGCCGTTCAGATTGACCAGGCAGTTATAGTTGTTCATGCCCTGGCTTCGGCCGCCGTAGTTGTGTAGAGGCTCCGGCGTGAACGTGTTTCTCGATGGGAAATAGACCGACCCGAAGTGGTTTTTGGCGCACAGTGTGACGCCGTACAACGTGTGAGGCCGCAGCAGGGCCATGTTAATCAGATATTTGGCGCCCGTGACGCACCGCGGCAGATAGGCGGTTTCCGTCTTCGTGCGGAGCGGATTGGCGGTGTCGTAGGCGGCCGCCAGACGTCCGTTGCGCGTGCTGCTGGCAACAAATGTGACGTTCTGGAAATTCGGGTCCGGGTTGCTCCTGACCTTGTTGTAGATCGGGTCGCCGATATACCGCGAAGCGTCGTAAATCGTAATAGCCGAGCCGGGCACGCCCGCAACGTTGATGAGCTGCTTGAGAAATGAATAAATTACGTGCGGGCTGGGCATGCCCTGGGCCGCCCCCCACGTGGAGCCGCTGTCCTGGTTCATGTTGATCTTGATAGCGATTTTTTCGCCCGCCTGGTAGCCTGTTTCGCCGAAACCGTTGGTGCGATTGAAGTGCTTAAAAAGGGCATCCCAGGCTGCCTGGTCGCTCGTCTGGCCCGTCAGGGTTTGGATGATCTTGGAGACCATCAAATCGACGGCTGCCTGATCCGTATTGTTATCATCCCACCAGCGGCCGGATACGCCGTCCCAGTTGGTGGCGTCCGGGTCATGTATCCACACGACACGTCCGGGATGAATTCCTTTGGCTGCACCAATAGGGTTATTGGGCGGTTCGCTCGGTGTAAACGCTGCTCCGGCCGGATTGTTGCCCGTTACACTCAGAGGCAGCCAGACGGCTGCTACGCCTGCACCGATGCACAGCGCCGCGATGGCCCATCGCGATTGGCGAAGGTGCCGCCTTGCCCTGCGGTACGCTAAAACCGAACCGAGCAGGCCGGTGAGCCAGACTACAAAACCGCTCGCCAGCGGCATTGCCATCCGCTGGCACGGATATGTCGCCCGCGACGGCTTCGGTATCACGCGGACCAGAAACCAGACCAGCGAGAACAAGCCAACAATCGGACAGGCCCACATCAGCCAGTGGTGTTTTATATTTGTCCCAAGAGGCTTACCTGTCTTCGGGCAACGGTTCGATCCGGCATCCCTTCGGGATGACGGAAGCGAAGTCGAAGGGTGCCGAACCTGCCCTGACGCCTTTCGGCCAGACGTGACTTGCCTGCCATCGGTCGGGCAGGGATGTTTTGGTCTTGCAGACAGCATTTTCATACCTCCAAAAGCTGGCCCGCTCCGGCAGCCCTTCGGGTGACGGATGACGCGGGCGGGACCGCAACCTCCTTTGCCTCATATCCTTTTGCGCTGATTATACTATCATGGCCCCGTCCATGCAATAGTGCGCCCGCAGTGGTGCAGTCCGCCTGGTTTAAAAACAACCGGCCCCCCTTCTTGCTTTCGCAAGAAAGCAGGGGGGCCGGACTGATGCACCATCACTATGCTAAGGGTAGCGCAAAGCTTCTTGCCTGCGGCTCGTTATTACGGAGCCGGAGCAACTACCTCCGCACCGCCATTGGCCACGTCGTTCATCAGGAGACGCGTACCGTTCAACAGGATCTGGTGCAGCTCGATTGAGCCGCCGCCACTCCGGTCGAAGTGTCGAGCCTTCAGTGGGTAGTACCCGTCGGCCGCGACCTGGAAGAAATTCGAGTCAATGTTAGAGTTACCCTTCGTCGCTGCGGTCCGCAGAACTTCCACGCCGCCGATCACGATATACGTACCGTCATCGCTGTTGGCGCCGACCCTGTAAAGGACGCCCGGCGTCAAGTGAATGTAGCCGAGCACCTCCGTCGCAAAGTCGTTGTCGTCGTCGCCTGCGGCCGGGTCTAATGCCGGGTCCTCCAGCGGATCGATCCCCGGATACGACTTGTCCGGATAACCGTTGGCCACGCTGAACACGCCGTTACCCGTATCACGCAGGTTCACATACTGATCCACACGAACACCTTCCGTACCCGGCATGGCAGGAAGACCCTTGAACATCCCGGTGTTCAGCAGCTCGTCCGCCGCCGCGAAGGTGTTGAAGGAACCATCCGTCACAAGCGTCTTGAGCGAGCGAATCTTGAAACCCGAGACAGCGCTTGGCGGGGCCGCCAGGGCCGTCTCTGCACCGATGGTCGTAAATGTGCCGACCAGAGTGGGATTCAACTCATAGGTGACGTCGTAAGCCCGAACCTGGGACAAATGGGTGTTGTCGTGCGAGGTCACAGCCAGACCGGCCAGAACCTCGTCCGGCAGATTGGCCGAGGCCAGCCTCGGTGAGCCGACCGGCTCCCAGCCGTTGCCCCAGTCCACGATGGCTTCAATCCACTTCAGGCCGCCATACTCAACCCTCTGAATACCGACTCGCTTCGGCTTGGTCACGCCCGCGGGCCGGTTGACCTGAACGTTACTGCTGCTGGCGCCTTGGCTTTCCCGCCACTGGAACGAGGCCAGATCGTTATCCCTGCGGCTGAAGTTGGCGTAGTTGACCGAAGGTCCGGTGTCGTCCTTGCGGATCATCACACCGTACTTGGCCCACTGGTTACTCGCAGCCACCCATTCGAACCCGGCCGAGACGCGGAAGTTACCGCTCAGTCGGTTATAGGCAAACTGCATCTGGTCGTTGACGCCCCAGATGTCGGCGCCGCTGGCCTGGATCAGGTACTGCTGCGTCAGAAGGTCATCTTTCCAGACGTACCCTTCGAACACGGTCTTTCCGATGCCCGCCGGGTCGCCAACGTCTTTGCTGAACTCAAAGATGCCGACCGGAATGGTCGTCGTAAAGCTCCAGACATTGCCCGCTAGAACGGTCCCATCCTTCTTGACCGTATCCACACGCCAGAAATAGGTCGTGCCGTACTCCAGCGGACCCGGATCATAGCTCGTCTCGGTCTGATTGGCCACCAACGCCGGCGTCGCCTCCGTCCCGAAGTACACGTCCTGCGAAGCCATACGTGATCCCGGCGACCAGCTAAGGGCCGCATCGATCGGTACGTCCACGGCGCCGTTAGGCGGAGTGGGAGCAAAAACGCTCAGGCTTGTGCCCAATAGTTCGATCTCAGCGATCTGCATGAGGGTCTCCATAGCGCCGCGGAGGCGCGGGAACACAATCTTGTAGTGCTCGTAGGATACCTCATTGGAAAAGGCAATCGGTGTTGTGTTCTTTGTGAAACGGGGCCAATCCGCCGTCCCGGCAAAATCAACGATGTCGCCGGTGGCGATCACCTCGAACGGACCATCAATGCCCACGTTTGAACCGGATAGCTCGAATGCAATCGGATCACGCATCGGCGCGTCGTTGGCCGTGGTAAATGTAAGCCCCGTAACGACAGTGGCGCCGACCGACGGGCTCACCGCAATCCCGGTGGGCATAGAACCGCCTTTGAAGTGCAGAAACTTCGTCCCGCTCTTATTGTCAATCGCCAGCGCCGGATACTCCCCGGCGGGCCAGTCCCCGTCATTCGGAACACCCAAAACCGTATCGCCCGGACTGGTCACGTCATAAACCGGCTCAGGCAGCGGGGCATACATATCCACCGCGTTGAGGAATATCTTCTGGCCGTCGGCTGTGAGATTATTCTCACCACGACCAATAGCCGGCGCCGTCGCCGTGGCCGCAACCTCCTGGGTTCCGCCGACGAAGAACATGCGCGGTCCGCCGGCTGTCTGAGCAGCACCAGCGTAGTACTCCACGCCCGGCTCCCACGCGGCGATCCAGATATCGCTGGTGTCCGCCCGTTTGGCGATCACCTTCCCGTTGCCGGCATCAGCAATGCCCGGAAACGAGGAGGTCCCGCCGGTCATCGCTTGAACCTGACCGCCGGCATCGAGCGCAACGCCGGCGAATATCGGATGGCCGGCATCGACTGCTTGCATCACGGGCACAGCGGTATTGATCGTCGTGGTGTTCAGCATTTTCCAACGGCTGCTCCGTGCGATGTGGGTGGACATCATAATGATCGGCGCCGTGACGGAGTTCCATTGGGTCACCTCAGCGGCGTTGGTTGCGTATTGGCCGCTGTCGCTGTTGCGGCTGACAATGACCAGGTCGGCGGCATTGAGAGCAGCAATCTTGGCATCATCGAGGGTGCGCCAGTAGCCGTTGCCGAGTGCCACGACCTGGTAATCCACTTTGTATCCCTGAGCCGTCAGCATATCCACCCAGGGCAGGTCGTCTGACACGCCGTCGGCCTTGTCGTCATAGCCGTCCGACACCCAGATGATATCGACGGCCTTGACCGGCAAGACCAGACAGAATGTCAGAGCCAAGACTAAACTCATTATTTTTTTAATCATTTCTTGATCTCCGAAACATATTTTCAAGACAAGTGCAAAAACATAACAAACTCACAATAGGTCTTGTAGGAATTTCTTGACAAGCTCCTCCATATCTTAACTAAATCTCAACCGGCCCCCCTTCTTGCTTTCGCAAGAAAGCAGGGGGGCCGGACTGATGCACCATCACTATGCTAAGGGTAGCGCAAAGCTTCTTGCCTGCGGCTCGTTATTACGGAGCCGGAGCAACTACCTCCGCACCGCCATTGGCCACGTCGTTCATCAGGAGACGCGTACCGTTCAACAGGATCTGGTGCAGCTCGATTGAGCCGCCGCCACTCCGGTCGAAGTGTCGAGCCTTCAGTGGGTAGTACCCGTCGGCCGCGACCTGGAAGAAATTCGAGTCAATGTTAGAGTTACCCTTCGTCGCTGCGGTCCGCAGAACTTCCACGCCGCCGATCACGATATACGTACCGTCATCGCTGTTGGCGCCGACCCTGTAAAGGACGCCCGGCGTCAAGTGAATGTAGCCGAGCACCTCCGTCGCAAAGTCGTTGTCGTCGTCGCCTGCGGCCGGGTCTAATGCCGGGTCCTCCAGCGGATCGATCCCCGGATACGACTTGTCCGGATAACCGTTGGCCACGCTGAACACGCCGTTACCCGTATCACGCAGGTTCACATACTGATCCACACGAACACCTTCCGTACCCGGCATGGCAGGAAGACCCTTGAACATCCCGGTGTTCAGCAGCTCGTCCGCCGCCGCGAAGGTGTTGAAGGAACCATCCGTCACAAGCGTCTTGAGCGAGCGAATCTTGAAACCCGAGACAGCGCTTGGCGGGGCCGCCAGGGCCGTCTCTGCACCGATGGTCGTAAATGTGCCGACCAGAGTGGGATTCAACTCATAGGTGACGTCGTAAGCCCGAACCTGGGACAAATGGGTGTTGTCGTGCGAGGTCACAGCCAGACCGGCCAGAACCTCGTCCGGCAGATTGGCCGAGGCCAGCCTCGGTGAGCCGACCGGCTCCCAGCCGTTGCCCCAGTCCACGATGGCTTCAATCCACTTCAGGCCGCCATACTCAACCCTCTGAATACCGACTCGCTTCGGCTTGGTCACGCCCGCGGGCCGGTTGACCTGAACGTTACTGCTGCTGGCGCCTTGGCTTTCCCGCCACTGGAACGAGGCCAGATCGTTATCCCTGCGGCTGAAGTTGGCGTAGTTGACCGAAGGTCCGGTGTCGTCCTTGCGGATCATCACACCGTACTTGGCCCACTGGTTACTCGCAGCCACCCATTCGAACCCGGCCGAGACGCGGAAGTTACCGCTCAGTCGGTTATAGGCAAACTGCATCTGGTCGTTGACGCCCCAGATGTCGGCGCCGCTGGCCTGGATCAGGTACTGCTGCGTCAGAAGGTCATCTTTCCAGACGTACCCTTCGAACACGGTCTTTCCGATGCCCGCCGGGTCGCCAACGTCTTTGCTGAACTCAAAGATGCCGACCGGAATGGTCGTCGTAAAGCTCCAGACATTGCCCGCTAGAACGGTCCCATCCTTCTTGACCGTATCCACACGCCAGAAATAGGTCGTGCCGTACTCCAGCGGACCCGGATCATAGCTCGTCTCGGTCTGATTGGCCACCAACGCCGGCGTCGCCTCCGTCCCGAAGTACACGTCCTGCGAAGCCATACGTGATCCCGGCGACCAGCTAAGGGCCGCATCGATCGGTACGTCCACGGCGCCGTTAGGCGGAGTGGGAGCAAAAACGCTCAGGCTTGTGCCCAATAGTTCGATCTCAGCGATCTGCATGAGGGTCTCCATAGCGCCGCGGAGGCGCGGGAACACAATCTTGTAGTGCTCGTAGGATACCTCATTGGAAAAGGCAATCGGTGTTGTGTTCTTTGTGAAACGGGGCCAATCCGCCGTCCCGGCAAAATCAACGATGTCGCCGGTGGCGATCACCTCGAACGGACCATCAATGCCCACGTTTGAACCGGATAGCTCGAATGCAATCGGATCACGCATCGGCGCGTCGTTGGCCGTGGTAAATGTAAGCCCCGTAACGACAGTGGCGCCGACCGACGGGCTCACCGCAATCCCGGTGGGCATAGAACCGCCTTTGAAGTGCAGAAACTTCGTCCCGCTCTTATTGTCAATCGCCAGCGCCGGATACTCCCCGGCGGGCCAGTCCCCGTCATTCGGAACACCCAAAACCGTATCGCCCGGACTGGTCACGTCATAAACCGGCTCAGG
>Ga0210377_10001944_pt1 | contig 18419 bp, 18 predicted proteins | sample PLM4_65_b1redo_FD_155480 | JGI IMG/M metagenome (GOLD analysis project Ga0210377, IMG submission 155480) | Groundwater sediment microbial communities from an aquifer in East River, Colorado, USA - PLM4_65_b1 redo | ecosystem: Environmental > Terrestrial > Soil > Riparian zone | place: USA: East...
GAGATTCGGCGGGCGCCGAGCGCGAAGAAGATCGTCAGGATCACCGGAAACTCCTCCGGCAGGACCGCCATGGCGAGCGCCAGACCGGCGAGGAACCCCTGCAGCCAGCTCCCCCTCGTGAGGCCGTAGAGGACGACGACCGCGGCACAGAGCGAGAGACCGACGATGGCGAGTCGTCGCACGATGCGGCCGGTCTCCTGCTGCAGGCGCGTCTTGCCGGCGGCGATCGTTTCGAGGGAGCGGCCGATCTTTCCGATCGCAGTGCGAGAGCCGGTCGAATCGACGCGCGCCAGCGCGTCTCCCGAGACGACGAGCGTCCCGGAGTAGACGGATCCCGGATCGTCGTCGGCCGGCGGCGGCCCGGCCGCCGTGCCCTCACGCGCGGTCTTCCGCACCGGAAGGGACTCGCCCGTCAGGAGCGACTCGTCCGCCGCGAGGTTCGACTCCTCGAGGATGGTGGCGTCGGCGGGGACGCGATCCCCCTCCGACAGCACGAGCAGGTCGCCGGGCACGACCTCGCGACCCGGGATCCTCCGGCGCGCGCCGTCCCGGATCACGAGCGCGCGCGGGCTCGAGAGATCGCGCAGCGCCTGGAGGGCGCGCTCGGTCCGCCGGTTCTGAACGAGCGAGATCGCAATCACCACGAGGACCGAGAAGAGCAGGACGAGCGCCTCGCGCAGACTACCGAGCAGGAGGTAAATCGCGCCGGCCGCCAGCAGCATCAGGATCATCGGCTCCCGCACGACTTCGAACGCGGCGCGGAGGATGCTCGGGCGCGATCCCGAGGGGAGCTCGTTGTAGCCGACCTGCTCGAGGAGTGCGGTCGCGTCCTTCTCGGACAGACCAAGCCTGTCGGGTTTGGCGCTCATGGAGCCGGTCGGCCCCACAGAAGTCCGATCAGCGCGTGCGTTTCCGGGGTACGATCACGAGTGGAATCGGCGAGCGGTGGAGCACCTCCTGCACCGTGCTTCCGAGCAGGAAGGCGGCCGTCCGGCCGCGGCCGTGGGTTCCCATGACGAGCAGGTCGTAACCTCGGGCGGCCTCCCGGCAGAGCCCCGGAGCCGGGTCGCCACGAAGGAGCCGGTAAGACTCGTTCTTCCTGGGACGCGCCATCTTCCCGAGACGTTCGCGGTAATGCGCCGCGATAGCCCGGGCGAGACCGCCGGAGGGACGGCGGAGCAGGTCCCCACGCTCCTCGACCATGGCGGCGCGAATGTCGGAGACCGGCCGGACGTGGGCGAGCGTCAGCTCCCCACTCGTCCGCTTGACGAGGCCCCGCGCTGCCCGAACGGCAGCACGCGACTCCGGCGAGAAATCGACGCCGACGAGAACTCGAAGCGGAGAGACCACGTCGCCGATTCTATTGCTGCGACGTACGCGCGTCAGTCTGCGGGGAGCGGCAGAGTCTCCAACGGCGCGACTCGGTGCCCGAGGTCCGGTTGGACGGGGGAGCGGAACTCGAGAAGGGTCGTCGTTCCGTCGGCGGAGTTGATCCCGAGGGCTGCGTCCGTGCCCTCGTCGGTCATCTCGAGCCACACCGAAATCGGTGTCGCGACCGGGTGCTCGATGTTCTTGCCCGGCATTCCCCCCAGATGGATCGAGATCGAGGTCGCGAGCGGGTCGGCGACGATCCCCTCGAGCGGCAGGTCCCGCGCTTCGACCTGCGCGCCGACGCGCGGACCAAGGAGCCACAGCGTCGTGACCCACCGGGCATGCTGCCTCGTGAATGCTCCGAAGAAATTGAACCACTCGGCGCGAGGAACCAATCGGGTGCGCATCGGTCGATCTCCTCGTCCGCAGCAGACACCCTGCGGCCGAAAAAGCCATGATTCAAATGCTTCATTCGCGGAGAGCGCGCTCGGCGAATGATCGCTTCGGTTCGAAAGGAGCCTCTCGATGGAAGCCGATCTTCGCGAGCGGCGCGTCTCCGGCCGTCGCCATTCCCGGGTCGTCCCGCCGTCCGCCGTCTCTCTGCAACGCTACGAGAGCGATGTCGTCCTGAAGAACGGGTCGACGCTGCACCTGCGCCCGGTTCGCCCGGACGACGCTCTCCGTCTCCTGTCGTTCGTTCAGAGACTTTCGCCCGAGAGTCTCTACCTCCGCTTCCTCGGCGCGCCGAGATTCGATCTCTCCCGGGCGGAGTACCTCGTGCGGCTCGACTACGAGAACGATTTCGCACTCGTGGGCGAGACGCGGGAAGGAATCGTCGCACTCGGGCATTTTTTCCGCGATCCGAAGAGGCCGGATCGCGCCGAGACGGCGTTCGCCGTCGCAGACGCGCTTCACGGCCAGGGCATCGGCACGAGCCTGCTCGACCGGCTCGCCCGCATCGCGCGGGAGAAAGGAATCCAGACCTTCGAGGCCGAGGTCCTGGCCCGCAACCGCAAGATGATCGACGTGTTCGTCGACTCCGGCTTCGACGTCCAGCAGAGAACGGAAGCCGGTGTCGTCTCCTTCGAGCTCTCGCTCGCGCCAACCCCGGCGGCTGCGGAGAAGGCGGCGGAGCGCGCGCGCCACGCGGCGACCGCCTCGATGAAGGCGTTCTTCGAGCCGCGTTCGGTCGCCGTGGTCGGCGCGGACCGCACCCGCGGCCGGATCGGAGCCGAGATCCTCCATAACCTGCGCGCCACCGGTTTCGCGGGCCCGATCTATGCGGTCAACCCGCACGCGACCGAGATCCAGACGCTGCGGGCGTATCCGCGTGTGACCGAGATTCCCGGCGAGGTCGATCTCGCCGTGATCGTCGTTCCGGCAGCGCAGGTCGAAGGCGTCGTCGACGACTGCCTCGTCAAAGGAGTCAAGGCGCTCGTCGTGATCAGCGCGGGGTTCAGCGAAACGGGGGAGGCCGGGCGCGCCCGCGAAGAGGCGCTCGTCGAGAAGATCCGCGCGGCCGGGGTCCGGATGATCGGCCCCAACTGCATGGGAATCCTGAACACCGACGCCAAAGTCCGGCTGAACGCGACGTTTTCCCCGGTGTATCCGCCGGAGGGGCGTGTCGCAATGCTCTCTCAGAGCGGCGCGCTCGGACTGGCGATCCTCGACTACGCGCAGCGCCTGAACCTGGGCATCTCCACTTTCGTGTCGGTCGGCAACAAGCCGGACGTGTCCGGCAACGATCTGATTCAGTACTGGGAGGAAGACCCGCGCACCGACGTCATCCTCCTCTACCTCGAGAGCTTCGGGAACCCCCGGAACTTCGGGCCGATCGCGCGACGGGTCTCCCGCTCGAAGCCGATCGTCGTCGTGAAGGCCGGCCGGTCGCGCGCGGGAGCGCGCGCGGCGTCCTCGCACACCGGCGCGCTCGCGGAACGCGACGCCGTCGTCGGGGCGCTCCTGCGGCAGTCGGGCGTCATCCGCACGCGAACGCTCGAGGAGCTCTTTGACGTCGCGTCGCTGCTCGCGCATCAGCCACTTCCTTCCGGGAAACGGGTGGCGATCCTCACCAACGCCGGCGGTCCCGGAATCCTGGCTGCGGACGCGTGCGAGTCGCTCGGTCTTTCGCTCGCTTCTCTCTCCCGGGAGACTCTCGCCGCGCTGCGCGCCTACCTTCCGGCGGAAGCGAGCGTCGGCAACCCGATCGACCTCCTGGCGTCCGCATCAGCCGAGGATTACCGCCGCGCGATTCATGTCTTGCTCGCAGACCGCGGCGTCGACAGCCTGATCGTCATCTTCATTCCTCCGCTCGTCACCGATGCCGACGCGGTCGCCGCGGCGGTCGTCGCGGAAGGCCGCGAGTCGCCGAAGACGGTCCTTGCCACCTTCATGAGCGCAAGGGGCGCTCCTCCGGGTCTGGCCCCGATCCCCTGTTACCCTTTTCCGGAATCGGCGGTCGCGGCTCTCTCGCGCGCGACCGAATATGCCGAGTGGCGCCGCCGTCCGGCGGACGCGCCCGCCGATCTTTCGGACGTTCGTCCGGAGGACGCGCGCGAGTTCGTGGCGAGAGCCCTCGAGCGCGGCGAAGGCTGGCTCACTCCGGCGGAGTCGCGGTCGGTCCTGACCGCCTTCGGGATCCCGGTCGCGAGGTCCCGCGTGGCGCCCGGATGGGACGAGGTGCGGCGCGCCGCTAAGGAGATCGGTTATCCGGTTGCACTGAAAGCGATCGGGCCGACGCTCCTTCACAAGAGTGACGTCGGCGGAGTGAAGCTGGACCTCCGGAACGTCCGGGACCTTCGCCGCGCGTTCGACGAGCTCCAGCTCGCGCTGGGCGATCGCGTGACGAGCTACCTCGTGCAGGAGATGGTCCCCGGCGGGGTCGAAGTCATCGTGGGCGCGGTCTTCGATCGCACGTTCGGCCCGCTCGTTCTTTACGGGAGCGGCGGGACGCTCGTCGAGCTGCTTGGTGACACCGCTTTTCGCATCGCGCCGCTCTCCGAGACCGACGCCGGCGATATGCTGAACGAAGTGAAGGGAACGGCGTGTCTCCGCGGCTTCCGCGGAGCGCCTCCCCTCGACGAGAGGGCGCTCACCGACGTCCTGCTCCGCGTGTCGGCGCTACTGGAGGCGTGTCCCGAAGTCCAGGAGATGGACCTGAACCCGGTGAAGGTCTTCGAGTCCGGTGCCCGCGTCGTCGATTTCCGGATTCGGGTCGGGAGGCCGCCGGCGCCGGCGCGCTCCCGCCGGATCAGCTACTGAAGGGAGAAAAAGGAGAAGACATGTCCAGCACCATCGGACTCGCCGAAGAGGTCGCCGCTGAGCGGAAGAGGGCGACCACGATGAAAGCCTTCGTGATGCGCGAGATCGGGAAGGTCGCGCTCGCCGACAAACCGATCCCGGAGATCGGACCCAACGACGCGCTCGTGCGCACGACGGCGGCGCTCATCTGCACGTCCGACGTGCACACGGTGGGCGGCGCCATCGGACCGCGGACGGATCGGACGCTCGGCCACGAAGCGGTGGGCATCATCGAGAGGCTCGGGTCGGCCGTCGCGGGACTCGCGGTCGGACAGCGGGTGACCGTCGGCGCGATCACGCCCTGCTGGAAGTGCGAGAACTGTCTCCGCGGGTTTCCTTCGCAGTGCGGCGAAGCGCTCGGAGGCTGGAAGTTCGCTAACCTCAAGGACGGCAACCTGGCCGAGTTCTTCCACGTCAACGACGCGGAAGCCAACGTAACGCCGATTCCCGACGACGTGCCGGACGAGGTCGCCGTTTACACGTGCGACATGATGAGCACCGGGTTCATGGGCGCCGAGCACGCCGCGATCCCGATCGGCGGAACCGTTGCCGTCTTCGGCGCGGGCCCGGTCGGCTTGATGGCGATTGCGGGCGCGAAGCTCCTTGGCGCCGGACTCGTGATTGCGGTCGAAAGCGAGGGAAAGCGCCAGGACTTCGCGCGCTTCTATGGCGCGGATCACATCGTCGACTTCTCGCGGCTCGATCCGGCGCTCGAGATCCACAAAGTCACCCACGGAAAGGGCGTCGACTCGGCGATCGAAGTGGTCGGAAACGCGGCCAGCTTCGCGAGTTGCGTTGCAGCGACGCGTCCGGGAGGCACGATCTCCAACGTCGGCTACCACGGACACGGCGACGTGGTGCCGATTCCCCGTATCGAGTGGGGGCTCGGCATGGCCGACAAGACGATCCGCACCGGACTGTGTCCCGGCGGAAGGGAGCGAATGGAGAGGTTGCTGCGGTTGCTTCAGAAAAAGCGCGTCGATCCGACGCCGCTGACGACTCACCGCTTTCGCTTCGCCGAGGTCGAGCGCGCGTTCGAGATGATGAGGACGAAGGAAGGCGGGATCCTGAAGCCGCTGATTCTCTTCTGAGTCGGACGCTAGCCGAGCGCCGGAAACGGCGGGATCTCTCCCGAGAGAGCCACGCGTCGAGCGGAGTCGGGCGGGGTCAGTGCGAGCGCGACGGCGCGTCCCGCCGCTCGATCTCGATCCGATGGTAGTCGGCGAGCGCCCTGCGTACGATCTTCTGGAGGTTCTTCACCCGCCGCGCCGAGCGCCAGCGCTCGCGCTCGTCGAGCCGCGCCTGCCGGCGCCGCACCGTCTCCCGCCACAGCAGATCCACCGCCCGGCGGAAGCGGGCGGAAAGGAGCTCCGCCGTCAGGTTCAGCGTGTCCCCCACACCCCGATTCTCTCTCCGTTTCGCGAAAAACGACGCTGATTCGTTTGCATCAAGGCCGCATCGAGTCGCGGCCCTAGCCTCTCTCCAGCGGGACGGAACGAAGGCCCCGCGCGGAGGAAACCAGTGGTCTCTCGTCGCCCCGCTGCGGAGGAATGGATGAAAGAAATCTCCTTACTGCCCGGTAACGGCTCTCCGAGCGCGTCGAGAATCGTGGGACGGCGACGGCGCGCAGCGTCGCAGCGCCATCTCACGACCCGGGAGAAGGAGATCCTGGGGTTCCTCGCTCTCGGGATGGGAACGTCCGCGCTCGCGCGGGAGCTCTCGCTCTCGCCGGCGACGGTCCGCAACCACGCGCAGCGGATCCTGGCGAAGCTCCAGGTCCACAGCCGCCTCGCGGCGGTCGCGCGCGGTTACGCCATCGGGCTCCTGCCATCCCCGAGATGGCGGAGCTCCGCTCCGGCGCCCGCCGTGGAGCCGCCGCCGGTTTGATGCATCGGAATCATGGCGCCCCGTCGAGTCGGCCGTAGCTTGGCCGGAAAAGAGGAGGGCTCATGACTGAACCGGTCAAAGAGAACTGGTTCCTCGAGGAGCTCGAACGTCGCGGCGTCTCCCGGCGCAACTTTCTCGGGTTCTGCTCGGTGATGGCGACCGCTCTCGCGCTCCCGAAGACCGTCGGTGCGAAGATCGCGACGGCAATAAAGGAAACCGACCGGCCCATCCTGGTGTGGCTCGAGTTCCAGGACTGCGCGGGAAACACGGAGTCGTTCCTGCGCGCCAGCCGCCCGGCGGTCGCCGACATCGTGCTCGACACGCTGTCGGTCAACTACCACGAGACGATCATGGCGGCGGCGGGCCACCAGGCGGAAGAAGCTCTCGCCGCAACCGTCCGCGATTACAAAGGCAAGTACATCGCGGTCGTCGAGGGTTCCATCCCGACCGGCGCCGACGGCGCTTACTGCACGATCGGCGGCAGGTCGGCGCTCCAGATCGCGCGCGAGGTCTGCGGCGACGCCATGATGACGATCGCCGTCGGCACGTGCGCGACGTTCGGAGGCCTTCCGGCGGCCGCACCGAACCCGACCGGCGCGCTCCCGGTGGCCGACGCGGTCCCGGGCGTGAAGAACCTCGTCAATCTCTCCGCGTGCCCGATGAACGTCGAGAACCTGACGGCGCTCGTCGTCTATTACCTGACCTTCAAGCAGCTTCCTCCGCTCGACCGTTACCGCCGTCCTCTCTATGCCTACGGCAAAACGATCCACGACAACTGCGAGCGCCGCGCGCACTACAACGCGGGCCAGTACGTCGAGGCCTGGGGCGACGAAGGGCACCGGACCGGCTACTGCCTCTACAAGATGGGCTGCAAGGGGCCGGTCGCATTCCAGAACTGCCCGGTCGTGCGGTGGAACGAGGGGACGAACTGGCCGATCGGCTGCGGTCATCCGTGCATCGGTTGCTCCGAGCCGAACTTCTGGGACTCGATGACCCCCTTCTACCAGCACCTGTCGTCCGTGCCCGGCTTCCAGGGCACCTCGATCGACCGCGTGGGTCTCCTGGCCACCGCCGGTGTCGCCGCGGCGTTCGCGACGCACGGCTTCATTTCGATGGCGCGCCACTGGCGCGACACGTCGAAGGAGCACCACGACGCCGAGCGTGAGGAGAAAGGGGAGAAGTCATGACGCGTCTGGTCGTCGATCCGGTCACCCGCATCGAAGGACATCTTCGCATCGAGGCGGAGGTCGACGGCGGCGCCGTCAAAGACGCGTGGTCGTCCTCGACGATGTTCCGCGGCATCGAGCTCATTCTGAAGGGGCGCGACCCGCGGGACGCGTGGGTGTTCACCCAGCGGATCTGCGGCGTGTGCACGACCGTGCACGCGATCGCCTCGATCCGCGCGGTCGAGAACGCCATCGGCGCCGAGCCGCCGCCGAATGCCCGCCTCCTCCGCAACCTGATCATCGCTTCGCAGGCGGTCCAGGACCACGTCATTCACTTCTACCACCTGCACGCGCTCGACTGGGTAGACATCGTTTCGGCGCTGTCCGCGGACCCGGCGAAGACCTCAGCGCTCGCGGAGTCCCTCTCCGACTGGCCGTTGTCGGGCACGAAGTACTTCGCCGGCGTTGCGAGCCGCCTCAAGGGATTCGTCGACCGCGGGCAGCTCGGTCCCTTCGCCAACGCGTACTGGGGTCACCCCGCTTACAAGCTCCCGCCGGAAGCGAACCTGATGGCGGTCGCGCACTACCTCGAGGCGCTCGAGTGGCAGCGCGAAGTCATCAAGATGCATGCGATCCTGGGAGGCAAGAACCCGCACCTCCAGAGCTTCCTGGTCGGCGGAATGGCGACGCCGATCGATCCCGACCGTCAGGCCTCGCTGAACGCCGGATCGATCGCGGAGCTCAAGCGCCTGATCGCGAAAGCCCACGACTTCGTCGCCCGCGTCTACATTCCGGATCTTCTGGCCATCGCCTCCTTCTACAAGGACTGGGCGGGATACGGCGCCGGCGTCGGCAACTACCTCGTCTACGGCGAGTATCCGGAGGACGACGGCCGCACTCCCAGGCTCTACTTCCCCTCCGGCGTCATTCATGCCCGCAATCTCGCGAAGGTCGAATCGTTCGACCCCGCGAAAGTGACCGAGCAGGTCAAACACTCCTGGTACGACTACTCAGGAGGCGACGACAAGGGACTCCACCCGTTCGACGGCGAAACGAAGCCGCACTACACCGGTCCCAAACCCCCGTACGAGTTCCTGAACACCGACGAGAAATACAGCTGGTTGAAGGCGCCGCGATACGACGGTCAGCCGATGGAGGTCGGGCCGCTCTCGCGGATGCTCGTCGCGTACGCGTCCGGCCACGAGGCGGTCAAGAAGCAGGTCGACGGCGCGCTCGCGCACCTCGGCGTCGGAGCCGAAGCCCTCTTCTCGACGCTCGGACGCGTGGCCGCGCGCGGCATCGAGACACTCGTTCTCTCCGAGAAGATGGGCGAGTGGGTGGACGCCCTGGCCGCCAACATGGAGCGGCGCGAGCTCCGCATCGCCGACAACTCGAAGTGGGACCCTTCGACGTGGCCGGAGGACTGCACGGGCGCCGGCTTCCACGAGGCGCCGCGCGGGGCGCTCGGACACTGGGTCCACATCCGCAAAGGCCGGATCGAGAACTACCAGTGCGTCGTTCCGAGCACGTGGAACGCGGGGCCGCGCGACGCCGCCGGCAAGCGCGGACCTTACGAAGAGGCGCTGCTCGGCACGCCGGTCGCGAAACCCGATCAGCCGGTGGAGATCCTCCGCACGATCCACTCGTTCGATCCGTGCATGGCCTGTGGCGTCCACGTCCTCGACACAGAACGGCGTGAAATCGTCCAGGTGAGGGCGGTATGAGCACGATCGCCGAGGCCAACCGCGCCATCCATGCCGTTCCTTCTTCGGACCTCGTCCGGGTCTACGTGTGGGAGTGGCCGGTGCGGATCACGCACTGGCTGATCGCGGCGTCGATCATCGTGCTGTCGGCGACCGGGATCTACATCGGCCGTCCCTTCGTGATCTCACACTCGACGACCTTCATGGCGACGGTCAAGGCGGTCCATTCCTACACCGCCATCGTCTTCACGCTCGCGGTCGTGTCCCGCATCGCGTGGATGTTCGTCGGCAACTCCTACGCCCGCTGGTACAACTTCATTCCCGTTCACCGTCACCGCCGCAAGGGGCTCGTCGCGACCTTCGAGTTCTACACGTTCCTGCTCCGCAAGCCTCCCGGCTACGTCGGCCACAACCCGCTCGCGGGGATGACGTACGTGCTCGTCTTTTTTCTCTATTTCGTGATGATCGGGGCCGGATTCGCTCTCTACTCCGCCTCGTCTGGAGTGAACTCCCCGATGCGTGTCTTCGAGTTCCTGATTCCCCTGTTCGGCGGGCTGCAGTCGGCGCGCTGGATCCATCACGTCGTGATGTGGCTTCTGCTCGGGTTCGCCGTCCATCATGTCTACAGCTCGGTCCTGATGTCGCAGGTCGAGGCGAACGCGACGACGGAGTCGATGTTCTCCGGTTACAAGTTCGTGCCCCGCCAGGACGTGACGGAGCCGGGGTTCCGCGCGGAACACCGCCGGACAAAGCGTGGCTGAAGACGGCGGCCTGCTCGTCCTCGGACTGGGCAACCTGCTCTGCGGCGACGACGGCGCGGGAGTCGCCGCCGTGGAACTCCTTCGGGAACGCTTTCAGCCGCCGGCCGACGCGAGCGTCCTAGACGGCGGCACTCTCGGGCTGTCGCTCCTTCCCTACGTCGAGGACGCGCGGGACGCGATTCTCGTCGACGCCATTCGCGCCGACGCTCCGCCCGGAAGCCCGGTCCGGCTGGAAGGCCGCGATGTGCCGCTCGCCGCGATGGAGCGCCTCTCGGTGCACCAGGTCGGCGTCGCGGACCTCCTGGGGGGAGCGCACCTCGTCGGACGGCTGCCGCAGCGGCTCCTCCTGCTCGGAGTCGTTCCGGAAACGATCGAGCTTCGATTCGGCTGTTCGGCCTCCGTCGAAGCGGCCCTCCCGGATCTCGTCGAACGCATCGTCGCCGAAGCGGAAGCCTGGGGCTACCGCTTCGTTCCGAAAGCGGGGCATGGGGAGACTGGCCCTCGGAGCGATTGCGCTCGGGCTGTTCACGCTGGCGTGTAGGGGCGCGGACGCCGATCTGCCGCCGGCCTATCGGAAACTTCCGGTGCCGACAGATCGTCTTTCTTCGGCGACTGCGCGCGAGCGCGGCCGGGTCCTGTTTCTCCAACATTGTGCGATCTGCCACGGGGTCACGGGCGATGGACGCGGCGAGCGCCACGAGGGCTTCGTCCGCCCGCCTCGGGACTTCACTTTGTCCGGCTGGAGGTCGGAGACGACGCCGCGCCGCGTTTTTCATGCCGTCCGCGAGGGAATCCACGGAACGGCGATGCCCTCCTGGAAGACGCTCCCCGACGACGAGCTCTGGGATCTGACGGCGTACGTCCTTTCGATCGCGAAGGCCGACCAATGATCGAAGGAAGGCGGATCCAGATCCGCGGGACCGTCCAGGGCGTCGGCTTCCGGCCGTGGGTGTTCCGTCTCGCGACCGAGGAGGGGATCGCCGGCCGCGTGCGAAACGACACGTCGGGCGTAACCATCGACGCCTTCGGGGCCTCGCCCGCGCTCGACGCGTTTCTCGCGCGCCTCGGGGGCCCGGTACCGCCCGCCGCGTCCGTCCGGGACCTCACGTTCGAGGAGATCCCCGCGGAAGACGCCGACCGTTTTTCGATCGTCGAGAGCGATTCGGCGGGGGAGCGCGCGATCTCGATCCCCCCCGACCTCGCGACCTGCCCCGAGTGCCTCGCGGAAGTCTTCGATCCCGCGAATCCACGCTTCCAGTACGCCTTCACGAACTGCACCCACTGCGGGCCGCGGTTCACGATCGCCACGGGAGTCCCCTACGACCGCCCGGCGACCACCATGACTCGTTTTTCGATGTGCGGTTCCTGCCGGCGGGAGTACGAGTCCGTGCTCGACCGCCGGTTTCACGCGCAGCCGAATGCCTGTCCGGCGTGCGGCCCGTCGCTCGTCCTCACGACGTCTTCGGGAGAAACGTTCGGCAACGGCAACCCGATCGCGGCAGCGGCGCGCGCACTCAAGGACGGGCTGATCGTCGCGATCAAGGGCCTCGGAGGTTTTCACCTCGCGTGCGACGCGGGGTCGCCGGTCGCGGTCGCGCGGCTGCGCCGGCGGAAGCACCGCGACGAAAAACCGTTCGCCGTCATGGTCGAGAGCCTCCAGGCCGCGCGCCGGATCGCGAGGATCGACGGGGAAGAGGAGCGGCTCCTGACTTCCGTCGAGGCGCCGATCGTTCTCCTGCAGCGGCTCGAGGACGCGCCGCTCGCGCCGGAAATCGCTCCGGCGAACCCACTCGTCGGGCTCTTTCTCCCGTACACGCCGCTCCACCACCTCCTTCTCGCCCGGTTCGGCGGCCCTCTCGTGATGACCTCGGGCAACGTCTCGGACGAGCCGATGGCGTGCGGCAACGACGAGGCTCTCGAGAAGCTCCACGACATCGCCGACCTGTTCCTGCTGCACGATCGCGAGATCGCCACCCGCGCCGACGACTCCGTCGTTCGGGTGATCGGCGGCCGCACGACCGTGCTGCGGCGCTCCCGCGGCTACGTTCCGCGCGCCGTCCCGGTCGCGCGGGCGTTCGACCGGCCGGTGCTGGCCTGCGGAGCGCAGCTCAAGAACACGTTCTGCATCGGCGTGCGCGACTCCGCGTACCTGGGGGCTCACATCGGCGATCTCGAGAACCTCGCCAGCTATCGCTCCTACGAGGAGGCGATCGACCGGATGGAGAAGTTCCTCTCCGTGCATCCGGAGGTGATCGCGCACGACCTGCACCCCGACTATCTCTCCACGCTCTATGCCGACGCGCGGCCCGAGGAGACGAAGGTCGCCGTACAGCACCACCACGCGCACGTCGCGAGCGCGATGGCGGAGCACGGGCTCGAGGGTCCGGTGATCGGCGTCGCCTACGACGGCACCGGGTACGGGACCGACGGCACGGCGTGGGGGGGCGAGGTGCTCGTCGCCCGGCTCGCCGATTTCCAACGGCTCGGAACGTTCCGGCCGATCCCGCTCGCCGGAGGAGACGTCGCAATCCGGCAGGTCTGGCGCATCGCGCTCGCTCTCGTGGACGACGCGTTCTCCGGAAGCCCGCCGCTCGACGAGATTCCCCTCTTCCGCGGGATCCCGAAGACCGAAGTCGAGCTCGTCCGGCGGATGGCCGCGGGCCGGATCGCGGCACCGCTCGCCCGAGGGGTCGGGCGGTACTTCGACGGAATCGGCGCTCTCGTCCTCGGACGCGACGCGGCGACGTACGAGGGGCAGGTCGCGCTCGCGTGGAACCTCGCCGCCGATCCGGACGAGGGAGGCGCTTATCCGTACGAGCTCGAGCGCAACGGCCTGGCGACCCTCGATCTCGCGCCCCTCGTGCGTGCCGTCCTGACGGACCTCGCCGACGGCCGTGCCGCGTCCACGATCTCCGGTCGATTCCACAACACGATTGCGCTCGCGACGAGGGAGCTCGTCCGCATCGCTGCCGCGAAGGCGGGGCGGCTGCCGGTGGTCCTGACCGGAGGGTGCTTCCAGAACGCGCTGCTCGCGAAGCGCATCGTCGGGCTCCTCGAGCCGGAGTTTCGCGTGTACCGGCACGGAGAGATCCCTCCCGGAGACGGAGGGATCGCGCTCGGCCAGGCGCTCGTCGCCGACGCCGTCGCACGCGGGGAGGGACGCTGACATGTGTCTCGGAGTTCCCGGACGGGTCGTGCGGGTCGAGGACGGTGTCGCGGTCGTGGACTTCTGGGGGGTCCAGCGCGAAGTGCGGCTGGACGTCGTGGACGAGCCGGTCGCGCCGGGCGACTACATCCTGAACCACGTGGGCTTCGCGATCCGCCGCATTCCGGCGGAAGAGATCGGCGAGACGCTCTCGCTGTACGAGACGCTGCTCGCGGCCGCGGCCCAGGAAGACCTGATGGCCGCCGACGTCCGGAGCGAGATCGAAGCGGCCGGGAAGACCCAGGGAGGACGTTCGTGATCGCGCCGGACGAGGGCGCTTCCCAGCTGAAGTTCCGCGATCCGGAGACGGGGCGCAAGCTCGTCGAGTCGTTGAAGCGCGTGACGGCGGAGGTCGGACGGACGCCCGTCTCGGTCATGCACGTCTGCGGCAGCCACGAGCAGGCGATCGCGCGGTTCGGGCTGCGGGCCAACTTCCCGAAAGGCCTCGACGTGATCATGGGGCCGGGCTGCCCGGTCTGCATCACCGACATTCCCGAGGTCGACGAGGGGGTCGCGCTCGCGAAACAGGGCGTCCACATCGCGACCTACGGCGACATGGTGAAGGTCCCGGGGACCGTGCGGTCGCTCGCCGACGCGCAGGCGGAGGGCGCGAAGGTGCACGTGGTCTACAGCGCGACCCAGGCGGTCGAGCTGGCGCGCCGGCTCGCCCCCGAGGAGGTCGTCTTCTTCGCGACGGGTTTCGAGACGACCGCCGTCGCCACGGCCGCGGTCGTCCTCGCGGGAACACCGCCGAACTTCTCCGTTCTCTCCGCGCACAAGTACATCCCGCCGGTCATGGAGATCGTGGCGGAGATGCCGGAGACCCGGGTGGAGGGATTCTTGGCCGCGGGGCACGCCGCCACGATCACGGGATGGGGGATCTTCGAGGCGTTCGTCGAGCGCCACGGGATCCCTGTCGTCGTCGCGGGATTCGAGCCGCTCGACATCCTCGCCGGTCTCGTGCGGCTGGTCGAGCTGGTGCGCGACGGCAAGTCGGAGGTCGTGAACGCCTTTCCGCGCTGCGTGACGCGCGAGGGAAACCTCGCCGCGCAGGAGAAGCTCTGGAAGGTCTTCCGTCCGGTCGGCGGGCGGTGGCGCGGGATCGCGCACGTGCCGAACGGTAATCTGCGGCTGACCGACGCGTGGAGCGGAGTGGACGCGCGCCGCCGCTTCAAGATCGACGTCGCCTCCCTGTGGGACTACGCGCCGTCGACGCTTGCCGGCAGCTGCATCTGCGGCGACATCATGGCCGGGATCGCGTCCCCCTCCGACTGCCGGCTCTTCGGCAGAGAGTGCGTGCCCGACACGCCGGTCGGCGCGTGCATGGTCTCTTCCGAAGGCACGTGCAAGATCTGGCACGTCTACGGGGGGCGGCCGGACTTCGAGGCGCTGGCATGAGCGCGCGCCGTCAGATCCTCGATGAGCGGATCTCCATGAGGCAGGGCGCCGGCGGGCGCGCGATGCGCGCGCTCATCGAGGACGTGTTCCTGCGCGGCTTCGCGGAGGAGCCGGTCGACGGCATCGGGCTCGCGGCCATGGACGACGGCGCGGCCCTTCGCCTGGGCGACCGCTGGCTCGTCGTCACCACGGATTCTCACGTCATCCACCCGATCTTCTTCCCCGGAGGCGACATCGGCCGGCTCGCCGTCTCGGGCACGGTGAACGACCTCGCGATGATGGGCGCGACCGAGGTCGTTGCGCTCACTTGCGCGGTGATCCTCGAGGAAGGATTCTCGCGAGCCGACCTCGAGCGGGTGCAGGCGTCGATGCGCGAGACGTGCCGGGAAGCGGGCGCCGTCGTCGTCACCGGCGACACGAAAGTGATGGGCAAGGGCGAGCTCGACGGGATCGTCCTCAACACGACGGGCATCGGGCTGACCGACCGGCCCGTCCGCGACTGCGGACTCTCCGCGGGTGACGTCGTGATCGTCACCGGCGCCGTCGGCGACCACGGGCTCGCGGTGATGGCGGCGCGGCACGGGCTCTCGCTCGACGGAGACCTCGCTTCCGACGTCGCGCCTCTGAACGACCTGATCCGCCGGGCGCTCGACGCGGGCGGTGAAGACGTCGTCGCCATGAAGGATCCGACGCGCGGCGGGCTCGCGAGCACGCTGCACGAGATGGCGGGCAAGAGCGGTGTCGGAATCGTCCTCGAGGAGCCGAAGGTGCCTGTCCACGCGCCGGTGCGCGCGGCGGGGGAGCTCCTCGGCATCGACCCGCTGAACGTCGCCAACGAAGGCAAGGCGGTGATGGGAGTTCGCCCGGTCTCGGTGGATCGCGTGCTCGCGGCCCTGCGCTCGCATCCGCTCGGACGCGAGGCGGCGGCCGTCGGCTACTGCATCTCCGAGCGTCCCGGCTCCGTCATCCTGGATACCGGGTTCGGGAAACGGCTGCTCGTCGAGTCGGAAGGCGAGCTGCTGCCGCGGATATGTTGAACCTCGGGCGTTGCCTGCGCGTCGGGGTGCTCTGCTCGCGCCGGGCGCCGGGCTTGGTCGAGCTCCTCGAAAGGTCGCGCCACGGCTCGTTCGAGATCGTCTGCTGTCTCACGAGCGAAGAGGACTTCGCGGAACGACGTCTCGCGCGGAGGGCCGGGATTGCGTGTTTCTCTCATCCCGTTCGCACGTATCACCGCACGCGGCGAGCGCCGCTCTCCGACCCCACGGTCCGCGCCTCCTACGACGCCGCCACGGCGAAGCAGCTCGCGCGGTTCGAGCTCGACGTCGTCGTCCTGTCGAGCTACCTCTACGTCCTGACGCAGCCGATGCTCGACGCCTTTCCGAACCGGATCTTCAACGTCCACGGGAGCGATCTGCTCCAGACGGATCCCGCCGGGCACCCGCGGTACCCCGGCCTCCGGGCGGTGCGGGACGCGATCGTCGCGGGCGAGACGGAGACCCGGGCGTCGCTTCATCTCGTCACCGAGGCACTCGACGAAGGACCCGTACTGCTCCGGTCCTGGCCGTTTTCCGTCTCGCCCCTCGTCGCGGACGCGCGGGCCGCGAAGTCGCGCGAGACGCTCCACGCCTATGCCTTCGCGCACCAGGAGTGGATGCTGCAGAGGGCGTGGGGGCGCCTGCTCGCCGGGGGGATCGAGCTGACCGCGGGTTCGCCTTTGCGCCTGGAGAAGGGCGTCTTCCGCGTCGGCGCCCATCGCGGCCCCTGGGACGTTCCCGAGCACGGCGAAATAGCGTTCGAATCCGGGCCGCGGCTTCTGCGGCGCGCGGTGGGGGAGTGACGGTGCCGGATCGCGAGACGATCCGGGTGGAGCGCGACGGCGCGGTCGCGACGATCACCATCGATCGCCCCGAACGGTTCAACTCCCTCGACGTCGAGACCGCGCGGCGTTTCCGCAAGGCGGGCCTGCAGTGCGCGCGCGACGCCGACGTGCGGGCCGTCGTCGTTCGGGGCGCGGGCGGGATCTTCTGCAGCGGCGCCGACCTGAAGTACATCCGCGCGGGAGGCGAACCGGGAGATCTCGGTTACCTGACGCCGGCGACTCGCGCGACTCCGTCCGGTTACGGCGAGGTCTTCAAACAGATCCTCGAGTATCTCCACAGCACGATCTCGGAGATCCGTCGCGCGCCGAAGCCTTTCCTGGCGGCGGTCGACGGGATCGCCGCCGCCGGCGGGTTCGGAGTCGCGATGGCCTGCGACCTCGTCTTCGCTTCCGAGAGGGCGAGCTTCGAATGGGCGTACGGAAGGACAGGGCTCACCGGCGCGGAGAGCTCGACGTTTCTCCTCCCGAGGCTCGTCGGCCTGCGCCGGGCGATGGAGCTCGTATTCCTGAATCCGCGTCTCGACGCCTCCCGAGCGCTGGAAATCGGTCTCGTCACGGCCGTTTATCCGGTGGAGAGCTTCGACCGCGAGGTCGCCGACGTCGCGCGCCGCCTCGCCGAAGGGCCGACCGAAGCGTGGGGCATCGCGAAGTCGCTCATCAACCAGGCGGCGGGAGTCGATCGCCTCGACTTCCACCTGGACCAGGAGCTCGAGAGCCTCGCCCGCATCGCCGACGGAGCCGACTTCGCCGAGGGGCTCGACGGATTTTTCGAAAAGCGCGCCGCGCGCTTTCAGGGGCGGTGAGCGATGCACGAGTACTCGATCGTCCAGGCGCTCGTCGCGCGCGTCGAAGACCTGTCGCGGCAGCACCGCGCGCAGTCGGTGCGGCGGCTCGTCGTTCGGATCGGTGAGCTGTCGGGCGTCGAGACCGAGCTCCTCTCGACGGCGTACGACACCTTTCGCGAGAGGACGTGTTGCGAGAACGCGGAGCTCACGATCGAGCCGGTCGCGGCTCGCTGGGTGTGCCCCGCGTGCGGAAGCGCGGTTCCGCGGGCGGCCGTGCTCCGGTGCTCCGGCTGTGAACGGCCCGCCCGGCTGGTCGAAGGGGACGAGATCATCCTCGCCCGGATCGAGATGGAGGTGGAGTGATGTGTGAGACGAAGAGGGCCTCGACGTCGGACGTGCTTCCCGTCGAGGTTCAGGAGCGGGTGCTCGCGCGCAACGACCGGACGGCAGACCACAACCGCGAGCACTTTCACCGCGCCGGAGTCCTCGCGGTCAACCTGATGGGATCTCCGGGGTCGGGGAAGACCGCGATTCTGGAGGCGACCGCGCGCCGTGTCGCGGGTCGGCGGCTCGCGGCCGTCACCGGCGATCTCGAGACGCATCGCGATGCCGAGCGGCTCCGCGCCGCCGGCATTCCGTCGGTCGCGATCACGACCGGGTCGGCCTGTCACCTGGACTCCGAGCTCGTTCATCGCGCGCTTCACGAAGCGCCGTGGCGGCAGTCGGACTACCTCTTCATCGAGAACGTGGGCAACCTCGTGTGCCCGGCCGTCTACGACCTCGGACAGACGGTGAACGTGGTCGCCCTCGCCGTGACCGAGGGGGAGGACAAGCCGCTCAAGTACCCCGTGATGTTCCGCAAAGCGGACCTGGTGCTCCTGACGAAGGCGGATCTTCTTCCCCACCTCGACGTCCGCATCGACGTCATCGACGAGGCGCTCTCGCGCGTCATGCCGTCGCCCGA
>Ga0210377_10001945_pt1 | contig 18410 bp, 15 predicted proteins | sample PLM4_65_b1redo_FD_155480 | JGI IMG/M metagenome (GOLD analysis project Ga0210377, IMG submission 155480) | Groundwater sediment microbial communities from an aquifer in East River, Colorado, USA - PLM4_65_b1 redo | ecosystem: Environmental > Terrestrial > Soil > Riparian zone | place: USA: East...
AGGGATACTCCCCCGTTTAGAAAACAGGCAGGCGCATGAAGGTTATCTCGGACTCGATTTTCTCAGCGGGTTTCAGCACCGGATAGATTTTCAGAACAGCCTGATACGATGGCAATAAGTGTGGGCCCGGATAAATGAATCATTTAACCTGGGAAAAGCAGTTGACTTACACGAAGGCAGGTCTCACGCGGAGTCGCGCTTGCGCGCTAAAGCACATCAGCGCGTAGCGTGGAGTGCGCGGAGAAACCCTTATGATTTTCAGGGAAGGTCTCCTCGTTAAGGATAAAAGCATTCTACCATCGCCATTTCATGGCCGTGAAGGGAGTTCCATTCCCGCTATCGCGTCCTTCCATCCGGCGACCCGCACTTTTTTTTGCAGGTAATTGTCCGTTCCACCGTATATGAGTCTCGGATCTAAGGACAAATCCCCTGCCAGCGCCATCCACTTATCCAGACTGGAAAAAAATCACGTGCAACCGTTTTACCTGATTTTATCTCAATCGGTATAACGGCAGCCTGCTGGCCATTACCTATGAAGAAAGGAGCCTGGACAGTTATTACCCGACTCGCTGAAATGTGTAGTTTGTTCCGCCTGCTGTCGGACATGAACTCTTTCTCTCCGGATGAACAGGCATTCCTTGAACGATTCCTGGAGGAAGAAGCCCGGCTGCGCCAGGAGAAAAAGATCGGTTACTTGTTGGCCCGCTCCGGGATCAAACGGGTGAAGACCCTGGGAGACTTCGACTGGACATTCAATCCGAAGGTCCCACGGGATAAACTCATGGAGTTCATGTCCCATCCCTGGCTCAAGGAGTCGTGCAATATGGTCCTGATCGGGCCGGCGGGAGTCGGCAAGACTCACCTGGCCCAGGCCCTGTGCCACGATGCTGTCATGAAGGGGCGCCAGACTCTGTTTCTTTCCCTGTTTGACCTGATGGCAAAGCTCTCGAAAGCAAAGAGCCTCTACACTGCCATCGATTTCTACGCCAAGTTCCCAGTCCTCTGCCTGGATGAGGTCGGCTATGCCTTCCCCTCTAAGGATCAGGCCGATGCCATCTTCCAGGTCATTGCCAAGCGGGCCGAGACCAAGACCAGCCATCATGACCACCAATCTCGTGCCCTCACAGTGGAACAAGGTCTTTCAGCTTGACTGACCAATGAAAAGCGGGGCTTGTCCTACCCTTAAAGGGGCGAGTCATGTCTCGCCCCTTTAAATTCTCTTTTTGCGCTTAACCTTTTGCCTGCCTCTTTTCCTTATAAGACTGAACCATATAATAGAGAACCGGAATAGTGATTCTCGACAGCGTTGTGGAGGCGATCTCGCCGCACATCATCACCAGGGCAACCAAGATCATGAAAACGGACAGGTTGCCGATTGCTGCAAGAATAAACATCTGATTGGCTGTCAATTGTTGGGATTAAGGGGTATTACGATACGGTAATGCCCCTTTTTTCGGATTGGGGGAAACAGGCCGTCGAGGGTGCCCCCTGATATTCTTCCCAGAGTTAACTTTTTCGCACAAAATTTGCGTCATTGTTGATTTCTCATGGTCACGTGGCAAAAGGCTATATCCACATTAGGCAAGTGGTTTCGCGAGGAATGCTTTACGACAGTCCGAAGACTACGTATCGAGACAGAAATATCAGGATTACTCAGCGCATCAATTCCATGCTCGATGTAATTATGGACAGGTCTGATGGAAAGAGTTCCTTTATTATTACGAGGAAAAGTGGAGGGCATTTTCATCACAAATATTTCTTGGAGAATTGGAACAAGGCCTTCCAGGCTACGGGGATCGACTACCGCAAACCTTACTGTCTTAGACATACTTTTACTGCGTGGGCTCTTTGTGTAGGAGTTGATCTAAACCGACTGGTTGATCTGATTGGGCACTCGACAAAAGAGATGGTCTTTAATGTCGATGGTAAATACACTGAAGGGTTTGAAGAGGAGAAGGATAAAATATTGGACTTTTTTGGAGAAGACTTTCTTAACCCTGGTTCAAAAAAGCAAAAGACCCCTGCTTTTGCGAAAGAAAATGCGAAAGTCAGAGGTATTTTGCTTGCAACAGGCTGATATTCCGAGGTTTTACTGGCGGAGAGATAGGGATTCGAACCCTAGGAACCGCAAGCGGTTCAACAGATTTCGAGTCTGCCGCCTTCGACCACTCGGCCATCTCTCCGTAATTCTGAAACCGGTCTTATACTCGCCACATCCGATGAAGGGGAGACCTTGCAAATTCATTAAGTTGTAAGGTTGCGCAATTCATCGGCAGTTGAAGAAGGTAATTCTTATAACCTATTTTTATCTAAAACTCAATAGCCGGTTTTGTACAAGCCGGTTTAATCCCCTCATCAGTGCCAAATAGACTCGAATCCTTCAGCATTCACCTTAAGCCCCTGAGCTGCAGTCTCAATTATCTGTCGGTCTGGTAAACAAATTTTACATTCGCAAAATTTATGACAATACTGTAAAGTCACGTCACCAGTAAATTCACAAGCTTTCTGAGCCGATTATTGTAAATATATCAATTTGACCTTGTCTGAGACAAAACTGCCTTAATCGCTAACTACCCGATGTTACACTGAATTAAAATTTGGCATTTATTTTGTATAAGTTGCCGTGTACATCAACCTTCTACGAGAATTAGAACCTCCACGATGAAAGAGAAGATACCTGAATGGACGACATTACATATGACGTAACTATTGTCGGCGGTGGCCCTGCCGGCACATCCGCGGCCATACACCTCGCTCGTAACGGAGTTAAGGTCTGCCTGGTCGAAAAGGACGCACACCCCCGCTATAAGGTCTGCGGAGGCGGTGTGCTGGCGCGTGCCGTTAATCTGCTTCCAGTTCCAATTGACTCGGTGGTCGAACAGCCATGCCATCGCGTAGAAATGCGTTTTGGGGGCAAGGAAGTCAGCTTCAGCTCCCAGCGTTCCAAGCCGATTATTTACATGGTCATGCGGGCGGATATGGACGCGCTTCTCATGGATGAGGCAAAAAAGTGCGGTGTTGAGGTTTTTGAAAACACCCAGGGGAGGGATGTGGCCCAGGAGAACGGGCGGGTAACCCTGTTGACCGACAGGGAGCCGATTTCAAGCCGCTTCCTGATCGGAGCGGACGGCGTTTCCAGCGTGGTTGCGCAGAAGGGGGGTTGGCCCGTCAACCAGGAGGCAATCCCTTCCATGGAGTGTGAAGTTGCGGTTGACACTGCAACGCTCGAGCGTTTCAGCGGCACTGCCAGGTTTGATCTGGATCACCCCCGCACGGGATATTCATGGGTTTTCCCCAAGAAAAAACACCTTTCAGTCGGTGTGCTGAGCATGGCCCATGGCGGCGCCGGGCTCAGGGAGTATTTTCATGCCTATCTCGATCGGTTAGAGATACAGAGCGCGCCACCCTTGAAATTGCGCGGGGCGATGATCCCGGTGAAGCCTCGTCCCGGAGCGCCGGCAAAGGGGCGGATTTTGCTCGTGGGTGATGCCGCCGGTCTTGCCGAACCGATCTGCGCTGAAGGGATCACAAATGCTCTGCGGAGCGGTCTGTTTGCCGCAAAGGCGATTATGGAAGGGGGGATGGATCCCGACAGGACCGCCTCCATATACCTTGCGGAGATGAAGAGGACCGTCTTCCGGGAGCTTGAGATCGCGGGGCAGCACGCCCGAGTGATGTACGGCAATGCTCTCCTGCGAAACATGCTGTTTCGCGTCAAGGGAGAGTCATTCTGCAACAGGCTTATCGATGTCATGATGGGTGAAAAAGGTTTTGAAGAGATGGGCGGTCCCCTGCGCCAACTGTTCAGTTAAGGGAATTCAGGATGAGGTGGAATTATGCCCGCTAAAGGCGCCAGCGAAAAAAAGATCGGTGAAATTTTAGTAGCTTATCAGATTATTGATGAAGAGCAGTTGAAACATGCGCTGAAAGTGCAGACGCAGTCCGGAGAACGGCTCGGATCGGTGTTGCACGATCTGGGATATGTGAAGATGGACAGCCTGCTGGAATTCCTGGGCAAGCAGCTGGGGGTCCCACCGCTCAATTTGTACAGGCATGTAATCGATCCCGCCATTTTGAATCTGCTCCCTTTCGAGAAGATAAAAGCATACGAAGCGCTTCCCGTTGCCGCCAACGCAAAATCCATTGCACTAGCCATGTCAGACCCGAATAATATCGTTGCCCGGCACGAACTGGAGTTTTATCTGGGGAGAAGCATAAAGCCGGTTGTTGTCCCGTATTTTCAGCTTGCCGCCGCGATCAACTATATAAATTCAAAGGGGGGAAAGCTTGACGAGCCTCTTGTGGGGACAGATCTGGAAAAATATGGAAGGGGGGGGCACCAGAAAATTGAAGCGGTGACCCTGTCGCAGATGTTTAACCGCCTGGTAAAAGAAAATGGATCCGATCTCCTGCTTTCGGCAGGTGCGCCGCCCAGCATGAAAATCAATAATGAGGTGAAGAGACTCTCGAACTCTTTTTTGTCCCCCGAGCAAGTCCATTACTTTGCCTGCCAGTTAATGTCTCCGGATCAGAAAGAGGAGTTTGAGAGAGCAAAGGAGCTGGATTTTGCCTACAACGTTCCCAATATCGGGAGGTTCCGCATAAATATCTTCCAGCAGAGGAATTCAGTTTCCATTGCCGCAAGACACTTCAAGGATTACATACCGACTCTTGAACAACTTGGCCTTCCTTCGTGGCTGGAGGATTTTGCCCTGAAAACGCAGGGGCTGATCCTGATCACCGGCCCCACCGGTCACGGCAAGACAACGACACTGGCCGCGATGATTGACATAATCAACAGGAAGAGAAAGTGCAACATAATAACTATCGAAGATCCCATAGAGTACAGGCATAAGCATAAGGCCAGCAACATCAATCAGCGGGAAGTCGGGGTCGATACCCACTCTTTTCATGACGGACTCAAACGCATCTTCAGGCAGGCGCCGGATGTCATCGTGATTGGGGAGATGCGCGACCCGGAAAGTTTCGCCATTGCAATCCATGCCGCCGACACCGGTCATCTGGTGCTCAGCACCCTCCATTCCAATACGGCCACATCGGCCATCGATGCAATCATCGATGTATTCCCCCCCAACCAGCAGCAACAGATAAAGGTGCAGCTGGCCGAAAATTTCCTCCTCATATTGAACCAGCGACTCTTGCCCATGAAAGAGAGTGACACCAGGGTTCTTGCCTATGAAAAACTTATCGGCACCTATCGGACAAGGAGCATGATCCGGGAAGGGAAAACCCATCAGGTCCGGACTATGCAGTCAACGGAGGATTTCGAATCCATCGATGTGAATCTGGCAAGGCTCTGCAAGGAGAACAAGATCACTCCTGAAACGGCCCTCAAATATTGCGAAAGCCCCGCCACCGTAAAATCTCTGGTCGGCAACGGCAAATAGGGTTCTCTCGGAAAGCAAAAAAGGGTCAACCGGAATCGGCTACCCCTTTTTCTTCTCCATGCGCAGGGCGGCGAAAAAATCGCTCAGGATCGAAGCGCATTCCGCTTCCCTTACACCCGGCGTCACCTTGATACTGTGATTGAGCCGGTCATCATCCGAAAGGTCGTAGAGTGAACCGGCCGCCCCTCCCTTCGGGTCATGACAACCGAAAACCACCCTGTCGATACGCGCCAGCAGCATGGCCCCCATGCACATGATGCATGGCTCCAGTGTCACATAAAGGGTCGCCCCTATGAGACGCCAGCTCTCTTCCTTTTTTGCTGCCTTGCGTATTGCAATTATCTCGGCGTGGGCAACGGGATCGCGGCTTGCTTCACGGAGATTGTAGCCGCGGCCCAGCACCGCACCATCCCTTACCACCAAAGCGCCGATGGGGACCTCGCTTCGAGCGGCGGCCTTTCGGGCCTCACGGAGCGCAATCCCCATCCAGTAGTTATCGTCCTTTATAATCAACCCTAAATCCTCTATTGACGCGATATGTTGCCGGATTATTGCCCTGATCGACTTGTGGCATTTATAGGCCATATTGTGTAGCATTGTTCAGAAAGATTTGTCCAGCCTTTCTTTTATGCCGTCTGAGTTATTAAATGTGGCGACGGCGGACGAATTAAGCGTGATTCACCATTCCGTATTGCCATTACGCTTGGCGTAATGGCATAAATCCGATAAGATGAATCCTGATGATCAAGAGCTTCCACAACAAAGACACCGAAACGCTTTTTGGCGATCGGCCTGTAAGGCGTTTCCAGGGTTTTGAGCGACCGGCGCGGTGCAAACTGTTTTATCTGCACAGGGCAAGAACGTTAGAGGATTTGCTTGTGCCGCCGGGTAACAGGCTGGAAGCCTTGAGCGGAAACCGTGACGGTCAATACAACATACGCATCAATGACCAGTGGCGTATCTGTTTCAAATGTCTTGACGGTGACGCTTATGAAGTCGAGATCGTAGATTATCACTGAAAGGAGCATCAGATGAAAGAATACCTTGATCCCATACATCCCGGCGAAATTCTGTTGGAAGATTTTATAAAGCCGTTGGAGATAAGCATCAACAAGCTGGCACGGGATATTGATGTGCCACCTGGGAGGATAAGCAACATTGTCAACGGCAAGCGGTCTATTACCGCCGATACCGCACTGCGTCTCGGAACATACTTCGGAGTTTCGCCGGAATTATGGTTGAATCTGCAAACGGATTATGACTTGAGAATTGCCCGGAGGAAGACGGAATTGCACATAACGCCGTTGAAGCATGCGGCATAGGTGAACGGGAAGGGGGCGTTTTTGAATAATGGGTACCTGACCCTTCAATTTTTTGAATTATAAGTAAAAAAAGGGCCAGGCATGTTGCCTGACCCTTGATTTTTGGCGCGCCCGAAGAGATTCGAACTCCCGGCCTTCTGATCCGTAGTCAGACGCTCTATCCAGCTGAGCTACGGGCGCGTACTCTATTCTATCCGGCGGGAATGAAACCCACCAGGGTGAAACCGAACTTCGGGTGTTGTATGGCATGGGTGGTCGGGTAGAGGGAGAAAAGCCACCCCTTGAATATCTCTTTGTCCCCTTCATATATCCTGACACGGGCCGCGGGATTTTTCGGCTCGTTGGACTGGGAGGTCATAACAGCCCCGGACATGGTAAAATCCGGGAGAAAACTCTCCACCTTAACGGCTAGGTTGGTGTCGGGGATGGAAAACTGAGTGCCGATTCCCACGGTGTAAACCGCTTCTTTTTTGGTACTCTTATCCGAAACGGCAATCTTGACCGCTTTCCATTTACCCTTAACACTGTCAGGCTCGACAATGACCGATTCTTTTTTTGGTCCATGAGAAGATGGAGAGACCTCTGCGCCGCTATTCTGCTCTTCCTTTTTTTTGCAACCGGCCGCCAGGAGCAGCGCCATTAAAACAAAGATAACTGTTTTCAACGTCTGTTGCACATTTTCTCCATGCCCACTTTAAACAAAAAATGCCGGTAATAATGGCTTTATTTAAATGGCGGAGAGAGAGGGATTCGAACCCTCGATACCGGTTTCCCAGTATACTCGCTTAGCAGGCGAGCGCCTTCGGCCTACTCGGCCATCTCTCCGTTAAACAGCGTACAGTTAAACAGCGTACAGGGGACAGTTAAACAGTTAAACAGTTAAACAGTTAAACAGTTAAACAGTTAAACAGTTAAACAGTTAAACAGTTGCAGACGGCTTCTTGACACTGTCTTGTCCACTTAATTCTTGGCGGAGGGAGTAGGATTCGAACCCACGGAACTTTCGTTCAACGGTTTTCAAGACCGCCGCCTTCAGCCACTCGGCCATCCCTCCGCAAAGCTCAGCAGATCTTTTCCATCCCCCCCATATATGGCTGCAACGCCTTCGGGATCATTACAGAGCCATCGGCCTGCTGGAAGTTTTCCAGGACAGCCACCACGGTCCTTCCCACTGCCAGGCCGGAACCGTTCAGGGTATGGACGAATTCAGGTTTGGCCCGATCATCTTCCCGGAAACGGATGGATGCCCGTCGTGCCTGGAAATCCTCGAAATTGCTGCAGGAGGATATTTCCCTGTATGTTCCCTGTCCAGGGAGCCATGCCTCTATGTCGAAGGTCCGGGCCGATGAAAAACCGAGATCGCCGGTGCATAATTCTATGACCCGGTAGGGAATCCCCAGCAGGCGGAGCACCTCTTCCGCATCGTTCAACAGCTTTTCCAGTTCCCGGTATGAATCAGCGGGCCGGGAAAATTTAACCAGTTCAACCTTGTTGAACTGGTGCTGGCGAATCAGACCGCGGGTATCTTTGCCGTAGGAACCCGCCTCTTTCCTGAAACAGGGTGTATATGCCGTGTAGCAGATGGGGAGATCCTCGCCCCGCAGGATTTCTCCGCGGTGGATATTGGTTACCGGAACCTCGGCCGTCGGTATCAGATAATATTCAGTCCCTTCCAAGCGAAAGAGGTCTTCTTCGAATTTCGGCAGTTGACCGGTAGCGGTCATGCTCTCCCTGTTTACCATAAAGGGCGGAAGCATTTCAACATAATTGTGCCGACCGGTATGAAGGTCGAGCATAAAGTTGATGAGCGCCCTTTCCAAGCGAGCGCCGGCCCCTTTATACAGGGTAAATCGTGCTCCGGTGAGCTTGGCGCCACGTTCAAAATCCAGTATTCCCAAGGACTCGCCGATTTCCCAGTGAGGTTTCGGGGCAAAGGCGAAAACCGGGGGTTCGCCCCATTTTCTGACCTCCACATTGTCGCCCTCGGACGCGCCGATCGGCACAGCCTCATTGGGGATATTCGGCATGGTCATAAGGAATTGTTCAAGGCCTTCTTCGATACCCTTCAGTTCCTCATCGAGCGACTTGATCCGGACCCCGACCTCGCGCATCTCGGCAATTTGTGCCTGGGCTTGACTCTTGTCCTTGATCTTGCTTATCTCATCGGAAACACGATTGCGCAATGCCTTCAGCTCTTCGCTTTGCCGCAGAAGCTCCCGGCGCCTGGAGTCCAGCTCCCTGAAGCCGGTCAGGTCCAGACTTCCACCCCTGGTCTTGAGGCGGGCTTCAACGGTTTCCAGATTGTCCCGGAGGGATTTGCTGTCCAGCATACGAATAACCTTTACTTTGGGCTAAAGAAAGCTATATTTTTTATCACTTGCAGAAAGACAAGTCAACATTTTTTGCCATAAGGCTGTATAGATGCGATTCCTTACGAAGTTCATTTTTTGTGCGGTAGCGGTTTTTCTGATCCCCGGCCAGTCATTCGCCAGGGTAATCGTTATCAATGCCGTAGGCGATATCATGCTCGCCGGCTCAGTCACGTCAACCCTCAAGAAACAGGGTTATGACTATCCTTTTGCGGCAACGGCAGCGGAGCTGCATAAGGGTGACATCTCCATAGGCAATCTGGAATCTCCCATAACCCAGGGGGGAAAAGAATTTACCGGCAAGAAATACCGATTCCGGTGCGCGCCGCAAAGCGCGCATGCTTTGAGAAACGCAGGCTTCTCGGTTGTCACCCTCGCCAATAACCACATGATGGACTTCGGCGCCTCTGCTCTGGAGGAGACCCGACAGCTTCTTTACCGGTCTGGTATCAGCTTTGCCGGGGCAGGGAGGTCGCTGGCCGAAGCACGTCGGGCTACATTGATAAATGTCAGGGGAATCAGGGTTGCTTTTCTGGCATACTCCCTGACCTTTCCCGACCATTTCTACGCCACCGCCAAACGCCCGGGAACCGCTCCCGGCATTTCCCGCTTCTACAGGGAAGACATCGCCGCTGCAAGAAAGGAGGCCGATTACGTTGTGGTTTCCTTTCACTGGGGAACTGAATCGGCATCGCAGCCGAGACCTTACCAGATAACCGCTGCCCATGGCGCAATTGATGCCGGGGCCGATGTGGTGATCGGCCACCATCCACATGTGCTGCAGGGTATAGAGCGCTACAAAAACGGTATAGTCTTTTACAGCCTCGGGAACTTTGCCTTTGGATCTTTCAGCAGATATTCCGACAGGAGTGTAATCGCCAGGATCACCCTGGAAAACGGGGTTAAGGGGGTCGAACTGGTCCCCTTGAATGTGCTGAACCGGGAAGTGCATTTCCAGCCACAAGTGTTGTCGGGAAAGAAGGGGCAAAGGGTCATAGACCATCTGACCAGGATATCCAGGCGGTGGAACACCCTTGTATCCGCCACAGATGGGCGTTTCATGGTCAGGTTTAATGGAGATAACAGAGTTGCCTGGAAATAAAGGGGGCTTGTATGTATCGGCTGTTCGTGGCAATAGATCTCCCCGAAGAGATAAAAAACGCGGTTGAAGGAATTGCCGGCAGGGACCTTGCCGGCGCAAGATGGGTCCCTCGGGAGCAACTCCACCTGACATTGCGTTTCATCGGTGATGCGGACGAAAAGATTTTTCAATCAGCAAAAAATGCGTTGGCGAGTGTCAGGGGAACCCCCTTATTTCTTACCATGAAAGGAGTTGGTCATTTCCCCCCGGTAAGGGAACCTCGTGTGCTCTGGGTTGGGATGGAGGAAAGCGGATATCTGCGAGACCTGCAAAATAAAATCGAACAGTCGCTGATTAATGCCGGGATCGCTGCGGACGAGCGCAGCTTCTCTCCCCATATCACCATTGCCCGTTTAAGGGAAACCCCCTTGGCTGAAGTTGCATCACTGGAAGAGACGCACCGGCAATTCAGCGCCGGACCGTTTCCCGTTGAGGAATTTTATCTCTATTCCAGCTCCCTCACCCGTGAAGGCGCGATCCACAGACGGGAAGCCGCCTACCGGCTTTAACCTTGTACCCGCTAGAAGCTGCAACTTGACAGGCCATGTTTTGCGCAGTACTGCTGATGGTACTCCTCTGCCTTCCAGAAAGCGCCGGAGCGGGTGATCTCCGTGACGATGGGGCCGGAGTGACTGCCCGACTCCTCTTCACCCGCCAGGGAAGCCTTGGCCCGATCCTCCTGCTCAGTTGTATGGCAGAAGATGATCGATCGATAGTTGCTCCCCACGTCGGCACCCTGCCGGTTCAACTGGGTCGGGTCATGGCAATCCCAGAAGATCCGCAGGAGTTCATCATAGGATATCCTGTCGGGATCGAAAGTCACTTCCACAACTTCCGCGTGGCCGGTGGTGCGGCTGCACACTTCTTCGTATGTCGGGTTTTCCTTAGAGCCGCCCATGTAACCGGCCCGGGTGGAGACAACTCCATCCGTCTCTCTGAAAACATGCTCCACATGCCAGAAGCACCCTGCACCGAACGTAGCCTTTTCCATATCTCACCTTTTATATTTATTTGGTTTTCAATCCATGAGTCGTGGGAACGTATGTCTGCTCGTCTGCTGCTGTCTCCCGACACAACCGGAGAAACTCCATGACGAATCGGTAGGTAATACCCCAGAGCAACGGCTTTCCGGCCTGGGGTAGGCGTATCGCCGGCTGGATTAAAACCTCTCCGCCAAATTGGACCGGCGCCGAGATATGACGTCCCGGCGAGTCGAGATCAGCGAGATAGACCCAGAAGAGGTCGCGCACCTCATGACTCAGATTGAACGAGGGGATATCGCCCGAACCGTAAACATGACATGACACCAGAATCGGCAGGCGGGAGCCTGCAATGTCGCAGAGATGGCCGAGATAGGCGCTGCCGCGAAGGTCGAGGCCTATCTCTTCCAGCGTCTCTCGCTCGGCTGCCTGCCGCGGGGTGTTGTCTTCTTCTTCAAGTTTTCCGCCGGGGAAGCCGATGTCCCCCGACCATGGGTCGCCGTCACGGGCCGCCCGCTCGATGAAGAGCACCTCAGGGCCATGCTCACTCTCGCGGAGAATGAGGGCTACTGCCGCCCTGGTGTGAGTGGGGAATTCAAGGCTCTCGGGCTGACGTCGGGCAAGGAGACGTACAATGTGTTCGAAATTGGACATTTCAGGCGATGATCCCATGGCTCAATAATCGGCCGGAATTTATATTATTAAACTTCTGGATGAATTTCATCATTCAAATTGCGCCTTGAATTCTTCTACGGACCTGCGCAGTTCCGCCACTTCCGAACGGAGTGATGAGACCTCCTTTTCCAGATTGGCGATCCGGTCGTTCTCGGCCAGGGTGATGTTCCGGGCATGCTCTTGTTGTTCGAGCGCTTCTTCGGCCATTTCGACTTCTCCGGCGAACAAATGCGCGTAGCGCTGCTCCTTGTGGCCGGGCATGCGGGGCAGGGGCGCCACCAGCGGGGGAGTGCGCTCCTCAAGTTCCTGCAACGCTTCCTCAACCGCGGCCAGGTCGGCAAAGGGATGCATACGCTCCCCCCTGTTGCGCAGTTCTCCCACTGTCTGTGGGCCACGCAGCAGAAGTTCCGCGAGCAAGGCCAATTCCGCGGGGTCGAGGCGCAGCCTTTCCATCAGGGCATGACGATATTTCGGCACTCGTCCCCCCTCCGCGGACACCAGAGCCAATTGCCTGGCGCGGAGGGAGTCAAGGGAGGCGGATACCTCCGTCTCCTCCATTGTCATTATCGGGTTGCGGTTAGATTTCTGGTTGCAGGCGTTTGCCAGTGCATTTAAGGTAAGGGGGTAGTATTCCGGGGTCGCCAGCTCCTTTTCGATGAGGCATCCGAGCACCCGGACCTCCATTCGGCTGAGAATCTTTTCCATTCAGCACTCCTTGTAAACCCGGTTTAACCGGAGGCGAAATTATACCATCTATTGCCATTGGATGCATCGATTTTCACGACAGAATTTTCACGACAGGGCATTATCACCGGCTTCGGTTGTGCAACAAATAAATTCTTTTCTTGAATGTTTACTCATTTTTCAGTTTAATAGGGTGAATTAAGCATGGATTCAACATTTGACCGTCATTTAATTTATTTAATATAGCCGCTTGGTCAAGCAGATATATTTTGTTTGCCGAGAGAGGAGCCTAACCCATGTCTTTCACAGGAGACCTGGAACATCTGCCAATTGTCGATGTCATCCAGTTGCTGCATGCAACTAGAAAGTCCGGTATACTTCGCATCAGTTGCCGCAAGGGTGAAAGCCAACTGGTCTTTAAAGACGGGTTCATTGTCAGCGCCAATCATCTGAACAACAGTGTCCGAATCGGCAAGATTCTCATTGACCTTGGCCTCATTACCACTGAAACACTCGATCAGACTCTCGCGGAGCAGAAGAGTTCCGGGCGTGACCGCAAGCCCCTGATTATTACCCTGATTGAAAAGGGGGCGGTGAATGAAAGGGATGCTTACAAGGGGTTGGAACAACTGATTGAAATGACGGTGGTCGAAATATTGACCTGGAAAGGGGGAACATTCACCCTGGATGTCATGCCCCAGTCGGTTGCCGATGAATATAGATACTTCCCTGAAAAAATGGGGAGGGAGGTCAATGTCGATACGCAGGGGATACTGATGAATGCGTTGCGCATTTTCGACGAAAAAATGCGAGACGGCCAATTGCAGGAAGAAGAATTTACTGAAGATGCTTTTGTTTTGGAAGGGCCCCCCCCGGATGAAGAAAGCCCGCTTCTTTCCGCGGATGACCTCGGTCTGGCTGAGATTGACCAACTGAAGGATAAACTCCCCGTGGCCTATTCCGCATTGGAGGACGCGGACTCATACGCAATCCACCGGCACACTATTGAGAAGATCGCACCGGATCTTTCCATACAGGGCAGAGAAGCCCTTGTCGCGTTTATCGTGGAGTTTTCAGCCACGCCGGGCAGAGCCGATTGGCTGACACAACACGGACAGGCCCCCAATATCATTTTTTACAGTTGTGACGAACTTATCATTCATTGCGTCACTGTTGTCTGCAAGGCCGCGGGGATCTCCGTCTTTGCCACAAACGAGGGACAGGACCTCGATCATGTAATAGAGCGCTTCCTGGCCGACAAGCTTTTCCCCATTATTGTTTTTGACTCCCCGAAAGATGGCGAAACCGGTTTTTCCTCCGAAATGATAACCGCGCTGCGCCTTCAGAAAAAGGAAAAATATCCGCAACTCTGCGTTGTCCAGTTTGCTTCTCCGTGTGATTCCGCTTTCACCATGCAGGCATACAGCGACAATGTAAGGGCCGTGATACCAAGGCCTTGCCGCGAAGAGTTTAAAGAGACCTTCGTCTCCGATACCATCCGATTTCTGCGGGCACTCCAGAAATATCTGTGGAGTTGTGGCGTGGAGCGCAAGAGCTCCGATATCGGTAAGCTCGGAAGCTGCATCACGGCCCTCCGTGGGATCAGGGGGGCGCCGGAGGCTGCCTTGCTCCTCCTGCAATTCGTGGCCGATATATTTGAACGCTCCGTCACCCTGATTGTGCGCGAGAAGGAAATAATCGCCGAAAAAGGGATCGGGGTCAGAGAAGAAAAAGTGAGGGAGGTAACAAAGTTAAAGGCCTTCCGCATTCCCCTTTTGAAACCGTCACTGTTCCATGATGTGATAGAGGAAGGTAGTATATTTTACGGGAACACGGATGACGCTCTGATCAGGGAATCCCTCTTCGCGGAGATCGGCGCCCCTGACCGGGCATCAATTCTCCTCCTCCCCCTGAGGTTGCAAGGTAAAACCATATCCCTTACCTATGGGGACTTCGGCGGCAAAGAGCCGGCTAGCGTAGACCTTGAATTGCTGGAAATTCTGGCAAGCAATGCCGGGATGGCCCTGGAAAACTCAATGTATCGTAAAAAGCTTGAAAAACCGCTCGTCAAAGATTAATCATACAGCATCCAATCTGCATCACGGGGTAAAGCCATGGACATGAAAATGTTAAACCAGATTCTGGAGATCGCCTTCGAGAAGAAAGTCTCTGACATTCATTTCGAAGTGGACAATCCTCCATTTTTCCGGGGGAGGGGCCAGCTGCTTCGCTCCAAGCTGCCGAGACTGACTGCTGATGAGACTGCGTTTATTGCCGACAGAATCATGGAGCACAACAACCGCAAGCTCCCGGAGAATCTAAAGGAGATCGATACGTCCTATTCGTTGCCGAGCGGGGGGCGATTCAGGGTCAGTATCTTTCTTCAGCGGGGGAATATCGGCATCGTCATGCGGGTAATCCCCCCCTATATAGGCACTTTTCAGGAACTGAACCTCCCCCCCGTGCTGGAGGAAATAGTGCAGGCCCCGAACGGGCTTATTCTCGTCACCGGCCCCACCGGCAACGGCAAATCCACCACCCTCGCCTCGATGATCCGGTATTTGAATGATACCTTCAACTTTAACATCATCACGATCGAAGATCCCATCGAATTGCTCTTCTCTTCCGCCAAAAGCTGTATCATTCAAAGGGAAGTGGGTATCGATACCGAGAATTTTTCCAGTGCCCTGCGCGCCGCCCTGCGGATGGATCCCGACGTTATAATGGTCGGTGAGTTGCGCGATCTGGAAACGATCGACGCCTGCATCAAGGCGGCGGAGACCGGACACCTGGTTTTATCGACCCTCCATACCCAGAACGCCTCATCCACAATCAACCGGCTGGTCGGCCACTATCCGCCGGATGCACAGGAGGTGCTCCGCCAGAGGCTCGCGGAGGTCCTGGTCGCCACGGTATCCCTCAGGCTCATCAAGGATAAAACAGGCGAGCGGCTTCTACCGGCAGTTGAGGTGATGCGGACGACAAGCACCATTCAGGCGTGCATACGCGAAGGGCGCCTCGATGAGATCGAAAAACATATCGAAAACGGCCAGTCCCAGTACCATATGCAGACCCTGGATCAGCACCTGGTGCAACTGTGCCAGCAGGATCTCATCACCTTTGAACAGGCCAACCGGATCACCCGGTCATCGGACCTGGAGCGGAAGCTGACCTTCACAAGCGAATAATAATAACTTTACGATGACTACATTGTTTGTGTGGCAAATATTTGAATTTATTCATTGGCATGGGGGCGGTAAATGCTGTCTTTGAAAAAAATGAAGATCCGTACCAAGTTGTGGCTCATAGCCGGCCTCGCTATACTGGGCCTTGCTGCAACCATGGCCGCATCCATCTACCGCCTGGACACTACGCTGATAGGTGAAAAAGAGTTGAAGACAAGGCATCTCGTTGAAACCGCGTACGGTGTCATGGAACATTTTTATAACCTCTCCAGAACAGGGGGGATGTCGGAAAACGAAGCAAAGATCGCCGCCATGTCGGTTATCAAATCGGTTCGATACGATGAGAATGGTTATTTCTGGATAAACGACATGCATCCTACTATGATAATGCATCCGGATAAAACCGAACTGGAAGGCAAGGATCTGTCCGACTATAAAGACACGAACGGCAAGAGATTGTTTGTGGAGGTTGTGGAAACGGTAAAAAATAAGGGAGCCGGGTTCGTTTACTATTACTGGCAAAAGCCGGGCTTACAACAACCGGTGAGGAAATTGTCCTATGTGAAGGGCTTTGCCCCCTGGGGATGGGTCATTGGTAGCGGAATCTATCTTGATGACGTGGACCAGCTCTTCCATGCCGGCATCAGGCAGGATATATTCATTCTATTTCTGATTACTGCGCTTTTCGGTGTAACGGCCTGGCTGATCTCCGCAAGCATAATCAGTCCGATGGGAGCTGAGCCTTCTTACGTAACCGGGATTATCAGGGAGGTGGCCGGAGGCAATTTGTCCCTGTCGATCGATGCAAGTGAAAAAAATTCGGATAGCCTCCTCTGGGTTGTCAAAAACATGGTGGGAAGCCTTAACGGGATGGTCGGGAAGGTGGGCAACGCGGCAGCCGACCTTTCCCTGATATCCGGCAATCTTACGGGAGCCGCCGAAAGGGTCACGGAAGCGACACAGGTGCAAGCCAACGGAATTGCTGGGACTTCATCCGCTGTTACCGAGATAAGCGCTTCGCTGAAAGAAGTCACAAACTGGGTCGACAACCTCTCAATTTCAGCAACGGAAAGCTCATCGTCTATCCTGGAGATGTCGGCAAATAATGATGAGGTTGCACAAAACATGGATTTGCTCTCAAATTCGGTTGAGGAGGTAAGCACCTCCATATTCCAGATGTCCGCCACCATCCGACAGGTCAGCGACGGTGTTGCTTCCCTCCTAGAAGCCACTACCACGACAGCTCTGTCCGTAAGTGAGATGGATGACTCCATCAAGCAGGTGGAGAACCATGCTACCGACACAGCGAAAATCACCGACGCGGTTCGCGAGGATGCCGAGATGGGGAAAGAGGCGGTTGAAGCGACGATAACCGGTATTTGCGAAATCCGGCGCTCCGCACAGATCACATCTGAAGTCATTGCCACCCTTTCCGAGCGGGTCAGTGACATCGGAGCTATCATCACGGTGATAGATGAAGTGACGGAACAGACCAACCTGCTGGCTCTGAACGCCGCCATAATTGCCGCCCAGGCCGGCGAACACGGCAAAGGGTTCGCGGTGGTTGCAGACGAGATAAAACAACTGGCGGAGCGTACGCGAAGTTCCACCCGCGAGATTGGCCAGGTGATCGTAGGAGTGCAGGATGGGACCCGTCGCGCCGTGGAAGCGATCAACAGGGCGGAGAAATGCATTGCGGATGGCGAGGGGCTATCTGCAAATGCCGGTGCTACACTCAACAAGATTGTCGATGAAGCGCAAAAGGCCAGCGGACAGATGGCTGAAATTGCCGGGGCCACGGTTGAACAGGCCCGGTCAAGCCGGATCATTCGCGACGCCATGGTGCAAGTTGCGGATCTGGTTGAGCAGTTTGCCAAGGCGACCCATGAACAGGCACTGGGCAGCGAGTTGATTATCTCCGCGGTGGAGCGGATGAAGGACCTCACCTGTCAGGTGCGCAGTTCCACAAAGGAGCAGAGCAAGGCCGGCGCGCTGATCGCCCAATCAACGGAAAACATCACCAGCATGATTCAACAGATCAAGCGTGCCTGCGACGAACAGAGCTGCGGGAGCGAGCAGATTGTCGCAGCTATTGAGAATATACAGCATTCAGGCCAGATTAACATTGACACCACTACTGTTATGAACGATGCGGCTGCCCGTCTGGCTCGACAGGTGGAACTCCTTCAGCTGGAGATGAGGGCCTTCAAGGTCTGATGCTCGGAGCTGATGTTTGCAAATAGTGCCCGGTATATCAACCCCGGGCTAAAGACAAGAGGATGTTAAAGAGCTTTGGGTTGAACCGATATGAGATGGGTTTCCCATGTTTCTGCGGTAGTTTCCCGATAAGTCTTACTGACATTTCAGATGTGGTTTTAGAACGATGGTTTAAAATTATTAATTATTGTGTATGAATTAATAAAATACAATTTGTTGAAAAAATTTGTTGACAACCTTTTTGATTGCATGCTAAAAATACCTACAATTTAAAGCTATATAAAATATGTTTCGTAAAATGGTATCCTGCACCCACCGGGCATTCAGCGAAAAACCGGAGAAGAAAAAGAGCTGAAGATCGGGTGGGTGTGGTCATGTGTTGGACAAGTCAGAAGAGTATAGACACGGTGCTGGATAAGCAACGAAGTG
>Ga0210377_10001946_pt1 | contig 18404 bp, 15 predicted proteins | sample PLM4_65_b1redo_FD_155480 | JGI IMG/M metagenome (GOLD analysis project Ga0210377, IMG submission 155480) | Groundwater sediment microbial communities from an aquifer in East River, Colorado, USA - PLM4_65_b1 redo | ecosystem: Environmental > Terrestrial > Soil > Riparian zone | place: USA: East...
GTCTTCGCTCCGCTCTTTCGCCTGATCCGGCCCGGCAGGGGCGCCACCGCTGGATGAGCTCCCGGAAGTCAGGCCGTGCCGGCGGACGCCGAGCCGGACTGGCCGTCTTCGAGGGCCCGAGCCAGGCGTCGCGTAAAGAAGAAACGCAGCCAGAGGTGCTGCACCCGCCGCCCACGGTAGCTCTCCAGGTAATAGCAGGAGGTGCGCAGGAGGAGGCGCATGCACTGGAAGCGCGTGAGCGGCGAAGGGGTCGCGGCCGGTCCCGCGTATCCTTCCATGAACGCCTTCTGGAGCCGCCGGATGCGGGCGAGGGTCAGACCAAAGCGCCGCGGGTGAAGGGGGGCCTTCTCGAGTGAGACGAGGAAGCTCGCGACGTCGCTGTCCAGCGGCGCCGCTTCGCGCCCGATATCCAGCACCGCGAGGGACCCCGACCTGTCGACGATGACGTTGGAGACCGAGAAGTCCCTGTGGCTGTGGCAGCCCGGGACCGCAACGCCGTGGAGAACGGCAGCCTGTGCGGTCATGCGCGCGTCGATCCGCCGCAGCAGGTCGCGCGGAACGCCCTGCTTGCCCAGGCGTTCCAGGCAGGATCGGATGTTGCCCAACTTCTTGGGAATCCCGGGGTCGCACGGGTCGGTCCGGCGGAGCTCGTGAAACTGGCGAAGCCACTCCCCACAAGTCCGCACGAGGGCGTCGCTGCTCCCCCCGAACAGGTCGGAGGCCAGGCGCTCCAGAAGTCGCCAACCGTCGACCCATTCCATCACGAGGACTCCAAGGTCCGGAAAGGTATCGAGAGGGCGCGGGCTGCGCACGCCCGGGACGCGCCTCGCCACCAGGGCCGCCTCTTCCAGGGACTCGAACTGGGTCCGAAGCGCCTTGTCGAGGTTGTAGGCGCGGCGGGGGCCGGCCCGGAACACCTTGACGGCCAGACATGCCCCAGGGCCGTGGGCGGCGACGACCTCGATCTTGTACAAGCGGCACGAGTCGAGCTCTCGAGGGCGGCCGGACGGCTTGACCTGGCACGGGCCCATCTCGGGGAAGTAGGTCCCGATCCGGGGAGCCAGGCGCCGAATTAGCTCCGTCAACTCGCCGGCGTCGGCCACGGGTCAGCTGGTGGCGCGAGAAGCCGTGTCGCCCTCACGGCGCCGCAATGGGGCCGGCAGCTCCCGTAGCAGCCGGCGGGCATAGTAGAGGAAGTCCTCGCGACAGAGGACGAAGAGGGCCGCCCCATAGCACACCACGCCGAGGCAGACCACTGCCAGCAAAGAGAGCGGGCCCCGGACCCCCCAGCGGAGAGTGCCCGGCAACAGGCCGGTAGCGGCGAACACGACGACGGCCATGACCGCGACCGCGGCGAACAGGCGCGGCACGGCCTGCAGCAACGCCCCACCCTTCCCTTCGAAGAGCCGCGTCCGCAGCCTCATGAAGAGCATGGCCAGCTTCAGGTGCTCGGAGACGACCGCGGCGGTCGCCACGCCCAGATGGCCGATCCGGGGAACCAGCAGGACGCAGATCAGGGCGTTGCCTGCGATCCGGAGGAGCCCGGCCTGCATGGGGACCATGGTGTTCTGGCGGGCCTGGAAGGCGGCCGGCATCACGCGGTTCAAGGCCATCGCCACGATTCCCAGTGCGTAGATGCGTAACGCCGTGGAGGTCAGATGGGTGGAGTGCGCGTCGAAGGAGCCGCGCTGCAAGAGGAGCTGCACCAACGGCTTCGCCAGCAGGAAGACGCCGGCCGCGAGGGGCAGGAACAGGACCAGCATCGCCACGAGAGCCCGCACCACGTCGGCCTGGGCCTGGCTCGACTTCTTCTCCGCGTACTGCTTCGACAGGAACGGGAAGATCGCGCTCGTCAACGACGAGGCGACGACGCTGATCGGGGCCTCCGCCAGCATGGCGCTGTACTGGAGCGAGGAGATGGCGCCCGCCGGCAGCAGCGAGGCGAAGGCCCTGTTGACGACGGAGTTGAGCTGGCCCGCGGAGTTGCCGACGTAGACGGGAAGGATGAGCTTGACCATCTTCCGCACGGCGGGCGCGCGCAGGTCGAAACTGATCCGGAGCTGCCGCCTCCGGTCCCACAGGCCGATGGCCACGACCAGCAGCTGGACGAAGGACCCGAACACCATCCCCCACACCAGCGCCGAGATCCCATGGGACCAGAAGGCGACCAGGTAGACGGTCGATGCCACCTGGAAAAGGGTCTCGGACACCGACCCGACGACGAACTTGCTCTGGGCGTACAGCGACAAAGCCATCACCCGCGCGACAGCCACGGAGCCCGACATGAGGAGCAGAATGCGGCTCATCTCGATCGTGCGTTCTCGCTGGAGCCCCGCGAAGCCGGGCGCCAGGACGCTGGTCAGCTCCGGCGTAAAGAAGGTGGCGATGCCCAACCCCACCGCGAGCAGGAGGAGCCAGTAGGTGATCATCTTGCCAGCCGCGGCCCAGCCCTCCTCCTCCGAGGCAGCCCGTGCCTCGGCGAAGAGGGGGATGAACGTGAAGGAGCCGGTCAGGGCGAGGTACATCACCATGTCCGGCAGCAGAAGGGCCAGCAGGTAGGCGTCCATGGCGCCGGAAGTGCCGAAGTAGTACGCCGCCAGGACGTTCTTCAGGAACCCGACGCCCGAGACCGCGAGGGACGAGGCGATGATCACCGCGGTGCTGCGGAGGATGCGACTCCCGCGACCTCTCATGCGGTCTGCGCAGGGGCGCCCTGCTCTTCGCGATGGGCGTGAGGGCCCCTCACGCCGGACGCCCCGCCCGCGCGCTGGCCGCCGGCAGGTAGCCGAGGACCCGGACGCTGCCGACCAGCACCCAGAACTGGCTCATCAGGTTCTCGTCGGTGAAGCGCGATCCGAAGAGACAACTGACCGTGAGTCCAGTGAGACTCCCCACCAACGCGAGGGCCAACGCGCGGTCGAAAAGGTGGGTGCGGCGGAAGTACAGAGCCACCGACACCCAGCCGATCCACATCAGGAGCGAGACCATCGTCAGGAACGCCGGAATCCCCATCTCGGCGGCGACCTTGACGTACGCATTGTGAGCGTCGCTGGGGTCTTTCTCGCTCAGCTCCCCCGCCGTATAGCCGCGGACCACCTGGCCGAAACGGCCCAGGCCCACCCCCCCCAGGGGGTGTGCGCGTATCATTCTGATTCCGCCGTCCCAGAGAATCAAGCGCTGTTGGCTGCTCTTGTCGAGGTTGTCCCGTAGGTCCGTATCGAGGCTGTCCCCCTTGTTGGTCACGTTCAGACGTTTCATGACACTGGAAGGGACGAGCACAGGAGCGTACTCCGGCGCGGCGAGCGCCGCCGCGACGGTGACGACCAGCAGAAGTGGGCTCCTGAGGAGCAGAATGACGGCGGCGCCCGCCGCCAGGGCAACATAGGCGCCGCGTGATATGGTGTAGAGCATCCCGCGGACCATCACGAGAAACCCGGCAAGACAGAGGACTCGCGTGGCCCGGTGCTTCGTCCGGATGAACAGCGCAAGCGCCGGGAGGCTGTAGTAGACGAGGAACGCGCCCATCGTGTTGGCCTGGCCAAGAACGGCGCCGACCCGGGACTTGTCGAGGCTGCTGCGACCGGACTCGCGCCCATCGTGCCAGGTGAGGGCCCCCACGAGCGTCGACGTCCAGAGCACCGCCACGACCATGTCGAGGAGGTCCCCCCGGTCCTCCGCCACGCGCCGCACCAGGAAGAAGATCAGGAAAGGGGTGAGCCAGCGTTTGAACCGAAAAAGCTCGAGCTGTACGCCCTGGTTGTATTGGGCGAAGACCGTCGTGAGGAAGGCCAGGAATCCGAACCCGAGAAACGCGAGAAGCAGGTACTCCATTCCGCCAAAAGGTCGCCGTTGCCTTGGACGCGCCGAGAGCATGGCGACGACGCCCATCAGCAGCAGGACGTTGGTCAGGTTGAAGGTGGTGCTGCCTCCCACGTTGATCGGAAAGCGCGCGTTGTAGGGGAGGTAGGCGACGAGCAGCAACGGAAAGCGCCTCGGATGGGCGAACGCGACGTAGCTGGCGGCCAGAGTGAGAAGCAGCCCCAGTCCCAGCATCGCCTTCCCGGCGGTCGCGACCTCGACACGGTAGGAGAGCGCGAGACCCGTCGTCACCATGAGGGCGAACCAGAGTCCCGGTCCGAAACGGCGAAAACCGCCGGCGGGGGATACGGAGGCATCCACGGCGAGGCCGAAGGTCCCGTGGCTTGCAGTCGTCAAGGCGCGTCGCCCGGCAGCGCGCCGGCCCTGTGGAAAACACCCTTACTCAATCAGGACACTCGTTCTGAAGGGCAGTGGGGAGGGGCCGCCGCCGCGATGCAATCTTGCCGGCGAGCGTCATGAGGGAGGCCGGGTCAACTAGAATACAGACGGACCGCGCTTCTGTCAAGATGGCGGCTTGCCGACATGCTCCCCTGGCCGGACTCATCGCGGGGGAAGCGTGCCCGGAGGAAAGGGAGCGTCGATCGACGCTCCCTTCGCAAACCAACCCGCGTCGCGGGAGCGGCCCTCCGAGTCGATCGCGTAGTACTCGAAGGCACCCTCCGTCGCCCGCACGTAGATCAAGTGGTGGAAGGGTCGGGCTGCGGCGACTTCCTCGGACAACCGTCCGACGCGGTAGAGCCTGCCGCCCGCACCGCCTGAGACGAAATAGCGCACACCGTCACCGGGAGCCATCCGCGTGTAGAGGTGGTCGTGGGCCGCGAACACGGCGTCGACGTCGTGCCGGTCGAGCACGGGCTCGAGCTGCGCGCGGAGGGCCTTCCGGGCGTGGGCACGTGACGGCTCGGAGTACGCCGAGTGGATCGGATGGTGCAGCGCCTCCACCTGTGCCTCGTCCTCATCCGCCGACGCGACCCGGCACTTCTCCACGTCGTGGTTCCCCAGGGCAGCGTGGAACTCGGCGCCAGCCGCCACCACGGGCCCGTAGATGCCGTCGTGGCGTTCCCGAATCCGCTCCGCCTGGCCCTGGTCGTAGACGTTGTCACCGAGGAGGAAGACGAAGCGCGGGCTGTGGCGCAGGAGTTGGCCACGCACCGCCTTTTGTCGCCAGCCGCCCGTGCCCCCGTCGCCCAGGAAGGCGACGCGGGCCTCCCGATCGGCAACGCCGGTTCGGGGGAGCACCAGAACGAGCAAGAGCGCGCTCAGGGCCGCGGCCGGCCCGCGCAGGCGCCTCAGCCACACAGATTCTCCGTTCACCGGCGACCCGCCCATCCGCTCCCTCATCATGTGGCATTATAGTGGTGCGGACCACACGCGAGCGAGCCAGAGCGACGGCGCGGCACGGCGGTGTGCGCCCCGCGGCAGCCACGTCGCGAGGGAGGGAGCCTGCGGTTGGGATCGAGAAGCCGCTCCTCGGCTTTCGTCGCCGGGGGGTCTCCGCGACACCCGGCGGAATGAGCATCGAGATCGACGTCGTAGAGGGAGGCTTCGCGGCCGCTGCCGGGTGGTGGGATTCACTGCTCGACCGCTCCATGCGGCCCAGCCCCTTCGCTTCCCATGCGTGGCTCGGAACCTGGTGGGACCTCTACGGGAAGGACGCTCGGCTGCTCCTCCTCCGCCTGAGGGACGGGGCGCGGGAGGTCGGAGGAGGCGCCTTCTTCCTCCGCGCCCGACGACTCAAGGGCGTGCTCCCGGTTCGCGAGCTGCGGCTCGTGGGCGACCGCCACGCGGGTTCCGAGGGGCTGGACCTGTTGGTGGCGGAGCGGGGTCTGGAAGACGAAGCCGTTCGGGCCCTCGGCCATTTCTTCACGACCGCGGAGCAGGCATGGGACGTGGCGCACCTCGAGGGTCTCCGCCCCGGGGCACTGCTTCTACGCCCCGAGGCCCTCGGCAAGAGCTCCTCGGTCTCGGTACGCGCCGTTAACCGCTGTCCCTTTCTCAGGCTTCAAACCGGGCGGCCGGTAACCCCGCTCAGGAAGCACTTCGCCTCGCGCGTGGCGCGCAAGTCGCGGCGGCTGATCGATCGTGGCGGCATGCGTTTCGCCCGCTGCTCCTCGGAGGCGGAGATCGACACCCTTCTCGGCGCGCTCTTCGCGGACCACCAGCGCCGTTGGCAGGGCCGGGGCGAGCGAGGCGCCTTCGCCGCCGACGCGAAGCGCCACTTCTACCGGCGCGTGGCGCCGGCCCTGCTCCGCGCGGGTCGGCTCGAGCTCTTCGGCCTGTGGGAAGGGGAGCGACCACGCGCGGTGCTCTTCGGCGCGAGCGCGGGGGGCACGCTGTTCTACCTGCAGTCCGCCTTCGACCCGGAGCTGGCGTCCCACGGCCCCGGGAACGTCCTGATGTTCCAGATCCTACGCGAGGCCCAGGCGCGTGGCTTCGAGCGCTTCGACTTCATGAAGGGCGACGAGAGTTACAAGTTCCGGTGGACCACGGAGGAGGAGCCGCTGTTGCTGCGCCGCACGGCGGGGCGCGGGTGGCGCGGGCGGTTGGTGAAGGCCGCCCTCACGTTGTCTGGGAGGCTCGGGGATAGGCCCGCGACCTCCAGGGCGAGCACGTGAACCTCGGGGCGGAGCCTCGCGCCGTGCGCGCCCCGGCCGGTACCGCCAATGAGGGACTCGCGTACGAGCCGGTGGCGGACGAGGCGTGCCTTCATCACCGACGCCCTCGCAGTACCCGTACCCCCCTGTCGTTCCAGGCCTTTTGCGAGCGGATGCGGCCTTGCTGTGAGTAGTGCGCGGGACCTGACTCGAGAAGATGTCGGGAGCTGAGCGGGGCCTTGGCGGATGGGCACGCCCATCCGCCTTGTGATCAGGCCTGCTTCCAATTGAGGTGCTCCTCGATCCTCCGCGCGAAGAAGCGCGTGGCCCATGCGCGCGCCAGCCAGCGCTTCCGGTAGTGGCGGTGGTAGTAGCGGAGCTTCTTGAGAAGGTAGAACACCTCGAGCAGATGCAGCAAAGATGAGCGCGCCACTCTCGTCTCGAAATAGGCCTCGAGGAACGCCGTCTGCAAGCGGGCGACGCGGCCGCGGGTGATCGACCAGCGCTGCGGGAACAGAGGGGCCGCCTCGAGCGAGACGAGGAACGAGGCGAGATCGTGCTCGACCGGGCTCGGGCGCTCGCCGCGGCTGATGTCCAGGACGGCGACACGGCCTTCACGGTCGACGAGCACGTTGGAAGCGGAGAAGTCCCCGTGGCTGTAGCACACCGGCACGGCGGCGCCAACGAGCTCGTTGCCGATTCCTGCGACGTAGGCCCGCACGCGTTCCGCGAAAGCGGGGGCGAGCGCCTTGGGGCCAAGCTCAGCCAGCACCGTCTCGATGTTGTGTCTCCGGGTGGTGATCTCGGCGTCGCCGGTTCCGGCCGCTCGCAGGACGTGGAAGTGGCGGAGCCACTCGCCGCAGGCCCGAGCGGTCGCCTCGCTCGCATGGAACGACGTGGCGAGCCAATCGAGCAGGCGCTGGCCCTCCACCCATTCCATGACGAGCGCGTTCAGATCGGGCAGGATCTCGAAGGCACGCGGGCTGCGGAAGGCGGGAGAGCGCTCGCACACGCGCGCGGCCTCCTTCAAGGTCTCGAGCTGGGTATGGAGCGCCGCCTCGACTCCGTACGGGCGCCGGGGCCCCGCGCGGAAGACCTTCACGGCGAGGCGCTCTCTGCGGGAGCCGGCCGCTACGCTCACCTGCCAAACGACCGAGGAGTCCATCTCCAGTGGGGACCCCACGACCTCCAGCTGCGGCGGAACGGGCAGGTTCGGGAAGTAGTCCCCTACGCGCCCGGCCAGACGCGTGAGGATCGCCCGTGGGTCTCGGGCGCGGTCCTGCCCGAGGTCTCGCGTCGCCGAGGCTTGCTGCGAAGGCGCCGAGACGTCCCGCTCCGCCATCAGAGGCTCCGCGCCGGTACCGCCGCACCGGCCCCGACCCGGGGGCGGGGGGCGAGGAAGCGGGCGGTCGCGCTGGTCGCGATGCCACACGATCGTATGGGGTGGACCGTGCGAAGAGCGCTCACCGCCGTAGCCACGGCGACGAGAACGGCGCGTTTGCGCGATGGGCTCAGGGAGGGTTCCTCGACCGTCGGAGGCCGTCGACAACCCCAGTTTCTATCGCAGTCTAACATGGGGAGGGACGTCCTCGCGCTGGAACCATGTCCCCCGCCAGCGCCTCGGAGGCATGCTCGAGCCTCCATGCATCAGGCCAGGGTCATCCCCTGGTCGATCCAGCGATGGAAGACCCGCAGCATGGCCTTCTCGTACAAGGTGTTCCAGGGCCAGCGCTTGCTCTGGAAGCGGAGACCGCCTCCGAGGGTCCGGCACATACTCTTCTTGAAGAAGAACCCCAGCACCGGATCGGTCCGCCAGCCAGGGAGTCGGTATCCCTCCAGGAAGGCCGAGATCAACGCGGAGATGTCGATGGGGCGGAACGACAGCGGGTCTTTCTGCAAGAAGTACGTGTAGCCTACGAACCGGCTCACGTCCTCGAACATGTGCCCCCAGTGGAAGTTGACGAAGTCGAAGAGCGTTACGCGCCCCTGGTGCACGAAGACGTTGACGGGCGTGAAGTCGCCATGCACCCCGACCCGCGGAAAGCCCGCGCTGGTGGAGGCGAGGAACGCCTCCCGGGACGCACTGAACGCCTCCTCGGCCCGCGGCCGATGGCCGGGCCGCACCCGTGCCAGGGCCTTTCGGAAGCCGTCCTCGGCGTCGGCGAGGACCTCCGGCGCGCCTCGCTCACGGAAGGGGAATCCCGACAGGGCCGTCTGGGTCTCGGCGTCCGTCGTGCTCACGTCCTGGAACTCGCGCAGGCTCGAGCCGACCGCGGCGTAGTGACGTTCCAGCTCCTGCCGCGACCCGCGCCACCCAGCGAGACCGAGCCTGCGCCGGTTCAGGACCGCGCTCAGGATCTGTCCCGGGTGGGTCTCGAGCAGGATCCCGGGCAGGTCGGGCAGCAGGAGCAAGGGTCTGACGACCGAGAGCTGAGCCGCGCGGCCTTGCGCCGCGTGGAAGATCTTGAGCAGCTCGAACTCCTTGCCGGCCCACACCGTCCGCTTCTCGCTGCCGGGCGTGTCGCTGCGACGATGGATCTTGACGCAGGCGTCCAGCTCCTGACTCTCGAAGCAGAGGCGGAACCTCATGACGCTCGAATAGACTCGCTTCTTCGAATGCAGGGCCGTGACGGCGCGCAACGGCCCGAAGCCGATGAGGTGTCGGCGCACTTGGGCCTCGACGTGGCTCCGGATCTCGTCGGGGCTCTCGGTCATGTGGCATTATAGGTTGAGCAGGGCGGGAGAGCTCTCACCTCGGGGTCGGGCGGCGGGTCCGAGGGGGCGGGCAAGGCCTCGCACTCGACTATGGGAGATCCTTCGCTCCGGGGCGACTCACGAGCTTGGCGCGCAGGGCGCTGGCCGCCGATCGCGCATAGCGAGCGCCGGTCGCACGCAGGATCGTCCAGGTGACGCTGAGGTCGTGCACGTCGAAGTGGTCCCAACTCTCGCAGCCCAGCGCGGGCCGCAGCAACTCGAGGACCGAGGCGCCGCGCGGCCGCGTCAGCAGCAGGGAGTCCGCGTGGTCGGCCTTGAAGTTGGCCCTCAGCCAGTCGATGTCGTCTTCGATGTTGCGTGTGTAGTACGGCGCTCGATAGGCCGGCTGCACCGCCAGCGGCGTCCCGGCGGCGAGGGCCAGCAGCCCCAGGGGGAAATCCACTCCGGCATCGATCGCAAGGGCCAGGGAGCCCCAGAGACGGGGATTGATCTCCATCAGGCAGAAGGAGCCGTCCGGCCGCATCTTGTACTCGACCATGGCAACGCCATGCCAGGCAAGAGCGTCGAGGAGTCGCTCGGAAGCCTCGAGCAGCTCGGTGCTCGGCAACATCGAGCGGCGGTAGGAGCTGGCACCACCGGTGAGCGGGAGCTCGTGGATCCTCTCATGGGCGAAGTGCCAGGCCTTGCGGCCCCGCTCGTACAGGAGGCAGACGCCGACGCCGCGCCCGCTCACGTAGGCCTGCTGCTGGACCGCGGTGTGCGGAAGCCAGGCGCGCAGTTGCTCGAGCCGCTGCCCCTCGTGCCGAACGATGGCGACCTCGAGTGTCACGAGCCGGTCTTCGAGCTGTACCTTGCTCCGGACCGGCTTCAGCACGAGGGGGAACGCCGGGGTCGGCGGGACCGCGGCGCCGGGCTCCAAGAGGACGCATTCGGGGACCGGGATCCCGAGGCGGCGTGCCAGATCCCACGTGCGCTGCTTGTCCAAGGCCGTGTCGAGGGAGTCGCGGGAGGGAAGCACGGCCTTGGCCCGCAGCGCGTCGCCCTCGGGAAGCGCGTTGAGGGCGACGAGGGCGACCTCCGTGGCGGGAACGAGCAGGTCGTAGGGGCCGTCCTCGGCGTCGCGGGCACGCAGCCAGTCGAGGAACACGGCCGCGTCCAGGGACGAGGGCTGTTGCAGGCGTCGGCGCGGATACTTCGACCTGAAGGCCAGACGCTGCGCCTTCTCGGCGGCCACGTCCACCACGATCCCGGCCCGCCCCAGCGCCTGCACCGCTTCGAGGGCCGCGCGGGAGTGCCCATCGAGCACGAAAGCGCGCACGGCGCGGCCCTCAGGCCGCTCCCCTCCAGGCCGATTTCTGCGTTCCCCGCAGGAACCCGAACGCGGCCTGCAGGTGCACCTCGCCGCTCACCGCGCCCACGCTGGGATCGGCCAGGTTGGGCACGAGCTGGCGCACGATCGATGGCCCTTTCTATCCGCCCGGGGCTGCGGGTGGCGTGGCCAGCGCGACCGGGGCAAGCCAAAAGGGCGCGTTACCGACACCCTTGGGACCGCTGAGGACCGTAGATCGCTCGCCTTCTGCCGTCTGTCGCCTCTGATCGCGGCCCTTCTTGCAGCTTGTGGAATCTGCACGGCGCAACGAACATACCGCCGCCTTCTGGCGGCGTCAAGAGATCTCCCTCGGCTGTTCTCGCTCGGCTGCCTTACCAGACCTCGCAACAAACCGCTGTGTTCAGGGGTGACTACACGACATTAATGTTAGGATGTTCTCAAGGAGTGACAAGAGATGCTACTGATGCAAGAGTTGCGTCGCCAAGCCGGACGCGCTGGCGGGACACTCATCGTGACCTACGGGCTACTGCTGCTCCTGATGGTGGTCAGCGTCGCCCTGGCCCTCAAGACCCACACACCCCTGGGGCACCTCACGCGTGATCCCGCGGCGATCGCCCACCTTAGGCCTCTCGACGGCGTGCTATCGAACCTGGGGATCATCTTCTGGTGTTTCGCGGCCTCGGTCTGCCTGTTCTGCTCGAGGCTCCTCGCGGGCCGCGCGTCTTGGTTCCTCCTCTGTTCGGGCGCCGTCACCACGGTATTGATGCTGGACGACTTCTTCCAGCTTCATGAACATGTGTTCCGGCATTCCTTCCACGTCCCCCAGATCTTGGTCTACGGCGCTTACGCGGCGATGCTGCTCCTCTACTTGCTTTGGTTCAGCGAAGACATCCTCAGGACGGATTTCGCGATCCTCGTGCTCGCGCTCGGCCTATTCGCCTTCTCGACCTTTGTCGATGTCGCATCGGACCACACGAGCCTGTTAGAGCACATCCCGGGACGCGCTCTCCTGGAGGACGGGGCGAAGCTGGCGGGGATCGTGACCTGGTTTCTCTATTTTGCTCGGACCGCTTCCGCGTACGTCACGGCCGCGCCATCGCGCCCGGCCCCGTGAAGCCGTCTTCCCGCAGAGCGAGACGACAGAGCGGCCCGTCAGGACCTCAAACCACGCGCCCAGCGTCTCGCGATCCCGAGGACGCCCGAGAGGCCGGCCTCGTCGAAGATGTAGGACAAAGCGAGGCGCCCTCTCGAGTCGCGGGACAGATCGACCCTCTGCGCCGGTAGGCGGCCCTTGCCGATGCAGCCGGAGATCCTGTCTTCACCGAGCCCCGGGTCTGTGAGGCCGTAATGCAGGCTCTCGTGAGGAAGGAGCCCCCGCTCCAGATAAGAGCGTACCAGCCGCCGCATCACCCGTGGGGTGGAGACCCCGTGGCGCACCGCGGCCCTGCGGCTATCGCTCACGACGCGGATCAGCCGTGCCAGGAGTCTCAATCGCGGTCCTCGACGGTCAGTCAAGACCGCAGCCGCCTCAAGAGCCCGGGCATGAAGAGCACGCGGCGCCTCAAGCCGTCGAGCCGCAGCAAGCGCAGTCTGACGTTGTGCCGGACCGTTTTGGTCCAGCGCAACTTGTTCTCCAGGAACCGGGCGAACAGCTCGTACTCGCGCACACCCCGCTCCGCATGCCACTGCAGGCAGAGCGCGAGCAGCAGGTTGCCGGGAGAGAAGCGGGCATACTCCTTGTCGTATGCCCAATGGGACCCCCAGACGCTGGCCCCCAGGCGGAAGTCGATCTTGCCAGCGAGCCTGCGGTGGCCCTGGTTGAGGAAGCTGATCGTCACCCGGCCCTTGCGGCTGAGCCGCGGCAACAGCTCTCGATAGAACGCGCGATTGCGCTCGTGCTTCCCGGCGCCCTCCGCGGCGTCCTTCTTCCAGCTCCGCTGTTCCAGCTCGAGGTACAGATCCAGCCCTTGCTCAATCTCGTCCGGCGATTCGAGCACCTCCAGCTCGACGGGCCCAAGGGCTTCCAACCGCCGGCGATGCCTGCGGATGCTCTGGCGGGTCGCTGGGCCGAGTCGCGCGAGCACGTCCTGCCCCGTTCCCTCCAGGCGCACATACGGGCTGGGAGACGTGGCCTGCTCCACCAGCCGCACGTTGTGGTGGGCGCGGGCCCATCGGCGTGACGTCAGAACCAACTCGCTGTCGGGGGACATCCCGCCAAGCTCGAGGTAGTCCCAGTCTCTTCCCCTGCGCTCGAGGCTGCCTAGCAAGGCCTCCGTGCATTCGGCCTCTCTTTCGGGTGGCAGAATCAGCGGTACGCGGTCGGGATCCGACTCCCATGCGCCGAGCACGCTCAAGCGACGCAGCGGCAGGCCAAACCGGCGCCGAACGGAGTGACGCAGCGGCGCGAAGCCGATGACGCGACCGTTGTCGTGAAGGGTCAAAATGGCAAGCCGATCCGCGTGCGGTTGAGCGAAACGGAGCCAACACACCTCGAGGAAGTCCCAGGTCGAGAAAATGCTCGGCCGCTCGCTCCGCTCCACCAGGTCGTCCCAGTCTTCCCGATACTCGCGCCAGCGTCGAGCGTCGTCGACCCATTCCACCTCCAGACCCATGGCGTTCGCGCCTCCCTCAGCTCCCGCGCGCCATTCGTGTCACGTGCCGGCCCATCAGCCTCCGCTTCAGCGAGGCAACGTGATAGGCCAGGGCTCCCATCCTGTTCGCGTTGAAGACCGTGTAAACGGAGAACACGGCTCGTCGGTCAGTGAAGACCGCCTTGTAGGGTTGGTTGGCCAAGAGATCGTTGGTCCGGTAGCCGCGCTCGATCGTGTGGCAGAACTGAGCCATCTGCGCCAGGAAGCCCACACTGGCCGTCCTGTACTTCGACTTGAAGGCCGTTTGCAGGGAGCAATAGGTGTCGTGCTGACTCAGCCCTACGCAGAAGGCAGCATCATCACCGCCGACGGAGGCAATCACTACGTGTAGGCCTCCGTCCCGCGCGAAGGCATCGGTCAGGGCGCGGAACATCCCATAGACCCGCGGCACGAGTAGGTTGTGGTCTGGGTCACGGCTGGCTGTCTTCCACGACTCCTTGTAGATGTCCATGATCCGACGCCTAGTGCTGTCCAAGGTCGCCTCGGAGAACTCAGTGAGGTGCTGTATCCTGATGCGACCCGTCTGCACATCCTTCCTGGTCAGCCTTCGGTATTGAGACCGCCACTTCGGGGACACCGATGCCAGGAACTCGTCGAAGCTTTGCCAGTCGCGGATCTCCGCGTGCCTGCGGGTTTCAACGACGTAGTTGAGCGCGTTGGCCGCGAGGTAGCCCTCGAACTTGGATTCGAAGCTCGTGGCTTCAGGGATCAGGCCGGTTTGCATCTTGTGCCATGTCGGCAGACCGTGATGGAAGGCCTCGATGAACCGCGTGACGAAGTCCGGATCCGCCTCGGGCGCCACCCGAGCCCATAGGTCACCTTCATGGTCCCAGGGTCGGCACAGCATGACCGGGAGCAGCTTTCCGCTTCGGGCCGTCTCGAGACGGTACGGCCAGAAGCCCAGATACCGGGCGTCATCCCTGCCCGCCAAGAGAAACATCTCATCGCCCGGGCCCGCGTTGTCCGCGAGGACACGAGCCCACTTGGACGACTGGAGCGGATAGGACATCCATCCTGGCCCACATCGTTCCCAGGCGGTCCAGATCTCCTGCGGGATGTCAGGCAGCTTGTAGCTGGAGAACGAGTGCATGCTCACTCTGCGGTCCGGGTTACGAGCGGATCCGCACCAGCTCGGCAACCCCCAGGCGCGCCCATGGCTTCCGCGGGAACCACAGCGTGCGGCTGCCGATGACAAGGCGCGCCGTGTCCCACCACGGAATGCCCAGGGCCATCCAGCACCGCCGGCCCGTGCGGTTCCGTTCCACCATTGAGGTGGCGCAGCGCGTGAGCCCGAGGCGCGGCAATATCTTGAAGGGGCGGTGTGAGGAGCCGCCGCCGATGCCTCGGCGCCGGTAGTCCTTGTGGACGAACAGGTCGTAGAAGAACCCCATGTCCGCGGGGAAGCGCAACATGAACTGATCGGATCCCGAGACCACGTACATCCAGCCACGGGCAACCCAGCGATGACCCACCACGCGACCCTCATGTTCGGCAAGAAACAAGAGATGCTGGTTTTCGAGGGCTACTTCATGGACCCGGGGGTTGGACTCGCTCGTCCGCGGGTTCTCGAGCACCCAGGCCTCCGCCTCGTCCGGACCCACGAGGCGCCAGCGTTCTTCGGCGGCGTGCGCGCCTACGTCAGGGATCTCACCGCTGAAGAACCGAAACCGACGGAAATTGTCGCTCCAGAGATCGCGCACGACTGCCACGGCTCCCCGCTCCCGCAAGACCCGGGCTAGGCCGTGGACCCGTCGGCGCAAGCGATGCTGCGTAGGGACCGGGTCTTCGACATCCAGTTCGCTTCTCACAGCGTCCACTGCTCCCGGCGCCTTCTACAGTGCTCGCCCGAGATCGCGGGGCTTTGGGCCTCCCGTATGAGTGATTGCGCTCCGCCAAATAGCGCTAGGGCGTGCCGTTTTAGGGCGCCGAGCCGCGGCCTCACGTCGAACTCCAGGACTTCTAGAGTCCTCGAGAGCGGGCTCGCGTTGAAGACGAATACGTCCATGTGTGCCTCCGACTGCTCGGTCCAGCGCTGCTTGTAGTGGTCTTGTTTGCCCAGGAAGTCGTAACGGTCGAAATCCCCGCTACGGAAGATCGCCTCGACGGACTGCGCCTGGAGGACGGCGCCGGGCGAGAGCTGCGCGAAGGCGGGGTCGTAGCTCGTCTTGAGCAGGGCGATCTCACGCCCCCAGGCGACGCAGATGTTGAACGCCGCGAGGCGCCCCCCGATCCTGAGCGTCCACAGGCGCAGGCACCCCTGCTCCGCCAGGGCCTCCAGCATCGGCTCGTAGAAGGAACGATGGGGAGGCGAGGCGATGGAGGAGCCGCGCGCCCCCGACCAGCTTCTCAGGGCGAGGTCCATCACCTCCGCGAGCCCGGCGTGCACGGCCGCCGCGTCGGCCAGGCAATCGACCCGCCAGGGTAGGCCCGCCCCATCGAGTGCCTTCAGCTTGCGGCGCAGGGTCGCGCGGAAGTTCCGCGACCGGCCCCTGAGGTATTCCTCCCAGCTCCCCCGGATCGTCAGGACGGGGGAGTCGAGGCTGGGGCGCGAATGGACCCGCAGCCCGCACCGTGCCGCTACGGCCGGAAGCACTGCGAGCAGCGTCGAGCACGCCGGGACCTCGCGCAGCAGCATGACGTCCCAGGGTTCCCGGTCCAAGGCGTCCAGGATCAGCGCGAGGGTCTCGTGAGAGGCGTCCTCGAGGAGGAAATCGGAGCGGCCGGCATGGGCATTGAACAGGTTCTCCACCCGCTGGACCCGGAGGCCCCACCACCAACGGCGCTGACGCCGGCAGGGGGCGAAGCCCACCAGCCGGTCCCCCCGGAACACCGCTGCCACCGCCAGCTCGCCCTCGCCGTAGCTGTTCCACCAGCCGCGCAGCCAGGCGTGACCCAGGTAGAACGCACGGGCCCGGCGGGCCGCGTCGTTCCAGACGGGGGCGAGGGCATCCCAAGCCGCGGTGTCGGTCAGGAGCCGCAGGTCGAGCGCTTCGGTCGCCGTCGACGACTTCGTCACCGGCCTTCGCTGCTCCGCCAGATGAGCCCGGGCCGCCTCTTCCACGGCCGCATGCACGTCCTTCAGGTTGAGAGCCATGACGCTTCGCTACTCCTTTCGCCCCGGGGGCCCCGTCCCGGACGTCATTCGTTTCAGGATCTCAGTGGCGACGCTGCGGCGCGCCGAATCCCAGTCCGCCGGATCGTGGCTCCAGTCACCGTGCTGCGCCCAACGGGGGTGCGTCCAGGGCGGGTTCGACCCGCTTTCGTTGAGCGCGGAGCGCACGATGCGGGTCACGACCGCGGCCGGATCGCCGCCGAGGCTCCGCAGCAAATGGAAATACTTGTAGTCCTGGAGCCCGCGGCGCAAGGACTTCATCCGGAACGATGAGACGGGGCCTCGGATGCTCGGCAAGCCCAAGCTCGGCAAGAGGGCTCCTGGGTAGAAGAATACGCCATTTCCGAGCAGGTTCTTGCCCCGGTTCGCCGGGTCGCGATAGGGATTCTCGTTCCAGAAATTGCCGGCCCACAGAAAGATGCCGTCGGCGCCGTAGCGCCACGCGATCCAGGGCCAGGTCCGCATCGCGAGCCCTTCGTCGTTCACGCTTTGGCCACCCACGAAGGGCTCGTGCTGCTGGTAGAACCAAACGCTCTCTCCCGCTTCCTGCCGACGTCGCATCTCGGAGGGGACGTAGCCGCCGCCCAAGGTGGCCCAGATGCTGACGGAGCCGTGGAGCTCGGGCTTCTTCTCGGGACCGGTGGTCAGGAGGAGCCCCACACGCGTGCCGGTGGCCTTCAGGGTGTCGCCGAAGGCCTTGATCAGGGTCGCGTAGTTGGCGTGCGCCTCGAAGTCCGGCTCGTCCACCCAGTACATGAAAAGGCTCGGTTTCACCCACTGCTTCTCGCGGAAGTGCCGATCGATCTCCACGGCGTACTCTTTGAGGGCGCGCCGATGAGCCGGCATCAGGTCCGCATCGGCCTTGTAGTTGCCTCCGAAGTTCGGCGGGTCTCCCGGCCGCGCGCCCCACCAGTGCCCTCCTCCCACTTTCCAGAGCGTTGGGGCCACCTCGTCGGGGTATAGGCTTCCATCCAGCACGGGCCCGTTCAAGGCGTCGTAGCGGCTCCAATCGACTTTCAGGAGGGCGCCCGTAGCCTTGTCCCACTCGATCTCGGGCTCGTCCTCCTTGATCTGGGTCATGAAGCCGTGGGCGTGGGCCATGCGGAAATAGGCCCAGAGCACGTCCCGGACGTCGTGCTCCTCCTGATCGTGGAGCTTCTCTCTTTTCCAGAGCCGCGTCTCGTAGAGCGGCACCCAGGCCGGGAGATGGCGTGCCGCCGGCATCTCGAAGCCGTAGACCCTCAGATGGACGGCCACCTCGGCTTCCGGGTGACTCGCGGCCTTCACCCGAAGCGACCCGCGATAGTCCCCGGCGCGGGTCCCGCGAGGGATCTCGACGTCGACCCACAGGCCCTGGTTGCGCCGCGGCGCGAGCACGAAGGGGGAGGCGATGCCACGGCTCCCGGCCCCCCGCTCCCACAGAGGAACGAGAGCGTCGGGATACTCGCCCGGCCCGAACGACACGACCTTCTCCGCGACGGGGGGACAGTCCAGGTAGGATTCCAGGAAGACTCCGACGTTCTCGCGGGGGACCTTCCCATCGGACCCCTCGAGAGCCGAGATGTCGGCCTCGACGCGTGAGCTGCCGGTATTCGAGGCCAGGATCAGCTGGAAGGCCACCGTCTCCCCAGGTGCGCCCTCGAGTCGCACGGGCGGAGCGGCCGGGGCGACGGGCGGCGCCGGATCCAGCACGTCGCCGGGGAACACCTTGGTCGAGTCGTCGACGACCCAGAGCGACAACCCTTCGGGCGTCGAGGGTCGCTCGCGCGCGCGGGACTTCGGCACGACGATCCTGGGAGAGCTGAGCGAGGTCGCGGCCGACCGGACGGCCGCCAGGGCGCGACGCGCCGGCGTGCCCAGCCAGGGTCCGATCAGGAGGCCGACACCGAGGCCGCAAGCGGCCCCGTATGTCCAGGGCCGGTTCACGCCCGCTTCCCCGCGAGCAGGGCCTCGTAGAGCTCCTCGGTCTGCCTGATCATGCGGGACACGCTGAACTCCCGATCGACTCTGGCCCGGGCGGCCTCCCCCAGGGTGTGGGCCAGGGCTCGATCCCGGAGCAGGACGAGGATGGCTTCCGCCAACGCCGCGGAGTCCGCCGGGGGAACGATGAGCCCGCACCGGCC
>Ga0210377_10001947_pt1 | contig 18400 bp, 17 predicted proteins | sample PLM4_65_b1redo_FD_155480 | JGI IMG/M metagenome (GOLD analysis project Ga0210377, IMG submission 155480) | Groundwater sediment microbial communities from an aquifer in East River, Colorado, USA - PLM4_65_b1 redo | ecosystem: Environmental > Terrestrial > Soil > Riparian zone | place: USA: East...
CAGAGAGGCCAGCAGCGAGATCTCGAAGCCGCGCAGAAGGAATTTTGGGGTGAGCAGTCGGGGCATGGGAGACGAAAAGATAGTCGCGGGATGGGGTCGCGGGGCAGCGGGGCCGGGGGTTGTGTGGCCGGGGGTTGTGTGTCAAGCGGGGCCGGGGCGTTGCGTGCCAAGCGGGGCCGGGGGTTGTGTCACCCTGAGCGAAGCGAAGGGGACGAAGCCAGGTTCAGTCCCCTTCGCTTCGCTCAGGGTGACACCGCAAGCTCGGGATGAGGTAGGTGGCATACCCGTTCCACCTCTCCCCGCCCGAAACTATCCCGAAACCGCCCAGTCCACTATTTTCCCAGCGTGGCCGATTCCGTCATCCGCATCGTCAACGCACGCCAGAACAACCTGCAGGGCGTCACCGTAGACCTGCCGCACCGCGCGCTCACGGTGATCACCGGCCCCTCCGGCTCGGGGAAGAGCACGCTCGCGTTCGACACGCTGTACGCCGAGGGACAGCGCCGCTACATCGAGTCGCTCTCGACGTATGCCAAGCAGTTCCTCGACCGGATGCCGAAGCCGCTGGTGGACCGGCTCGAGGGCATCGCTCCGTCGGTGGCCATCGAGCAGCGGAACCCGGTCGTCTCCAGCCGGTCCACCGTCGGCACCGCCACCGAGGTGTACGACCACCTCAGACTCCTCTGGGCACGGATCGGCCGGAGCTTCTGCCGCGCCTGCGGGGCCCCGGTCCGGGTGGACACCCCGCAGTCCGCGGCCGACGACGTCGTGGCCGGCGGCTTCGGCCGGGTGCAGATCGCTTTCCCCCTCCCCCCGGTGGCCCGGCTGGCTCACGCCGCGGTGGTGGAGAACCTGCGCGCACTCGGCTTCGTTCGCGTGGTAGCGGATGGGACTCCCCACCACCTGGACGAGTTGCCGGCAAAGCTCGACCTGACCCGGGCCGGCGAGCTGCTGGTGGTGGTGGACCGGCTCGGCGGCTCGGCGGAATCGCTCGGCCGGATCTCGGAGGCGGTCGCCGTGGCCTTCCAGGAAGGCGAGGGAATCGCGCTGGCGCTCCATGACGGCGGTCGCCTCCGGTTCACCAGCACGCCCTCGTGCAGCGCCTGCGACACCCCGGCCGCCACGGTGACACCCGCCCTCTTCTCCTTCAACAATCCGCGTGGTGCCTGCGCCGCCTGCAACGGCTTCGGGGCCGTCCTGGAGTACGACGAGTCGCTCGTCGTCCCCGATCCCGAGCGCAGCCTGGCCGACGGCGCGATCGACCCATGGACCAAGCCCCGGTACGAGACGCGCCGGAAGATCCTGCTCGAGCAGGCGCGGAGCCTCGGCGCCGATCCCACGAAGCCGTGGCACAAGCTCAAGGCCGGGCATCGGCGGGATCTGCTCTACGGCCGCAAGGGCAAGTTCACCGGGATCTTCCCGTTCCTGAAGGGCCTCGAGGAGAAGCGCTACAAACAGTACATCCGGGTCTTCCTGCGGCAGTACCAGCTGGCCAAGACCTGCGCGGACTGCGGCGGCGCGCGGCTCAACACCGATGCGCTCGCCGTCCGGATCAACGGCGAGACCATCGCCGACGTCGCTGCCCGCCCCGTGGACGGAATCCACGAGTGGCTGGGCGCCCTCGAGCTCACGCCGTTCGAGCGAGAGGTGGCGCACCTGATCGTCGAGCAGCTCGACGCCCGCCTGAGCTTCCTCAGGGACGTGGGGCTCGGCTATTTGTCGCTGGATCGCCAGACCCGCACGCTGTCGGGCGGCGAGGCACAGCGGATCTCCCTCTCCAACGCGCTCGGCTCCAAGCTGGTGGACACGCTGTACGTGCTCGACGAGCCGTCGGTCGGCCTCCACCCCCGCGACACCGACCGCCTCCTCGCGCTGCTCCGGCGGCTCCGCGACGGAGGCAACACCGTGATCGTGGTCGAGCACGACCTCTCGGCGATCCGGCAGGCCGACTTCATGCTGGAGCTCGGCCCGGGCTCGGGGGATCGCGGCGGTCGCGTGGTGCACGCGGGGTCGGTGGCGTCGGCGTCGCAGTCGCTGACCGGCCAATATCTCACCGGCCAGAAGCGGATCGCGGTACCCAGCGCGCGCCGGCCCGCCGGACCGCTGTGGCTCAAGGTCCGCGGGGCGGCGCTGCACAATATCCGCGACGTGGACGTGGACATCCCGCTCGGCGCGCTCACCGCGGTCACCGGAGTCTCCGGCTCGGGCAAGAGCACGCTCCTCTACGACGTGATCTACCGCAACCTGGAGAGCAAGCTGCACGGCGGGCACTCGGCGAAGTCACATCTGGGCGAGGAAGTCGGCCGGATCACGTCGATCACCGGCTGGGAGCTCCTCCAGGACGCGCTCCTGATAGACCAGTCGCCGATCGGCCGCTCGCCCCGCTCCAACCCGATCACCTACATCAAGGCGTTCGACGAGATCCGGGACTTGTTCGCCGCGCAGCCGCTGGCCCGCCAGCGGAAGTACACGGCCAGCACGTTCTCGTTCAACATGCCCGGCGGGCGGTGCGAGGAGTGCGAAGGAGCCGGCCACGTGCAGGTGGAGATGGTCTTCCTGGCCGACGTCTTCGTGCCCTGTGAGGCCTGTGGTGCCAGCCGCTACCGCCGGGAGGTGCTCGACGTGCGGATCCAGGGTCACTCAATCCACGACGTGCTGCAGTGGACGGTGGAGGAGGCGATCGCCCGCTTCCGGCACCAGCCGAAGCTGGGAACGGCGCTCTGGCATCTGCAGCAGGTGGGACTCGGCTACCTGAGGCTGGGTCAGCCGGCGACGACGCTCTCGGGCGGCGAGGCGCAGCGGCTCAAGATCGCCCGCGAGCTGATCCAGGCGGGCAAGCGGGACGGGCGGAAGCTCTACATCCTCGACGAGCCCACCACCGGCCTGCACCTGGACGACGTGCGGGTGCTGATGCAGGTCCTCGACCGCCTGGTGGACGCGGGCCATACCGTGGTGGTGATCGAGCACCACCTCGACGTGATCAAGCGGGCCGACTGGATCGTGGATCTCGGACCCGAGGCGGGCGACGCGGGAGGCCGGCTCGTCGTTCAGGGCGTGCCCGAAGACGTCGCCGAGTGCGAGCGGTCCCACACCGGGCGCTACCTCCGGCCGCTACTCCTTCATCCGGCGCACGCGCTCGCGGGCTAGCGTTTCCGCCGGCTTCTGTTCGTCGCCGTACTGCTGTCATTTGTCACCCTGAACGAAGTGAAGGGGACCATGCCGAACATGGGCCCCTTCGCTACGCTCAGGGTGACAAGACACGCTAGAGCCGCGCGGCGGCCTCCCGAATGAGCTTCCAGGCCTCCACCACGTGCTCCCGCTCGGTCGCACGCTGGCCGATCACCATGCGGATGACGTAGCGGCCCCCCAGCCGGGTGTGCGTGAGGCACACCCGGCGCGTCGCGTTGACCTCCGCCAGCAGCCGCTCGTTGAGTCCGTCCAGCTCCTTCTCCGATTTCCCCACCGGCCGATACCGGAAGCACACCAATCCGAACGGCACCGGCGCCACCCGCTCGAAATCGGCGGACTGGTCCACCCAACCGGCGAGCTCCGCGGCGAGCGCGACATGGCGCCGGATGATCGCGCGCAGGCCCTCGACGCCGTAGCTCCGGATCACGAACCAGAGCTTGAGCGCGCGGAACCGCCTCCCGAGCTGAATCCCCCAGTCCCGGTAGTTCACCACCTCGGCGTCGTGCGCGGTGCGCAGGTATTCCGGCGTGATGCTGAAGGTCGAGAGCAGCGCATCGCGGTCGCGTACGTAGTAGGCGGTGCAGTCGAAGTTGGTCAGCAGCCATTTGTGGGGATTGAGGACGATGCTGTCCGCTGCCTCCATGCCCGCGAAGTATCCCCGCAGCTCCGGCACGATGGCCGCGGCGCCGGCATAGGCGGCGTCCACGTGCAGCCAGATGCCGTGCCGGCGGCAGATCGCCGCGATGGCGGGGACTGGGTCCACCGCCGTGGACGACGTCGTCCCGATGGAGGCCACGACGCACGCGGGCTTGAGTCCCGCGGCGACATCCTCCTGGATCGCGCGCTCGAGCGCCGCCGGGTCGAGCGCGAACGCCGCGTCGCCCGGAATCCGCCGCAGCCGGTCGAGTCCATAGCCGGCGAGCTTCACGCCCTTGTCGATGGACGAGTGCGCTTCGCGCGACGCGTAGACCGTGAGCCCGAGGCCGGCGTCCATTCCTCGTCGGCCGGCCGCGCCGCCGGTCGCACGCTCCCGCGCGGAGAGGAGCGCCACCAGCGCGGCGGTGGACGCGGTGTCCTGGATGACGCCGACGAACTCCTGCGGCAGGCCGAGCATCTGCCGGAGCCAGTCCATCGCGACCTGCTCCAGCTCGGTGGCCGCCGGCGACGTCGCCCAGGACATGCACTGCGCGCCCATCGCCGCCGTCAGCATCTCGCCCAGGATCGCCGGCGGACTGTTGTTGCACGGGAAGTAGGCGAACCACCCGGGATGGTTCCAATGGGTCATCCCGGGGACGATCAGGTCGCGGAAATCGCCGAACAGCGCCGCAAACGGCTCACCCTGGTCGGGAGGGGAGGTGGGCAGGCGGCGGCGGATATCGCCGGGGCGGACCGCCGGCGTGACCGGCAGGTCGCCCACGCCGCTCAGGTAGTCGGCCATCCAGTCCACCAGTTCGTGGCCGTGGCGCCGGAATTCTTCCGGGTGCATCGGCCAAAGCGAACGCGCTCCGGCGGCCACGTCAAGGACATCGGGACGCGCTAGCTTTCCCCCTCCGTTCCGAAGGGACACCGTGCGCGCCGCGTCCGCACTCGGCGGGCTGGGGTGGATGATTCTCGCCCAGCTCTGCTTCGCCGCGATGAACGTCTTCACCCGGCTCGGCTCGCGCCATCTCCCGTGGCCCGAGATCGCCGCGGCGCGCTTCCTCATCGGTGCCGGGATCGCGGTCGGCCTCGCGGCGACGCGCGGTGTCTCGCTGCGCGTCACCGACCGGCGCGGTACCTGGCGGCGAAGCATCTTCGGCACGATGGCGGCGCTCGGCTCCTTCTACGCCCTCTCCTCCCCGAGCATAGGCGTGGGCGACGCCGCGACCCTCGGCGCCACCGCGCCGATCTTCGTCGCCGTTCTGTCGGGACCGCTGCTCGACGAGCGGGTCGGCCGGCGGCTCTGGCTCGCGGTCGCGATGGCGTTCGCGGGAATCATCCTGCTGGTCCGGCCGTCGTTCACGCTCGCCGCTCCCGTCGCCGTCGTGGCGACGGCGGGCGCCTTCTTCTACGCCCTCGCGATGATCTGGCTCCGGCGGATCGGGCCGGGTGAGAGCCACGAGGCAGTCGTGCTGCACTTCTCGCTGGTCGCGCTCGCGACGATGCTGGCTCTCGCGATCCCGTCGTGGACCTGGCCCGACGGGCGCAGCGGACTCTACCTGCTCGGCGCCGGCCTGGGCGGCGGCGGCGCCCAGCTTGCGATGACCCGGGCCTACTCGCTCCATCGCGCCACGCCGGTGACGGCGCTCAGCTACCTTGGCGCCGTCTTCACCTATCTGCTCGCGCTGCCACTCTTCCCCGACCGGCCGACCTCGTGGCAGCTGGCCGGCTCTCTGCTCGTGCTCGTGGCGACGGCGCTGGTCGGCGCGTCCTCACGCCCTTCCTCATTATCTTTGAGGCCATGACCGCCCGACCGCTCGCCATGTCGGGGCTGGACTACGATCCCGCCCTCGCGTGCCAGCACCTCGCGGAATCCGATCCCACGCTCGGCGACTTGATCGCGCGCGTGGGAGCGTTCGGGCTCCGGCCCCAGCCCACCCAGAGCCTCTTCGCCGCCGTCGCTCGGGCCATCGTCTATCAGCAGCTCTCCGGCAGCGCCGCCGCCACCATCCTCGGCCGGGTCAAGGCGATTTACGCGCCCAAGCGCTTCCCGACGCCGCGCGACATCCTCGCGACGCCGCCGGAGCGGCTCCGGGCGGCGGGGCTCTCCACCGCGAAGACCGCGGCGTTGCGCGACCTCGCGGCGCGGAGCCTGGACCGCACAGTGCCGGCGATGTCGCGGGTGCGACTGATGGACGACGAGGAGGTCATCGAGCGCCTGATCCAGGTGCGCGGCGTGGGGCGCTGGACGGCGGAGATGCTGCTCATGTTCCGGCTCGGCCGAGGTGACGTGCTACCGGTCGGCGACCTCGGGATTCGGAAAGGCTTTGCGCTCACCTTCGGCAGCCGGCGCCTGCCGGCGGCGGTGACGATCACGCGGCGCGCCGAGCGCTGGCGTCCCTACCGGTCGGTCGCGAGTTGGTATCTCTGGCGCGCGCTCGACACGTGAACGCGGAGGCAATCATGATGAGCGAGATGACCCAGCGGATGGCAGGACACGAGCCCAGCCTGCAAACCGTGGAGATGGTCTGCGATCGCCTGGCCGAGCTGGGCCTGGCGGTCGGCCCGGACACGGCCCGGGCGCTGATCCGCGAGGTGCTCACGGCGGAGGCGCCGAGGGTGGACGCGAGGCTGCGCGACGCGCTCGACACGGCGCTCCAGACGATCCGCATCGCCGCGCAATCGGCGATGGGGCTCCTCGCGACCACGGCGGCCGACGCGCGGCCGAAGGAGCCCGCTCCACCCGAGCAGCTCCACGTCTCGCGCAGGCCTCCCCCGCAGCAGCCCGCCGCACCGGCGCCGCGGAAGGCGCCGCCTCCACCGGAGCAGAAGAAGGCGGAGCCCCGACAGTCGGGGCCCCGCCCGCCGCGCATCGACCTCGACGAGGACGAGCGGCGCCCGGTGTTCCGGCGCCCCGGACGCCGCTAGTGCTGCTCCACCGCGTCTGGGATCCCAAGCTCGCTCAGGCCGGCTATCTGATCGGCTGTACCGAGGCGCGGGAGGCGCTCGTGATCGACGCCACCCGCGACGTGGATCAGCACCTCGCCCTTGCCGCCTTGCTCAACCTCCGCATCGCTCACGTCACCGAGACCCACATCCACGCCGACTTCGTCTCCGGCAGCCGCGAGCTGGCGGCCCGGAGCGGGGCGACGCTCTATCTCTCCGACGAGGGCGGCCCCGACTGGCGCTACGACTTCGCCGCTTCCGACGGCGCCGTGCGCTTGCACGACGGTGACGGGTTCACCGTTGGACGCGTCGGCATCGAGGCACTCCACACCCCGGGCCACACCCCGGAGCACCTCACGTTTCTCATCACCGACGGGGCGGCGGCCACCGAGCCCATCGCCGCCGTGACCGGAGACTTCGTCTTCGTCGGCGACGTCGGCCGGCCCGACCTGCTCGAGCGGGCGGCGCGGGTGATGGGAACGATGGAGTCGGCGGCGAGGACGCTCTTCCGCAGTGTTCAGCGCTTCAAGTCGCAGCCCGATTACCTCCAGGTCTGGCCGGGTCACGGCGCCGGCTCGGCGTGCGGCAAAGAGCTGAGCGCGATCCCGCACAGCACTGTGGGGTACGAGCGGCGGTTCAACTGGGCGTTCGGGGTCACTGACGAGGCGGAGTTCGTGCGTCTCGTGCTCCAGGGGCAGCCGGACCCGCCCAAGTATTTCGGGACGATGAAGCGCATCAACAAGGAGGGCCCGCGCGCGTTGGGCGGGCTGCCCCGCCCCAACCCGCTTCCGGCCGAGCGGGTGACCGAAGTGCTCGATCGCCATGAGCTCGTGATCGACATGCGCTCGTCGGCCGAATATGCGACGGGGCATCTGCCGGGCAGCATCAACATCCCGTTCAACAACTCATTCACGACGTGGGCCGGCTGGGTCGTGCCCTACGACCGGGATGTCTATCTCGTCTCGGCGAAGCCGGACGGCCGGCAGTCGGAGCTTGCGCTGCGCGACCTGGCGATGATCGGATTGGATCGCGTGGCGGGCTCCTTTGGCCTCGACGCGCTCGGTGCCTGGACTCACGCCGGCCGCTCGCTCGCGAGCTTCGGCCGGATCTCCCCGAGCGAGCTCTCCGAGCGGCTCGACGCCGGCACGGCGGCGGTGGTGGACGTGCGGAGCCGCGCCGAGTGGGAGGCCGGGCACATCCCGCGCGTCGTCAACATTCCCGCGGGTGAGCTCGCGGATCGAATGGGAGAGCTTCCCCAGGGCCGGCCGCTCGTGGTGCATTGCGAGGGCGGAACCCGTTCGGCCATCGCCGCGAGTTTGCTCGACGCGCGAGGGGTTACCGAGGTGCTCGATATGCCGGGCGGGTTCGCGGAGTGGGAGGGAGCGGGGCTCCCGATCAGCCGCGAGTCCGGTTCGCCTGCGGATCTGGTGATGGCGCCGCTCGACCGCGCGGCGCAGCGGCCCGGCTGACACTCACGCCTGCAGACTGTCGCAATTTCGTCGGCCTGAAGCGCCCCCACGTCAGCGAAGCGGCCGGAAGCGTCGCACGGGAACTCAAGTAGTCGCGTTGAGGACCGCTCACCTCGTGTATTCCCCACTGCGAGCCCGCCGCCCGACCTCGAGAGCATTGACAGCTTGGAGCCGCAACCCAACATTGGCAGCGCTGTAAGCTCGATTCCCACCGAGAAAGGCCAACCCGGCGAAAGCCGGGGGCGCAAAGCTACGGGTCCTCGCCTCCTCCGCGACGCCGCTGTGACGTCCGAAGGACTCCAAGATCGCCGAGCTACCGAAAACACCACACCATTCACGCGAGATCCAGCGTATGCAAACGAGGTTGAGCGGGCTTCTGTTACTCGGAGCCCTCGGGTTGTCGGCGTGTCAAGACTCGGTGTCCCCTCCGGCAATGAACGAGAATCCAACCTCAGCATTTGCCAAGAGTCCCAGCGGTGATCCCGCGACCATCGCGAAAATGGAGGAGATCAATCGCCAGCTGAAGGAGCGAGGTCTCGGCATCTCGGTCGAGGCGATCGAGTACTTCACGATCGGCGACGAACGGCCCAGCGACCGGATTCACCAGCTTCCGTTCCGCTGGGTCCCCAACGATGCGCGCCGTCTGGCCGACGGGGAGAATATCACGTATCTCGTAGACCAGAGCGATGGCGCCACCGCGAGCGGCCTCAGGAACGCGCAGACCGAGGCAGCGCTCGACGCGGCGCTACTCACCTGGGACAATGACGAGCCACTGGCGAAAGTCGACATCGTCAAGCGTCCCGACCGTGGCGCCGATCCCGACATCTTCGACTTCTTCTTCGGCTTCGGCCGCTTCGGCAATCCGTTCCTCGCCGACATTGTCGAGGCTGGCTGGCTGCCGCGGGCGTTCTTCGAGGCCGTGGGAGGGCCGGGAGGGGGGCGCGGGATTCTCGCGTTCTCGGTCACCTTCATCTTCACCGACGACGCTGACAACCCCACCGACATCAATGGCGACCACTACCTCGACAGCGCCCTCAACGAGGTGTACTACAACGACACCTTCGGCGATCGCCGTGACGACCGAGCCGGGAACCCATGGAGAATCAACCAGCCCCTCCCAGCCTTCGACGTCCAGACCGTCGGGCTCCACGAGAACGGGCACTCTCTCGAGGTCGGTCACTTCGGTCCTCCACCGGCCGCGGTGATGAACCCGGTGTACGCAGGGATCCGTCTCACGCCGCTACCGGCCGACGACGCCGGCATGGATGCGGTCTGGTCCAGCTGGCCGAATCCATAGTCCCGGCGGGTGAGCTCAGCGGGCTAGAGATGCGGGAGCAATCGAAATGGCCCAGCGGACGCTGGGCCATTTCAAACATCCGACACGATCCGGCTAGGCCCGCAGCGCGAGCGTCGTGGCTGGTCTCAGCGGGCTCGGCGGGCCAGCTGCGAGCGCACTTTCGGACTGACCAACTCGCGTAGCGCGTCTTTGCCGACCCATCGGCACGCTGCCTCCTCCGACAGCGCCAGACGCTTGGCCACCTCCAGCGCGGCCGCGTTGAGCGCCAGATTGCGCCTCCCGATTGCGCGAAGGGCCCAGCTCACGCCCTTCTTCACGAAGTTGCGCTCGTCGTGCGCGCCTTTCTCGATCAGGGGGAGGAAGGCCCGAAAGCTCCTATCGGGTGCGGCTTTGTCGTGGAGAGCCAGGCACGCCATCAGTACGAAGCCGCCGCGCTTGACGAGCTCACGAGGCGAGGTGGACCACCGGCGCGCCTTCTCCCACGCGAACGCCGTCCGGTCGAACAGATGGAAACAGACCGTGTCGCAGTCGGCCCAGTTCTCAAAGCCGGCGGCCCAGGCATTCATCTGCCGGCGCGTCACGCGCTGCGGGTCGCCCACCAGCGCGGCCAGTAGGCGCGCCTCGTACCACCCGCTCTCCCACAAGGCCGTGGCCAGGGCGTGGTCCTTCCCCAGCCGCTTCCTCAGCGACAGCAGCGTCCCCATCGGCACACCGAACGCGCGCTCGGCTTCGATGCCGTAACGGGCCATCTCCTTGACGGTGCGCTGCGTCCCCTGCCGCTCGAGCCACGCCAGTACTTCCTTCGTGTCCATTGCTCCACCTGGCCGCAGTCAGCCTCGGTCGTAGGCCTGCTGCAATCCTTTGATGTCGATCTTCTTCATCTGCAGCATGGCCTGCACGACCCGCTGTGCCTTCGCCGGATCCTTGTCCTGGCACAGCTTACCCAGGATAGTGGGAACGACCTGCCATGACAGGCCATACTTGTCCTTTACCCACCCGCATGGCTGCTCCTCACCACCAGCGGAGAGCTTCTCCCACAGCTCGTCGACTTCCGGCTGCGTCTCACAGTTGACGAAGAACGACACCGCCGGCGAGAAGGTGTACTTCGGGCCACCGTTCAGGCCGAAGAACTCCTGTCCGTCGAGCTGGAAGGTCACGCTGAAGACCGGCGCCGTGGGCCCTGGCCCGGCTCGATTCACGCTCACAACCTTCGAGTTCTTGAAGACGGAAACATAGAAGTTCATCGCCTCTTCGGCCTGGCCGTTGAACCACAGGAACGGGGTGATCTTCTGCATATGGCTCTCCACTCCGCTGCTCAAGCTGAGACCGTCAGCAACCTCGCGGTCGCTGGAGGTAGTGACCCGCAGGGTTCCGGCGTGCATCAGCGTTCGGCCTGCCTTCTCTGGTGCAGGACTCCGCCAAGCCAGGCGGTGGGCAAGGCACTGAGCGCGAGCGCGATGGGGTACCAGGCCGGGCCCAGGTTCATCCGGATCGCGGCGATGGCACCGGCTGCGCTCAGGACGAACCCGATCATGCCTCCCACCAGAGCGTGCCGCATGGGCGAATGGGGCGCGAACCTCGCGGTGAGGTAACTCCCAACGACGCCGTACACGCACCGATAGGCCAGCGCCAGGAGGTTCAGCCCCGGGTCGTGCATCGGCTGGCCCCACGGCGGATAGACCCGGAGCACATGCAGCACCTGGTCGGTACCGAGCGAGAGCACGACGACCGCGACAAAGCCCAGGAACACGGCGGCCACGCTTCGCCCGAGGCGGCGGGGGCCCGCGCTCGTTGTGGTCATTGGAATCGTCACTTGATCCCCTGAGCCAGGGTTGACGCCAACAGCTCCGCGAGCTTGTCGAAGCCCGCGGCCATGCCCTTCTCCATGGGGGACTTGAGGACGGCGTCGCGAGCCTCCTGCGACTGGTAGCGCACCGTGATCGTGAGCGTGGTCCTGCCGCCCTGCTCGATTATTACGGTCGTCGACACGGCGTCACCTGGGTACCAGGACTGGTCGAACGACTCCGTGGCGACGATGCGCTCGGGCGCCGCGACCTCGCGATAGACGCCGCCCATGCCCATCTCGGTTCCATCGGGGCCCCGCCACACGTAGCGATAGGCGCCGCCCACCCTCAGATCGATCTCGCAGACCGCCCACGACCAGCCGCCGTGCACCCCGAGCCATCGCTTGAGCAGCTCGGGCTTGGTATAGGCCTCGAATACCAGGTTGCGAGGAGCATCGAAGACTCGCGTCATCGCGATCTCCCGGTCCGTGGGCGTCGTGACTTTCAGTGTTCCAGTGGGGTTCATCGGTGATCTCCTCTATCGCTTGGTGGGTCCACGGTTCTTCGCGTCGGTCTTCAGCACGTCGAGCAGGGCGTCCAGGCGCTGGAAGGTGCCCTCCCAGAACTGGCGGTAGCGCTCCAGCCATTCGGTGGCTTCCGCGAGCGGCTTGGCCTCGAGCCGGCGGGGCCGCCGCTGCGCGTCACGGCCGCGCGAGATCAGGCCGGCGCGCTCCAGCACCTTGAGATGCTTGGAGATCGCGGGCTGGCTCATGGCGAACGGCTCGGCCAGCTCCGTCACCGACGCCTCACCCGACGCGAGCCGGGTGAGGATCGCCCGCCGGGTGGGATCCGCGAGCGCCGCGAACGTCGCGTCGAGGCGATCGGCGGCCATCTGCCCATAACCTAGAGGTTGCATAACTGATAGGCTATATAAATCGACACGAGTCGGCTGTCCAGCCCGGCCAAAGGCCCTACTAGCGAGCCAGCGCCGCCCGCTGCTCGCCCCGCTCCTCGGGCACCCGCTCCCAACGGGTGATCTCGGTCATCCAGCCCGCGTCCTTGCGGTGCTCGAACGATGCCTTGAGATGCGGGGTAGCCTTGTGGAGCTCCAGCGCCTCCGAGTCCCGCCACACTTCGATCCGCATGAACCGGTCGGGGCGGTCCACCGACTGGTACAGATCGTACGTGATGCTCCCCGGCTCGGCGCGGGTCGGCGCCGTGAGCGACAGCAGCTCCCGCTTCACTTCGCTTCCTTTCCCCTCCCGCCCCTGGATGAACGTCACCGCCGTGAGCACGTCCGCGAGCTTCGCATCGCCGCCGCGCACTGCTTGCCGCGCCGCCGGGGTCTTGAGCTCGTGAAAGTCTTCGGTGTCGCCCTTGCGGAGCCGGAAGTCCATGACGCGGACCTGCTCGTTCTCGATGAGGACTCTGTAGTTCGCCGGGTAGATCGGGACCGGATCCTGGGCGCCGGCGACGGAGGGGAGGACTGCCACAACGGAAAGGGCGAGCGCAAGCATCCTGCGAGCGGGCATGGCGAAGCTCCGGAGAGAGTGGTGCATGTGCAATGCGGAGAAGCGCGAGAAGGGTTCCCGAGGAGGTGGACAGGGAACCAGGCCGTCGTTCGGCGCATTACACCCGAGCACACCACTCGTCGTCACGACCAAGGGGCCCCCAGTGAAAACGCGATGGATACTTTGCCTTATGCTGCTGGCGGTTACTGGGAGCGCGCACGCGCAGCTGCATCCTCGGCCGACGAAAGCGCCCATGATTCGGGCGCTCGACCCCCGGTTCAGCGGCTTGGTGCCGGAGAGCGCGGAGGTCGAGAAGATCGTGGAAGGGCACGAGTGGGTCGAAGGGCCGGTCTGGGTGCGGGACGGCGGGTATCTGCTCTTCTCGGACGTGGTGAAGAATGCGATCTACCGGTGGAAGGAAGGCGAGGGAGAAGGGGTCTACCTCCAGCCGAGCGGCTACACCGGGACTGCACCGTTCGCCGGGGCGGAGCCGGGATCGAACGGGCTCGCGATCGACGCTGCCGGGCGTCTGGTCTTCGCTCGGCACGGGGACCGGCAGATCGCCCGCCTCGAGCCGGACGGCAGTACCACCGTCCTGGTGGAACGGTATGAGGGCAAGCGGTTGAACAGCCCGAACGACCTGGTATTCCACTCGAGCGGCGATCTCTACTTCACCGATCCCCCCTTTGGCCTGCCCGGGAGCTACGATGATCCGGCCAAGGAGCTTTCGCATCGAGGCGTCTACCGCCTGGGCCGCGACGGCGGGCTGACCCTGATCGCCGCCGACCTGAGTGCGCCCAACGGCATCGCCTTCTCGCCCGACGAGCGTACCCTGTACGTCTCCAACGCCGACGCCCGGCGTCTGGTCTGGATGGCCTATGACGTGCACTCGAGCGGCACCGTCGGCAAGGTCCGCGTGCTCTTCGATGGAACGAAGGCGTTCGCCGGGCGGCGCGGCACGGCGGACGGAATGAAGGTGGACGTGCACGGCAACGTCTTCGGCGTGGGGCCGGGCGGGGTCTACGTCATCAGTCCGAAGGCCACGCTGCTCGGCTGGATCGACTTCGCCGGCAACGTTGGCAATGTGGCGTGGGGAGAGGACGGCTCCACGTTGTTCATCGCCGCCAACTCAGCGGTGTACCGGGTCCGGCTCTCGACGCGCGGGGCGGGATGGCAGGGGCAAGAAAACAAAGACCTCGGCCGTTCGCCGAGGTCTGGAAACAAACACGCTGATTGTTGTCTGGCGGAACTCCCGAGGAGGGACTCGAACCCCCGACCCGGTGATTAACAGTCACCTGCTCTACCAACTGAGCTACTCGGGAAGACGTTCCAGCGAGAGCGGGTGCAATCTCGCCTGGGGTCCCGCGGGGGTCAAGCCAGTTTTGCGGTGAGGCTATCCGGAGCGTAGCTTGGCGGGATCGCCCCTTCCACAGGGCACCCTGGAAACCGTCACGAACTTATCATTTGGGTCTAAGGATGCCAGCCGTTGGCTCCGGGGAACTGTGAGTGAATGTTCACTTGTCATGATCCCAGGCCGCCAGCCCAACTTTGTGATACAAAGTAGGAGCACGATATGTGCCTAAACCATTGTTGAAGAACATGTTACAATGATTCTACTGCCTTTTCATCCCCCGCTCCTTACCTTGTCTCCATGCCTTTGCCGCCCCTGACCGGGCACGTCGAGGCCAGGCGCCGCCTGGCCAAAGCGGTCCGCGGGGGCACACTGCCCCAGGTCCTACTGCTTACGGGTCCGACGGGCATCGGAAAGCAGCGGTTGGCTCTCTGGTTGGCACAACTGATCTTCTGCGAGCGTGGGGGTGAGGAGCCCTGTGGCTCCTGCCGCGCCTGCCACCTGGTGGATGGCCTGTCGCACGCCGACCTGCACTGGTTCGTCCCGATTCCCCGGCCCAAGGCCGGCGATCCGGACAAGCAGGTGGACGAGACGGCCGAAGCGCTGGCGGGCGTGATGGAGGAGCGGCGAAAGCAGCCGCTCTATGCCCCGGCCGACGGCATGGCGAGCCACTCGATCGCCACCGTGCGGCTGCTCCAGCGGCGAGCGTCTCTGACGTCGGTCGAAGGTGGGGCGCGGGTCTTCATCGTCGGCGAGGCGGACCGGCTGGTGCCTCAGGAGTCGAGTCCCGAGGCGGCCAACGCCACGCTGAAGCTGTTGGAGGAGCCGCCACAGGGTGCGCTGTTCGTGCTGACGACCCTGGATCCTCGGCGAGTGCTCCCGACGATCCGGTCGCGGGCCGCCCCGATCCGGCTCAACCGGCTCGCGGACGACGAAGTGCGAGGCTTCCTGCGGCAGCACACGGAGTGGAGCCCGGAGAAGATCGAGGAGAGGGTGGCGCTGGCGGCCGGCTCGATCGGTCAGGCGCTCAGCCAGGGCGACGAGGGCGGCAAGGCGTATCGCTCGGCCGAGCAGCTCCTCGCCGCGGTGGTGGAGGGGCGGGGACCGGCTCTCGAGCGTGCGCTGAGCCAGGTGGCGTACTCGGCCCGCGGCGAGTTCGCCGCGATGCTCGATGCGCTCGCCGAGACCTTGGGTGAGGCGGCGCGGGGAACGATGGGGCATCCGGTGCGCCGGGCGGTCCCGCAACCTTTGCTGAGGCACCGGAGCCCGGCGCCCCTTCTGCAGGCGCTGGAGAGAGTGGCCGAGGCGCGAGAGGCGGCCTCGGGAAACGTGAATCCGCAGATCCTTCTCGCCGTACTGGGGGAAGAGTTGGCGGAGGTCCTGTGAAGCTGAGCCACCTCGACGCGGAAGGCCGCGCGCGGATGGTGGATGTGGGCGACAAGCCGGTGAGCGATCGGACGGCGATCGCCCGCGGCGCGGTGCGCATGTCGCGCGAGGCGTACGACCTGGTGGCCGGCGAGGGTGTCCCGAAAGGCGACGTCCTCACCGTGGCCGAAGTGGCCGGGGTCATGGGGGCCAAGCGGACCGGGGAGCTGATCCCGCTCTGCCACCCGCTCGGACTCGACCACGTGCAAGTCGAAGCACGGCTTGACCCTGAGCTGCCGGGGGTGCAGGTGACGGCGGCCGCCCGGGTGACCGGGCGCACAGGTGTTGAGATGGAGGCGCTCACAGCGGTAACGGTGGCCTGTCTTACAGTGTACGACATGGTGAAAGCAGTCGATAAGGGGATGGTCATTCAGGACGTCAAGTTGGTGAGCAAGACCAAGCGGCCTTCTCACGGCTCATAGACAGGAGGTTGGCCCGTAATGAGACCGACCGACGAGTACGGCGAGCGACGCGGTGGGATCCTGGAGCGGCTCCTCGTCCGAGGCGCGCTGCTTCTGGTGACCGTCGCCGTCATCGGCGCCCTGGCCGGCTGGACTAAACGGGTGGGTGCGGCGGACCACGTCGTGGCTCCCGACACGCGGCTGCTCGCGCGGGAGATGGGGAGTCTCGAGCAGCAGCTCCAGGCGACGCGCGGCGAGGTGGAGCTGGTGAAGCTCCAACTCGAGCGCGCCAATGCGATTATGGCCAACTCGGCCAAGTACCGGATCCCCGCCGATCTGGCCGAGGATATCTACGACATCGCCCTGAGCGAGGGGATCGACCCGGCACTCGGGTTCCAGCTCGTCAAGGTCGAGAGCGGCTTCAAGGCGAATGCGCGTTCTTCGATGAAGGCGTTCGGCTACACCCAGCTTCAGCTCCCCACGGCCCGGTTCTACGACCCGGACGTGACGGCGGGCCAGCTGTTCGACCGGGAGACCAATCTCCGGATCGGGTTCCGTTTCCTTCGGGACCTGCTGGAGCAATTCGACCACGATATGCAACTCGCGCTGGTGGCCTACAACCGCGGCCCGGCGAAGGTCGCCGGCATCCTCGCCGATGGCGGCGACCCCACCAATGGGTACGCCGAGGTGGTGATGGAGGGCTACCAGCCGCTCGGATCGACCGCGGCCGCGGAATAGACCGCGGAGCAACACGGTGTCACCCTGAACGCAGTGAAGGGGGCCATACCAGCATGGCCCCCTTCGCTTTGCTCAGGGTGACACTACGCCGCCGGCTCAGCCGGGGATCTTGAGCGCGTCGCCCGCCCGGAGCGTCGTCTCCTCCGAGAGCCCGTTCGCCCGGCGCAGATCCACCACCGTCACGCCGTAGCGCTTGGCCAGGCCCGAGAGGGTGTCGCCCCAGCGCACGACGTGCGTCCGGGCGCTGGAGCGCTTGGTCCCAGGAGGCGACACGCGGAGCCGTTGCCCGGCGCGGATCCGGCCCTTCGAGTCGAGCTTGTTCCAGAGCCGCAGATCGCGCTGGCTCACACCGTATTCGTCGGCGATCCCCGAGAGGGTCTCCCCCCGCTTGACCCGGTGGTATCCCGAGGAGTTCGTGCCCGCGGCGGGCACCGGGTCGGACATCCGGCGCGCCATGGAGCTGGAGATGGCTCCTCCGGTGGGCACGATGAGCCGCTGCCCGATCCGGAGCCGGCGCGCGTTCACCTTGGGATTCGCGTCGGCGAGGAGCCGGCTGCTGACCCGGTATTTCCGCGCGATCCCTCCCATCGTCTCCCCGCGCACCACGAAGTGCTCGACGAACGTCACCCGCTTCTCCGGCGGCAGCTCCGCGTACGCCGCAACCGTCGCGGACCCGCGCCCGGCGGGCAGACGAACGACCGACGCCTTGGCGGGCGGGGTCGCCAGACGGAGGAACTGCGGGTTGAGCTCGCGGATCGCCGCGACGGTGGTGTCGGCCAGGCGGGCGATCACGTCGAGGCCGGTCATCGTCGGAACCACCATCGAGTCGTAGACCAGCGGCTCGGCGGGCGCCACGCTGAACCCGTAGCGCGCCGGCTCCTTCGCGATCACCGCGGCGGCGATGAGCTTGGGCACGTAGTCCTTGGTCTCGCGGCGCAGCAGCCGGGTGTCGTAGAGCCGGAAGAAGGCGGCGTCGGAGGTCCGGTCGGAATCATCGTCGCGGAGCCGGCGCAGCCCGCGCGAGACGCGGCCCGATCCCGCGTTGTAGGCGGCGGCCGCGAGGTACAGCGAGCCGAATCGGGTGTTGAGATCGCGCAGGTGCCGCACGGCGGCATCGGTCGCCAGGAAGGGGTCGCGGCGCTCGTCCACCCACGAGTCCACCCTGAGATCGTAGAACTTCGCGGTTCCCTTCATGAACTGCCACATCCCCACCGCCTTGGCCCTGCTGGTGGCGGTATTGGAGAAGCCGCTCTCGATCAGGGCGAGGTAGACCAGGTCGCCCGGCATCCCTTCGCGCGCCAGCCGCTCGCGGATCATCGGCTCGTAGCGCTGCATCCGATTGAGCCAGATCCCCATGCGCTCGCGGCCGGGGCCGAGGAAGAAATCGAGATACCACTGCACCCGCTGATGGCTGTTGTAGGTCTCGACGTCGATGTCCCACGTGACCGCGTTGGCCAGCGCCTTGGTGTCGTTCCCTTCGATGACGGCGTCGGACTTCTCCGCCTCTTCATCGGTCGGCTGGGCTTCGGCGAGGGCCTCGAGCACTGCCTCGTCCGCAGCGGAGTCGGCCGCCTGTCTCGTCTCGGCGGCAAGCTCCTCGGCGGGAATCAGCGAGTCGAATTCTGGAGCGGGAGGAAGCTCGTAAGGGCC
>Ga0210377_10001948_pt1 | contig 18392 bp, 16 predicted proteins | sample PLM4_65_b1redo_FD_155480 | JGI IMG/M metagenome (GOLD analysis project Ga0210377, IMG submission 155480) | Groundwater sediment microbial communities from an aquifer in East River, Colorado, USA - PLM4_65_b1 redo | ecosystem: Environmental > Terrestrial > Soil > Riparian zone | place: USA: East...
ACCTGAGTTCAGGAGGAACAACATCACCAGCACCACCGTCTGCGCCCCAAAATACATGGCTGGGTTTTGTTCGTAATATCCCGTTCGAAACATAAAGCGATACAGCAGGGCAAATGTCAGGCACAATACCAGTGCGGTGATTTGCAGCGTGAGGTTTTGAAGACCGCTGACTCCCAACAACGCCATGACAGCGGTGCTGACATACGTGGAGGCATCCAGCAAAAACGGATTGCGAATGTGGAGCACAACCTTGCTTTGCATCATGGCATTGTACTCCCAATTATTGCAGTCTCTGACCCGAGCGTGCGGCTTCGATGACTTTGAGGATAACTGCGCTGGTCTGTAGGGCGTGTTCCTGCCGGTCAATGAGGCTGATGTGGTTCGCGCCATCCACAGTGACCATTATATGATTGGTAGAGAGCGCGGCTTGTCCGGCAAACAGATCGTGCCATTCTGGAATTCCACCGTCACCTTCACTTCCCAACACCACCGCGACTGGAATATCGCCGAGACTACCCGCCTCGTAGAGTGGTCGCACCTGCGCAAGTAAAGTCGGGAATAGATGATATTGCCGCCTGATGGACTCAGCCAACTTGGTTGAAGACAGATACGCCTGCAATTCATTCCTTTGCTGTTCGGGCAGGTCCGGGTCGGTGGCTGGAAAGCCCACCAGGCGCAATATCCCCAGGCGGCTGATAAATGGTGTCCCATCCATCATCGGCGCATCGGGTGCGTTGGGCATCACATCAGGCTTGCCCAAACGATTCAGTCCATCAGGCAAAGTGCCTTCGATGAAGACCATTCCTATAACATCATCGGGATACATCTCAGCATACATCCGCACATACAGCCCGCCGAAGGAATGTCCCACCAGCACGAATGGACCAGACTCACCCGCGTTGTTGAGGAGCGTGTGCAAAGCTTCCGCGTTTTGGCGGGTATCATTCGCTTGCGGACTGAGGTCACTCCAACCCAAATCGGCGCGGTCGTACGCGCAGACACGCGTTGCTTTGGCGATCTCTGGCTGAATCCATGTCCAATTTGAGACGGCGCCCATATTCGCGGAATCGAGAATCACGGTGGGGCCGCCTTCGCCCACGCAATAGATATGCATCTTATATCCGCCGACATTGACCAGCACACCAGGCGGCGGATATTTGCGCTGATCCGATTCGGTCGCGGCGGTCTGATAGATCACGCCTGCAATTGCCAGCGCGGTTGTCAGGATTATCAATCGAATAAGACCATGTTTGAGAGAATTCAATATTTTTTGAGAGCGTGATTGTTTGGTCATTTTTATTTTCCTTTAGCATAATCAGTTTTAAAGGACTAAAGTACGTGCATTCAATCTGTTCCCCACGGTTTGAGGGCGGGAATGTTGGAGCGTTTCGCGACGATCCAGGCTAGTAACACCAAAGAGATGAAGCCGATGCTGGCGAGCATTAGGATATCCGTTTCTGCATTAAGGCGGCTTACGATCTGGATGTGAAAGAAAAGACCTATCGCGTTATCGATCAGATGCGCGAACCATGATGTCCAGAGGCTATCTGTCCGGTAGTAGAGATAGCCGAAGACGAGTCCGCCAACTGTGGTTGCAATCATCAAGGGCACAGCTTCGGCGATCACCTCCTCTGCTGTCGCTAGGCCCCTGGCCCAACTACTAAATGGCCACACGAGGTGGGCGAGTCCAAACAGCAACGCCTGTAGTGCATTGGCTTGCCAAAAGCGAAACCGCCGCATGAGATGCGGGAGCATCACCCCGCGGAAGATGCCCTCCTCCATGAACGCGTTTACGATCTGCCCGAAGAGGTAGAACATGGTGAAGACAAGTCCGCCCATTGTTCCGGTTTGCTTATCGATGGCGGCAAATACAAGTCTGGGAGTTTCACCAGCAATGTTTAGAAGGTGGAACTGGACAGCGTAGAGGGTCACGTAGAGAATTAACAGGCTGAGCCCTCCAATGAGAAGGGCCTTATCGAAGTTCCTGCTGTGCAGTCCGATGGAACTGATCGGTTTTCGGAGAACCCGGAGATACCCAAGTATAAGGGTGAATCCAAGTCCCTTTGAGACAATGCTCTTATCCGGCAGCGTGTTAAGCCCCGGCACGAAGACTTCTGCATATCGTAAGACAAATACTACAAGGAAGAGGGCAAGCGCAACAACAATCGCTCCTGCAAGGGAGCGTGTGTTGTGCTGTTCAGCCTGGGGCAGGAACGACGAAGTAATTTTCATTTCATTCTCCTTTAAAGAAATTGAGACTCATCTGTCTAACATTTCCACGTATATTACATACGAGCCGAAACTGATTGGGAAATTTGATCTGGCAGGGCTAATGATTGTTCCTGTACCTGTATCGGTTCAGTTCGTGAGAGCCGTTGGGGTCCGGTCACGATGACGATGATGATCGCCGCAGCCATCTCCAGCAAAATGTACATGATGTACGCGCCCATGTTGCCGCTGGATACCGTGTTTGCCATCGGCATGAATACGCCTGTGGCGTTCGACGCGGCATGGAACAAAGTAACCAGCAGCAGGCTTCCCTTTGTGCCGTTATATAGCCAGGTGTACAGTATGGATGCCACCGTTGTATGCGCCATAAACCAGGCAAAGGAAACAGTGTCCCAGTGTGTCAGGTATTTCGGCAGGTGCCAGAATCCCCAGATTACACCGAGGGTCAGCGCGGAGGTCAGCGCGCCGTATTTCGCCTGCAAGCGTGGCAGGACGTAACCGCGCCAGCCCATCTCCTCCCCGTTGGCGATGAAGTCAACCATAAAGAATGGCAGGATGAAAAGCGGCAGGTAGGCTGACTTTCCGAAAATCTTGTACGCCATGACTGTGCTGAAATCGGGCGGGACGCCGGTCAACGCGGCATTGAGATAAACGCCCCCGACGATCAAAGCGGGAGCCAGAAGGAACGGTGCCAGATACCACTTCCAATCGACGCGCCAGATCAGGAATCGTTTCAGCAAAGCGATCATGGCGTCCTTGCCGAGAGTCAGCCCGGTCATGATCACAGAAGCGACTCCGAATCCCCAGCCGAGAAAAAGGTACACCAGGAATGGAAATTTGATTGGCAACACTCCCGAGTTCGCCAGGTCAATGGGCCAGGTCAGCGCGAACATCAATATGACCCCGATGGCGAGCGAGTGACGTTTGAGAAAAGCGGTTAGTGGGTTCATGGGAAACTCCTTTGGTTTGCCACAGGATACGCCATTACCCCGCCAAAGGGATGAGTCTGGAGACCGTATTCCGATGCGACCAGAGGCGGTATCGTTTGAGTCGGGAGCACTCAAAGTCTGTTGGGCGCACTTGGTTTCGGCGGACTGAAGTCCTGCCTCAGTTCGTGGAAGTCAGCCAATAGCCGACTGTAGCGCGCCAGTCCGAAGGACTTCCATGCACTGAGCAGGCGGCTTTAGCCCCGCTCTTTGAGCGTATAATTCAGCCAAGCGAAAGGATTATCGTTATGATGAACAACCGTCAACTCGCAGATACGTTCACCCTCATCGGTAATTTATGTGAGATCAAAGGGGAGGTCATTTATGTCGTGCTTGCCTATCGCAAAGCCTCAGAAAGTCTGATGTCGCTGCCGCGCGAAGCCAGCGAATATTGGAAAGAGGGGAAACTTAGGGAAATCCCTGGCGTAGGCAAAGCCATCGCGGAAAAGATCGATGAACTGCTTACGACCGGCAAGCTCGGATTCCTTGAGAAGCTCAAAAAGGAAATCCCGCCGAGTTTAGCGGATTGGTTGCAAGTGCCAGGCCTCGGGCCCAAAAAGATCGCCCTCATTTGGAAGACGTTGGGAATCACGACTCTCGCGGAGCTGGAAGCTGCTGCGAAAGAAGAAAAGCTGCGCGGACTCCCGGGCATGGGCACAAAATCAGAGACAGCGATTCTGGAAGGGATCGCGTCGCTCTCGCGTCGTTCAGGCAGGATTCCGCTTGGGCGCGCCTATCCGCTGGCACAGGAGATCATCGCGACTCTCAAAAAGGTGAAGGGAGTCGTCGATGCGGCACCAGCTGGAAGTCTGCGAAGGATGCGTTCAACAGTCGGCGATCTGGATATTCTCGTCGCGGCGAAGGATTCATCCGCAGTGATGGAGGCGTTCGTCAAATTGCCGGGTGTGAGTCGCGTATTGGGAAAAGGCGAAACGAAATCATCCATCGAATTTACAGATGGCGTGCGCGCACAGGTGTGGGTGCATCCGCCTGAAAAGTTTGGGACCGCGTTGCAATATGCGACCGGCTCGAAAGATCACAATGTGGAGTTGCGACAAATTGCTTTGGCAAAAGGTTTGTCTCTATCAGAACATTCATTTGCGAAGACAAAAGGAAAAGGTGAAATCTTTTGCGCGACCGAAGAGGAAGTGTATAAGACTCTCGGCTTACCGTGGATTCCTCCCGAGCTGCGCGAAGATCATGGCGAAGTGGGTGCCGCAAAAGCGAAGAAGTTACCAAAGTTAATTGAGGTCAAAGATATAAAAGCAGATTTGCAAACCCACTCTACATGGAGCGATGGCAAGTTATCCATGCTGGAGATGGCACGCGCAGCCGCGAAGCGTGGCATCAAAGTAATCGCGTTCACCGACCACTCTGCGAGTCTCGGCGTCACAGGTGGTCTGAAAATGGAAGACCACAAGAAACAAGCCGCTGAAATTAAAAAGATTCAAAAGCAACTCGGTGACGAGATTCTTGTTTTGCACGCGTCAGAGGTTGAGATCAAAGCCGATGGCTCGCTTGATTATCCCGATGAATTTTTAGCGAGCCTTGATCTGGTGCTGGCTTCCATGCACACGTCCCTGCGACAACCGCGTGAGAAAGTCACGGAACGCGTCATCAACGCCATCCGCAACCCGCACGTGCACATCATCGGTCATCCGACTGGAAGATTGATCCCCGACCGCGAAGGTGCAGACCTGGACATGGAAGCTGTACTGCAAGCCGCGGCTGAAACCGGCGTCGCATTGGAGATCAATGCCCATCCCTCCCGCCTTGACCTTGATGACATGTATGCGCGCCGTGCAAAAGAACTAGGCATCCCCATCAGCATCAACACAGACTCACACTCCGAAGAGGATTTTGACAATTTGTTTTACGGCGTTGCCACGGCAAGGCGCGCCTGGCTGACGAAGGAAGATGTCATCAACTGCTGGTCATCGGACAAGTTGTTGAAATGGTTGAAAAAGAGAGGAAAATAGAATATGAAAAACCCTTTCGGCTCCCAACCGATTCCCGGCTCTTATCACAACCTGAAAGAGCGCATGTACAAAAAGGTTTCGGCGAATGTCAATGACCAGATATTGGGAATTCTGCAAAAGGCTTATGAAAATGCGCTATACGAGGAAAACGTTGCCTTGTCCCGCCCCGAAAGAAAGCGCCTGTTTTCCCAGATCGTAAAAATGGTGATGGAAGATATGATCAAGAAGATTGATGATCACTCCAGCTCTGCATGATGTTTACTGTTGGATTGGTGATGAAGAGGAGATAATAAGAACCCGCATCAGGGATTGCCTCGATGCGGGTCTTTTCTTTATCCCCATTTATGCGCTACGGGCAGGACACATTTGGATTCCAATCCTCGAACATGCCTGATGGATTGTTCTTCCAAACCCAGACGTGGAGTATGTAGACACCGAGCGCTTCATTGAGATGGAAATGTCGCCCAAATAACATCGGGAGGTCGGTGCGTCCCTCCGCATCCCAAGCCGCGGCTGGAACGACATATTCCACCGCACCGAGCTGAAGTATCCCGTCAGGTCCTGGGGTATAGACCATTGCTTCAGGGCTTAACAAATCCACCGTGGTGTCAAGGATACTGACATTAATATAGTGGTATCCCATCGCGCCAACGCCAGGGTTATTGAAACAATGATCGAGGCCGGGCACTAGATCGTATCCAGCCACTTGAGCTGACTCGGGACGATGAAATTGTGCGGTGGCCGCGCGAAGTTGAGCCAGTTCATTTTGACCAGTAGCGCCGAGCGCCAGGATCGCAATGAGCCCTAACATGAACAAAATTTCGCTTTTCATTCTTATCTCCTTTCTAAACATGAATGATTTTTTAGAGCAACCATTCTCTGATGGTATACTCTGTTCGACATTCACAATGTACACAACCTGCGATTCAGTTTGGTACTACTAAGTGATACAAGAGTGATACAGGTGAAAGAGGGATGCGTTGACCGAACTGTCGTCTTTCGGAGAGTGGCTTAAGCGTCAACGGAATGCCAGGGGGCTGACCCGGGAACAACTGGCGCACCAGATAGGTTGCGCGGTTGTCACCCTGCGCAAGATCGAAGCAGAGGAACGCCGACCCTCGGCGCAGATTGTCGAGCGCCTGGCGGAAATCTTCAACATCCCCCAAAACGAAAGAACAAGTTTCCTGCGATATGCACGTGGCGACTGGAAATATGCGCCAACAGGGGTCGTTGAAAATGCTCCCTGGCTTGTCTCGCCTGTTCGTGAGCGCGAAGTAGATAATGTGTCCAATCCCAAAATTCACCTTAGCACCTTCCTCTTCACGGATATCGAAGGCAGCGCCAAACTCTGGGAAGAAGCTCCAGAACGTATGAAAGTTGCGTTGCAGCGTCATCATGCAATCCTGCAAGAAGCGATTACATCCAACGGCGGCGCCGTTTTTCAAATCGTCGGCGATGCTTTTTGCGCAGCATTCCTGACCGTCCCTTCCGCTCTCTCCGCCGCAGTCACAGCTCAACGAGAACTCTATCAAGCGTCGTGGGATTTGCCCTTCCCAATCCGCGTCCGCATGGGGATTCATACGGGCGAGGCGGAGCAGATCTCCGATAACCCTCTGCTTGGAGGTTATGCCTCCAATCAGACTTTGAACCGTGTCGCGCGCATCCTCAGCGTGGGTCATGGAGGACAGGTTCTTCTTTCCAACGCAACGAAAGAATTGGCAAAAGAATCACTGCCCGGGGATACGGAACTACGCGATATGGGTGAACACCACCTCAGGAATCTTTCCCATCCTGAGCATCTTTTTCAACTGAACATCGCTGGTTTGCCGTCGGATTTCCCGATGCTCAAGACTCTCACGCATCGTCATAACCTGCCACTTCAATTGACCAGTTTTATTGCCCGTCAACAGGAGATTGCTCTCGTCCACGAATATTTATCAAAGGAGGACATCCGGCTGGTTACGTTGATTGGTCCGCCGGGAATTGGCAAGACGCGCCTAAGCATCGAGGCAGCGCGCGCGGTGTTGCCTGATTTTCCTGATGGCGTTTTCTTTGTCGCGCTGGCTTCTCTTGATGACCCAAATCTGATTGCGCACGCCGTCGTTCAAGCGTTTGGGTATGTGGAGACTGGGAACCTTCCCGCTGAAAAACAACTCATGGAGGGCATTGGGGATAAACAGATGCTGATTGTGCTGGATAACTGCGAGCATCTGATCGAAGGAGTTGCTTCACTCGCTTCAGACCTCCTTTCAACCTGCCCCCAATTAAAGATAATCGCTACCAGCCGCGAATCTTTACGCATCCCCGGCGAATGGCAGTATGCCGTTCCCGCGTTTGACTTTCCCGAAGAGAGTTCCTTCATTAATGTGGAAAGCGCCTCCAAATATCCCGCATTGACGCTCTTTACCGAACGCACCCGCGCTGTGCGCTCTGACTTCGCCTTGAACACTGACAACATCCAGACGGTGGCGTCCATCTCCGCGCATCTGGATGGTTTGCCATTGGTCATCGAACTGATCGCCGCACAGATGCGGTTGATGTCCCCACAAGCATTGCTGGATCGCTTGAGTGGTCAATTTATCTTGACTGCAGATGGGATGCGCGCTGCCTCCGAACGTCAGAAGACCTTGAACAACGCCATTGGCTGGAGTTATGACCTGCTCTCCGAGGAAGAGCAAAAATTATTCGCCTATCTCTCTGTATTTTTGGGCGGCTTTACACTCGAAGCGGCGGAAGCGATGTATTCCCGAACTTTTGCGGAAAAGTCGGTATCCAATCTAATTGCATTACTTTTGGATAAGAGCCTGTTGAAACTTGTTCCCACTGAGAACGGCGTCGAGGCTCGCTATGCTATGTTGGTGACGATTCAGAAATTTGCTTGGGAGCGATTGCGCGAAATGGGGGAGGAAACAGAAATCCGCAATCGCCATCTGGCATATTTCCGAGAATTGGCGGAGCAAGCCAAACCTCATCTTCACAGTGTACAGCAGTTGATCTGGTTGGACCGTTTGGAGGCCGAATACGACAATATCCGCGCCGCGCTGAATTGGGCGCAAGAAAGCGGCGCCATTGCCGCGGGTCTCCATTTAGCGACGGATTTGATATGGTTCTGGATTTGGCGCGCCTACCTCCGAGAACCCTGTCTTGCTCTTGAAAACTTGCTCGCCCAGCCTCTACCTGATGATCAAATTCAGGTGCTTGCCAGGGGTCACCATGTCGCAGGATTTTTGGAATGGATTCTGGGGAATAATACAGCGGGTCAAGTCCATGCCCAGGAGAGTGAACGGTTATGCCTGCTCCTTGGACCGGCAGGTAAAGCGGAGTTGGCAGACGCCAGACTTCTGCTCCTTTTTTTTACAGATTTTAATTTCGCGAATAATCTGATTCAGATGCGTCAGAGGTATGAAGAGATTTTGAAATTGTTTCAAGAAACGGGCGACCAGTGGAAGATTGCCTATACGGTTTTCTGTATGGGTCACGATTTACTTCACAGGGGCGATTTCACGGGCGCACGCCAGGCATTTGAACAAAGCCTGAGGCTCTTTCGGGAACGTGGGGACAAGATTGGCGCGTCTGAACCGAATCGGCAATTGGCCTTTATCGCATTCGAGAAGGGTAACTACGAGGAATCACGTACACGCTATGAGGAGATACTCCATTTTTACCGTCAGGCACGCCTGAATCTCTGGATGGACATACCCTTATGGATGTTGGGCGTGATTGCGGTGCGCGAGGGGAACTATGCACGCGCCAAAGAGTGGTACTCGGAATGTCTTCTTTGGGACCAACAGACAGGTAGGAATACGCAACTTGCCGAATGTCTCATCGGTTTCGCAGGTATCGCCAATGCTGAGAGGCGGTTCGAGCGTGCCGCGCAACTTGTAGGCGCGGCAGAGACGGAGGCGGAGGTGAAACCATGGCAAATGCCTTTAGAGAATATCGATCAAACCGAGTTGCAGCGACTCACAACAGTCTTGCGCGGGGAAATTGGGGATGCAAAGTTTGAAGTGCTTGCGGCAGAAGGCCGCGCCATGACGATGGAACAGGTTATCGCGTACGCGCTTGAAAAACGGGACGGCTGAATTTCTAGCAAATCGCATGCGCCTTGTAATATCCGCCAAGCTGATTTATGTTCCTTGATGAAATATTCGACGAGCGATGTCTTGCCAATCCCCGCTTCGCCGTAGACCAGCGCGACGCATCCCTGTCCCTCTCTCGCCTTCACCTGGCTCAGGGCGGAATTCAATGCCTGTAATTGGGATGCGCGTTCCAGCAGTTCCATGTATGTTTACCACTAAGCTCAAACCGCCATCCTCGGCGGCGCCCATAGGATGCTTCGCGAAGGACGCCACTGAGAGCAGAGTTATATATTGGATAACCGCCGTATAATGTGTATTGACAGTATATAGCAAATCAATTCCAAAATCAACGGTTTAGACCGCAGGTTCGAATAAGGATACTCATATGGACTCTCAGACCAACAAACGTACAATCCTTATCATCGTCAGCGCAGTGGATGCAGTCCTGAGCGGCATCGTGTTATTGATCTATTTCGGTTTTCTCCCCGTTGACATTTCCAGTTGGGGCATCCCGCGCTGGGTGATTGGTCCGGTTGGCGGGATCTGGTTTGCGTCCGCGATCGCGGTCCTTGCATATCAACTCACACGGACGGACGTTTCCGAGTGAGTTGCAAAGGGAATTTGATGGCTTCCAAAGCGCAGGTGCTCAAAAGAGATCAGGTTTTGTCTGCCCTGGTTGAGACACGTAAGGATATTATTACCCGGGCATCCGCGCTCTCAAAAGAGGAACAAGAACATATCTTCCTTGGTATCTGGTCCGTCAAGGATTTGATCGCTCATTTGGCAGGCTGGGATTTCACGAACCTGGAAGCGGTCAAAAGCGTGCTGGCGGGCAAGGTTCCGGCATTTTATGAACAACATGACCGTGACTGGCAAACATATAATGCAACACTAGTCAAAAAATACACGAAGGATTCCTTCAGGGAACTTCTTGCAACAGTGAGAGACTCTCAGAAGAAGCTGGTTGAATATCTGCAATCCGTCCCACCGGAACATTTCAGCAGGGATTTCGGTGTCCGTTTTCGCGGTTATAAAGTAACCGTTCAGAGATTACTCGAGGCTGAGATTAAGGACGAGCAGGTCCATTGCCGGCAGGTCATTGACTTTTTCAAGGAGTCAAGATGACCGCCCTCAGATCTCTCCTTTTCTTTATCCTTGCCCCGGGCATGGTCGCGGGATTCATTCCGCTGGCTCTGTTGCGAATGGGGGCACGAATACAGACGGGCTTTTTATCTTATCTTGCCTTCCCGCTTTGGGTCGTTGGGGTCGCAATGTTGGTGTGGTGCTTCTGGGATTTTCTCATCAAAGGACGCGGCACACCCGCTCCGATTGACCCGCCAAAGGAACTTGTTGTTTCGGGTTTATACAATTATGTCCGCAATCCAATGTATGTGGGAGTGCTTCTTGTGATCATGGGTCACTTCCTGTGGTTTGGGTTTTGGGGTTTGTTGATCTACGCTGTGGTCGTCTTCATTGCCTTTCATTCCTTCGTTACTTTTTATGAGGAACCAAACCTCAAGAAAAGATTCGGCGCGGCATATGAAGATTATCTCAAGCGAGTCCCGCGTTGGATTCCGAGATTGAAATCAACCTACTGAAAAAGCCACTATAAGAAAACGACCTTCACAAAAGAAGGTCGTTTTCTTTGCGCGGGATTTTTTGTTAGTAATCCGCGGGTTACTCCAAAGCTATTTCGGCTGCCAGGTGGGCCAAAAATCATACCCTGGGGTCTGAGTGAGATTGGTCTGGCCGCTGCCATCGGCGTTCATCACGTAGATATCTTTGTCACCGTCGCGCTCTGAGTCAAAGGCGATCAGCTCCCCGTCCGGTGACCAGGCGGGATGGTTGTCGTCAGCGATGTTGTTGGTCAGATTGGTCGGATCGCTGCCATCGGCGTTCATCACGTAGATCTCGTTTTTGTAATTAAAGAGATCGTCGCGATAGGACTCAATGGCGATCTGCTTTCCGTCCGGCGACCAGGCCGGCCGTCCAGCCAGGGCTGTGATACGGGTCAATAGGCCGCTGCCGTCGGCGTTCATCACGTAGATTCCACCGTTTTCGCCGAACTGGTTGGTAGAAAATACGATCAACTTCCCATCTGGCGACCAGGCGCAGGGGTAGTGTTGATTCCTTTTTTCCCCGATGTGAGCTGGGGTCTGGTTGCTGCCGTCGGTGTTCATCACATATAATTCAAGGTAGCCGTCACGGAAGGAATTAAAGGCGATCTGCGTCCCGTCCGGCGACCAGACAGGGTACTCGTCCGCTACCGGGTTTTGGGTGATGTTGGTCTGGTTGCTACCGTCGGCGTTCATCACATAGATTTCATTGTTGCCGTCGCGATCGGAGACAAAGACGATTCTCTTGCCGTCCGGCGACCAGGCAGGGTTGGTATCGTACGCCGCATTCTGGCTAAGATTGGTCTGGATGCTGCCATCTGCGTTCATCACGTAGATTTCATGGTTGCCGTCGCGGTTGGTGACAAAGGCAATTTCTGGAAAGATTAGCGGGATGGTCGGGGACGCGGTCTGTGTAGGTAGGGCGGTTAGTGTGGCAGTTGGGGCGGGCGGCATCGCCGCCGGCGCGCACGCTGAGAGCAATACACTTACGAACATCAATACTGAAACGAGCAATTTACAAGTGTTCATTTTTTCTCCTATTATGAATAAAGCTGGATTCAATAGTCACGCTAATTTCTGTCTGTATTTTTGCATAAGGGCATCTTTTTATCGTCGTTCAAATTTCCCATTTTTCTGAGATGCAAAAAAGACGCGGCTACAGTAAATTATCCAGTATGAGAGTGCTATACTCGGTTTATTCATCCCCGATCATGTTGCCATGTATAGGAGGATCCAATGCTCCAGATTCGACTGCTCGGACAATTTAACATTCGCACAGAGGGAAAGCGCGTCACGATTCCATCGCGGGCTGGTCAATCTCTATTAGCCTATCTGGCGCTGACGGCTGGGACTCCCCATCGCCGCGAAAAATTGGCGGGCATATTTTGGCCCGACACCACCGATGAGAATGCGCGCAAAAACTTGCGTCAGGAATTATGGAGAATCCGCAAAGCCATCTCAGCGGGACAACCTGCTGAAAAAGAATTTCTCCTCGCCGACGAAATTACGCTGAAATTCAACCGCGAGGCAGAGTACTGGCTCGATGTTTCCCAAATGGAAAGACCCGACCTCGACCTGCAATCTCTGATCGCCAATCTTTCTCTGTATCAAGGTGAACTCCTGCCCGGTTTCTATGACGAGTGGATCACGCTTGAACGCGAGCGCATCCAAGCCGTCTTTGAAGCCAGGATGGAACAACTGCTCGAACAACTCATCACTGCCGAACGCTGGATCGCCGTGCAGGAATGGGGCGAACGCTGGCTTACACTCAGCGGTGTGAGAGAACCTGCTTATCGCGCATTGATGCTCGCAAGCGGCGTGCGCGGTGATATGGCGAAGGTCGCTTCCTTGTATCAGCGTTGCACTGCTGAACTACAAGAGAATCTTGGCGTCGAACCATCTGCCGAAACACGCGCCCTATACGATGGATTGCTCAAAGGCGCAAAAACTCCGCCACGCACCGCCGCACAGCCATCGGGCACGATCACCTTTCTCTTCACCGACATCGAAGGCTCAACCCGCCTGCTCGAAATGATGGGCGATCAATACGCAGTTGCCTTGGGCGAACATCACGAAATTCTGCGCGCCGCCATTCAAAAATGGAACGGGCGCGAAGTGGACACACAGGGCGACGCGTTCTTTGTCACCTTCACGCGCGCCATAGACGCAGTGCGATGCGCCGCCGAAGCCCAGCTTACGCTCGCCGCTCATACCTGGCATCAGGACGAAACCCTGCGCGTCCGAATGGGACTGCACACTGGCGAACCGTTGATCGCTTCGACAGGCTATGTGGGCATGGATGTTCATCGCGCCGCGCGCATCGGCGATGCGGGTCATGGCGGGCAAATCCTTTTGTCGCAAACGACACGTGAACTCGTAATCCAGGATTTGCCCCAGGGGATGACGATTCGAGATTTGGGCGAGCACCGGCTCAAGGACATGAAATATCCTTCATCCATTTATCAATTGGTGGTGGATGGATTGCCTGCTGAGTTTGCGCCCATCAGAACCAAGTTCACCGGAACAGAATCACCCACACCGGGTGAAGCGCCGTTCAAAGGCTTGCAGTTTTTCGACGAAGGCGACTCGGATTTATTCTTTGGGCGTGAAACGTTAACAATAAAATTAATGAACCGCCTGCGCGATGCGAATTTCCTTTCCGTCATCATCGGCGCATCGGGTAGTGGCAAGTCCTCGTTGGTGCGAGCGGGGCTGGTTCCTGCGCTCAAAAGGGGAGGCGCGCTGATCAGTGGAACAAAACTGCCCGAAGGCAGCGCCAATTGGCAAGTCCATATCATTACACCCACCGCGCATCCCCTCGAAGCATTGGCAATCGAACTCACGCGTGATTCGGAATCGGTGACGGCCGCGGCAACGTTGGTGGACGATCTTTCCAAAGACCCGCGCAGTTTACATTTTTTCTTGTCGCGTCAAACACAGCCTCACCACACCTTGTTGGTCATTGATCAATTCGAAGAATTGTTTACGTTGTGCCGCGACGAGTTCGAGCGCGAAGCCTTCATTGACAATCTGCTCGCGGCGCTCACCCCCGCGCCTCTCCCATTGGGTGAGATGCGAAAGGGTGAGGGCAACATAACGCTCATAGTCACACTGCGCGCGGATTTTTACGCGCATCTCGCGCAATATCCCGAACTGCGCGATGCGGTGGCACAGCAACAGGAATATATCGGTCCGATGACGAGCGAGGAATTGCGGCGCGCCATCGAGGAGCCTGCGCGGCGCGGACATTGGGAATTTGAGCCTGGACTGGTGGATCTGATCCTGCGCGATGTAGGCGATGAGCCTGGCGCGCTGCCCCTGCTTTCACATGCACTTCTTGAAACATGGAAACGGCGTGCCGGACACATGCTCACGCTCAAAGGGTATGCGGATGCGGGCGGTGTGCATGGCGCGATTGCGCACACAGCGGAGAGTGTCTATCAGAATCTTTCACTCAACGAGCAGGTGATCGTGCGTAATATCCTCCTGCGGCTGACCGAATTTGGCGAGGGGACGGAAGATACGCGGCGGCGCGCATCGTTCGCAGAGTTGATGTCACATGCGGAGGATGCCGAGGATGTCCGCGCGGTGTTGAACACACTGGCTGAGGCAAGACTCGTTACCTTAAGCGAGGATACGGCTGAAGTCGCGCATGAAGCGTTGATCCGTGAATGGCCTCAATTGCGCGAGTGGCTGTCGCAGGACCGTGAAGGGATCATCCTGCATCGTCACCTCACCGAAGCCGCGCACGAATGGGAATTGCTCGAACGCGATACGGGGTCGCTCTATCGCGGCGCGCGGCTGGCGCAGGCAAATGAATGGTCGGCGCTCAACCCCAATACATTGAACGCACAAGAGAAGATGTTTCTCGATGCATCGAACAGGCAGGCAAAACAGGAGGAACAGGAACGCGAGGATCAACTACAGCGCGAACTCGATTCGGCGAAAGAACTGGCTGAGACACAAAGCCAATCTGCCTCACGTTTGCGGACGCGCAACCGCGTCATCACTACCGTGGGGTCAATCGCGGTAATTTTGGCTATGCTGACTGGAATGTTGGGATTGCAATCAAATCAAAATGCAATCACCGCGCAAGATAATGCCGCGACTGCCCAGGTTGCCAAAGACAATGCCCTCAACGCGCAAGCCACAGCGGAGGCGGAGCGCCTGCGAGCGGAAAAAGAAAAACAACTCGCCATGTCACGGGAATGGGCCGCCGCTGCCGTCAGCAACATAGGCGTGGACTCGGATCGCAGTATTTTGCTCGCCCTGCAAGCCGTGTCGGTGACCTACGAGGTGGACAATGGCTGGACGAGGGAAGCAGAGGAAGCACTCCACAGGACCGTCTCGGCCCAGCAATCATACCTGGCTCTGCGCGGCCATGCCAGCGGCGTAAATGATGTCGCCTTCAGCCCAGATGGAGCACTCGTGGCTACGGCCAGCCTAGACGGGACGGCCAAAGTATGGGACGCCGCTACAGGCAAGGAATTGTTGATGCTTCATCCTACGGGGGCAAGCGCAGACACCCCCGGCAAACTGTACACCGTTGCCTTCAGACCCGATGGGAAGCAGTTAGCCATAGGGGGCGAGGCTGGGGTGATAATTCTCTGGAGCGTGACGACCGGTGAAGAGTTGCTTAGCCTGCATGAAATAGGCGAGCCCTCAGCCGTCTTCGCGCTTGCCTTCAGCCCAGATGGAGCGCGCTTAGCAGCGGCCAGCGCCGACGGAACGGTGCGTGTGTGGGAACTAGCGACCTCTCAGGTCTCACTTGCACTCTCGATAAACATCACACCGCCGCCTGACACGTTTACAATTTTCAACATACATGACGTTGCCTTCAGTCCTAACGGGACGCGCCTTGCGACGGTTGGGCCCGACAAGACAGCCAAGGTCTGGGATGCTGTAACGGGAGAAGAATTGTTCACCCTGGCCGGCCATAAGGAGGCAATCCTTGCCCTTGCTTACAGTCCAGATGGGACGCGCATTGCCACAGCCAGTTATGACGCGACGACAAAAGTGTGGGATGCCGAGACCGGGGCTGAGTTGCTGACTTTGTCCGGCAATGCTTCCCGGCATACCGGCGTCGCCTTCAACGCGGATGGGACGCGCCTGGCAATCGTCAGCGACGATGGAACGGCAAAAGTTTGGGACGCGTCGGCAGGTCAGCTTTTGTTCACGCTCTCGGGTCACTCCAACGCAGTGAGGGCTGTCGCATTCAGTCCCGATGGGACACGTATTGCCACAGCCAGCGACGACGCAACCGCACGGATATGGCTAGCCGCTCCGAGCCGAGACCTATTCACGCTGACCGGCCACACTCAGCAAGTCTATGGAGGTCACTTCAGTCCCGATGGGACGCGTTTAGTGACCAGCAGTACAGAAGGGAAAACGAAAGTGTGGGATGCGCTGACCGGCCAACTGTTGTATACCCTGTCCTTGCCCAGTGACGATAGCATAAACGCCGGTGCCTTCAGCCCAGATGGAAAACTCATCGCCACCGGCGGTGGAGATCAGTTGGCGAGAATCTGGGATGCGGCGACCGGCCGGTTGTTGCTCACTTTGCGCGGGCATGAGCGCAATGTCTTCGAGGTCAAGTTCAGCCCAGATGGGACTCGGCTGGCAACGGCTAGTCCGGATACGACAGCCAAACTTTGGGATGTCGCCACCGGCAAGGAGTTGCTAACACTATCTGGTCATGCCGGGCGGGTGTTCTCGCTAGATTTCAGCCCGGACGGAACACGGCTGATCACAGGTGGGGAAGACGACGTTGCCATCGTGTGGGATCTCGCTACCGGACAGCCGTTGTTGCGTCTGCCCATGCCGACCGGGGTCAATTTCGGCGTCTCGTTCAGCCCGGATGGCACGCGCCTGCTCACGACCGATACGAGCGAAATTGCAAGAGTCTGGGATGCGGAGACTGGCCAACTGTTGCTGGAATTGTCCGGGCACGCAGGCGCTGTCTATGGCGCGGCGTGGAGTCCAGATGGGACGCGCATCGCCACGGCCAGCGCGGATAAGACCGCGAAGATCTGGGATGCGGTAAGCGGCGAGGAATTGCTCACCTTGTATGGCCATGCTGCTGTCGTTGGGGGTGTAGCGTTCAGCCCGGATGGAACGCGGCTGGCAACGATGAGCGATGACGGCACGGTGCGCGTTTATCTATTGAAGATCGAAGAACTTATCGCGCTTGCCAAATCGCGCGTCACGCGCACATTGACAACTGAAGAATGCCAGAAGTATCTGCATGTGGATACCTGTCCAATTGAGCCGTGATATCATAAACAAAGGCCTCGGAGTTTTTGGAAAACTCCGAGGCCCCGCTATAAATAACGCAACGCGTACTTCCTTGCCCGCCTCGCTCAAGGCGGAACGCAAGGCTTTCAAGTGCAAATCCCATTCCAGCAATACCATTAAACAAGCCTTTTGATTCGGTATAGCATAATTGTCAAACTCCAAGGCTGGTTAGGTTTGCCCTTACCGCATATAATCATGATCGTAATTCCCCCTGCACCTGATTCCAAAATCCAAATAAAATTTTAGGGATCATAAAATCTTGGTCTCCAAAATAGTTCTCCCTGGAATGATTCCCCAACATGGATTTTATCGGTGAGATTGCCGCACTTGCAACATCTTTCTTCTTCGCTTTGACGGCGTTGATATTTACGTCAACCGGGCGCATGGTCGGTTCACAGGTAACCAATCGCATGCGTCTTGTGTTTGCATTGGTTTATCTCGTCATTCTGAATTTGATTCTCTTTCGGGAACCACTGCCCTTCTCTGCTGGATCTTCACGCTGGATCTGGTTAAGTCTCTCCGGTGTCATCGGCCTTTCGCTTGGCGACGCGCTCTTCTTTCAATCACTCCTCTCGGTGGGACCACGCCTCGGCAGTTTATTGTTGAGTCTGAATCCGATCTTCGGCTCGGTCATCGCATGGATGTTCTTTGGTGAGACACTCACAATCATACAGATCACCGGTATCTTCCTTGCCCTGGCAGGGATTGGCTGGGTTGTAATATCTCATGAAGAACCACCCGATACGCCACATGGACATACAAAACGGGGCGTGCTCTTCGGTATTTTGGCAGGGCTTGGCCAGGCAATCGGATTGGTCCTTTCGAAGCAGGGTATGTCTGGAGATTTTTCTCCATTCCAGGCCAATGTGATCCGCATGCTGGCGGCTGTGATTTTCACCTGGCTTTGGACCATCTTTGATGGTAAGGCTGGCGCGACAATCACAGCTTTACGCGAGAAGCCACAGGTCATTCACTTATTTGCACTTGGCGCACTGGTCGGGCCCGTCTTGGGTGTGTCATTTTCATTGCTCGCCGTACAACATGCGGAAATTGGTGTGGCAAGCACGCTGATGGCACTGCCGCCGGTGATCATATTACCGGTCAGTTATTTTGTGTTCAAGGAAAAGATCGGATGGCAGGCTATTGTTGGGACGCTACTTGCTATTGCTGGAGTTGCAATCTTATTTCTAGCATAAAATGAACTCGATT
>Ga0210377_10001949_pt1 | contig 18383 bp, 17 predicted proteins | sample PLM4_65_b1redo_FD_155480 | JGI IMG/M metagenome (GOLD analysis project Ga0210377, IMG submission 155480) | Groundwater sediment microbial communities from an aquifer in East River, Colorado, USA - PLM4_65_b1 redo | ecosystem: Environmental > Terrestrial > Soil > Riparian zone | place: USA: East...
GGATCGGCTGCACGTCGAGACCCCGCTCGCGCATGTACGCGGCCGTGCCGGCGGTCGCAACGAGCTTGAAACCCTCTTCCTGGAGCACGCGCAGGGCGCCTGCGCCCGACGCTTTGTCCTCGTCGCGCAGCGAGACGAGCACCGTCCCTCGCGTCGGTAGATCCATGCCCGCGCCGCGCTGCGCCTTCGCGTACGCACGGCCGAACTCGCGGTCGATGCCCATGACCTCGCCGGTGCTCTTCATCTCGGGCCCGAGCAGCGTATCGACGCCGGGAAACTTCACGAACGGAAAGACCGCCTCCTTCACCGAGACATGCGAGGGAACCACCTCGCTCGTGAAGCCGAGCTCCGCCAGCGACTTCCCGGCCATCACGCGCGCCGCGAGCTGAGCGATCGGACGGCCGATCGCCTTCGAGACGAATGGCACCGTGCGCGACGCGCGCGGATTCACCTCGAGCACGTACACAGAGTCCTCCGCGATCGCGAATTGAACGTTCATCAGACCCACGACGCCGAGCTCGAGCGCAAGCGCGCGCGTCGCGCGCTCGATCTCCTCGATCAGATAGCGCGCCAAGCTGTAGGGCGGCAGCGAGCACGCCGAGTCGCCCGAGTGTATGCCCGCCTCCTCGATGTGCTCCATGATGCCGGCGATCACCGCTTGCTTGCCGTCGCAGATGGCGTCCACGTCGACCTCGATGGCGTTCGCGAGGAAGCGGTCCACGAGGACCGGATGCTCGGGCGAGACGCTCACGGCCTCGCGCATGTAGGTCTCGAGCTGGCTCGTGTCGTGGACGATCTGCATGGCGCGGCCACCCAACACGTACGAGGGACGGACCAGTACCGGGTAGCCGATCCGCTCGGCGAGGGTGCGCGCCGCCTCGACGCTCCGGGCGGTTCCATTGTCGGTCTGGCGCAGACCGAGCTTGGTGAGAAGCGCCGAGAAGCGCTCGCGGTCCTCCGCGCGGTCGATCGCATCGGGCGAGGTGCCGATGATCGGCACACCCGCGCGGGCGAGCGGCACGGCCAGGCGCAGCGGCGTCTGCCCGCCGAACTGAACGATCACGCCCTGCGGCTTCTCGACCGCGACGATCGCGAGCACGTCCTCGAGCGTGAGCGGCTCGAAGTAGAGCCGGTCGCTCGAGTCGTAGTCGGTGGAGACGGTTTCGGGATTGCAGTTCACCATGATGGTCTCGTAGCCGTCTTCGGCCAGACCCATGAGGCCGTGCACGCAGCAATAGTCGAACTCGATCCCCTGCCCGATCCGGTTCGGACCGCCGCCGAGAATGATGATCTTCTTCGCCGACGTTGGCCGGGCCTCGCACTCCTGGTCGTAGCTGGAGTACAGGTACGGTGTGTTCGCCTCGAACTCCGCGCCGCACGTATCGACGCGCTTGTAGACCGGAGTGATGCCCGCGCGCAGCCGCTCGGCGCGGATCGCGTCCTCCGTCGTGCCCGCGAGCTTCGCGAGGCGCCGGTCCGAGAATCCGGCGCGCTTCGCGCGCCCGAGGTCACGCGTCGCCGGAGCCGCGAAGCGACTCTCCTCCGCGATGATCTCGGCGACGTGCCACAAGAACCACGGGTCGATCGCGGTCGCGGCGTTCACCCACTCGACCGTGCGCCCGCGCCGGAACGCCTCGCCCACGGCCCAGAGCCGGTCCGGCCCTGGGTTGCGCAGCATCGCGTGGAGCGCGGTGTCATCCGCTTCGACTTCCTCGAAGCCGTAGCGGTCGATCTCGAGCGAGCGGATGCCCTTCTGTAGCGATTCGCGGAACGTGCGTCCGATCGCCATCACTTCGCCGACCGACTTCATCTGCACGCCGAGCCGCCGATCGGCCTGCGGAAACTTCTCGAAGGTGAAGCGCGGGAGCTTCGTCACGACGTAGTCGATCGTCGGCTCGAAGCTCGCGGGCGTCGAGCGCGTGATGTCGTTCGGGATCTCGTCGAGCGTGTAGCCGATGGCGAGCTTGGCGGCGATCTTCGCGATCGGAAAGCCCGTCGCTTTGCTCGCAAGCGCGGAGCTGCGCGAAACGCGCGGGTTCATCTCGATCACGGTCATGTCGCCGTTGGCGGGGTTCACGGCGAACTGGATGTTCGAGCCGCCCGTCTCGACGCCGATCTTGCGGATGATCGCGATCGCGGCGTCCCGCATCCGCTGATATTCCTTGTCGGTCAGCGTCTGCGCGGGCGCCACGGTGATCGAGTCGCCCGTGTGCACGCCCATCGGGTCGAGGTTCTCGATCGAGCAGATGATCACGACGTTGTCGGCCTTGTCGCGCATGACCTCGAGCTCGTACTCCTTCCAGCCGAGCACGGATTCCTCGACCAGGACCTCTCCGCGCGGCGACAGGTGCAAGCCCCACGCGAGCTTCGCCGCGAACTCCTCCGCGGTCTCGGCGATCGATCCGCCCGAGCCCCCGAGCGTGAAGCTCGGCCTGATGATCACCGGCAGCCCCATCTGTTGGAGCACGCTCTTGCCCTGCTCGACGTCGGTCACGTAGACCGAGCGCGGGGTGCGCAGCCCGATCTCGGCCATCGCGGTGCGGAAGAGCGAGCGATCCTCCGCCATCAGAATCGAGGGCAGCTGCGCGCCGATCAGTCGGATGCCGAGCCGCTCGAGCACTCCTCCCTCGGCGAGCGCGATCGCCACGTTCAGCGCCGTCTGCCCGCCGAGCGTCGGCAGCACGGCGTCCGGCCGCTCGATCTCGAGGATCCGCGCGACGGTGTCGGGCGTGACCGGTTCGATGTAGGTGCGCGCCGCGAACTCGGGGTCCGTCATGATCGTGGCAGGATTCGAGTTCACGAGCACGACCTCGATGCCCTCCTCGGAGAGCGCCTTGCACGCCTGCGTGCCCGAGTAGTCGAACTCGCACCCCTGCCCGATCACGATCGGCCCCGCACCGATCAGAAGGACCCTGCGCAGCGATGGATCCTTAGGCATGCGTGGACTCCACGAGCTCGCGGAAGCGGCGGAACAGGTACGCGGTGTCGTGTGGACCCGGCGAGGCCTCCGGGTGGTACTGCACGGAGAAGAGCGGCAGCCGGCGATGGCGCAATCCCTCGACCGTGCCGTCATTCAAGTTCACATGCGTGATCTCGACGTCCTCGGCCTCGGCGAGAGCCCCGGCATCGACGGCGAAGCCGTGGTTCTCGGACGCGATCATCACGCGACGGCTCTGTTCGTCGCGTGCGGGCTGGTTCGCGCCGTGATGCCCGAAGCGGAGCTTGCGCGTCGTGCCGCCGAGCGCGAGGCCGAGGATCTGGTGCCCCAGGCAAATGCCGAAGATCGGGATCCTCGCGGCGACGAGCTCGCGTACGATCGGGACCGCGTAGGTGACCGCGGCCGGGTCGCCGGGGCCGTTGGACAGGAAGACGCCGTCCGGTTCCAGCGCGAGCACCGTCTTCGCTGGTGTGTCCGCCGGAACGACCGTCACGTCGAAGCCGGCATTCACCAGCTCGCGCAGGATGTTCCGCTTGATGCCGTAGTCGTACGCGACGGCGCGATAACGCTTGCCCTGCACCGGCGCGCTGAGCGTCCACGCCGTGCCCTCGCTCCACTCGTAGCGCGTCTTGCACGTGACGTCGTCGACCAGATTCAGCCCCGCCATCGACGGAAGCGCCGCAGCGCGGCGGCGCAGCGCCTCGAGATCAAACGGCGCCTGCGCGACGATTCCGTTCATCGCACCCGCGCTGCGCAGTCGGCGCACGAGCGCGCGCGTGTCGACGCCGGAGATCCCCGCGACCCGGTGGCGGGCGAGGAACGTCTGCAGCGACTCGCGGCTGCGCCAGCTCGACGGGAAATCGACGTGATCGCGCACGACGAAGCCGCGCAGAAAGACACCGCGGCTTTCATCGTCGTCTGGATTGCAGCCCGTGTTCCCGATCTCGGGATAGGTCATGCAGACGATCTGCCCCGCGTACGAGGGGTCGGTGAGGATCTCCTGGTAACCCGTCATCCCCGTGTGGAACACCACCTCTCCGGCGCCCTCCACGGGGGCGCCGAAAGCGGTGCCCTCGTAGACGGTGCCGTCCGAGAGGACGAGGACCGCGGCGTCGTTCGGGCCGCTCATCGCACGAGCTCTTCGTCCAGTGCGAAGGCAACGCGGCCACCGACCCAGGTACGAATCGCCCGGCCGCGCAGCTCTTTGCCGAGGAACGCGGAGTTCTTCGAGCGCGAGGCAAGCCCCGCGGCATCGACCTTGAAGCCTCGCTCCGGATCGATGAGCACGAAATCGGCCGGCGCGCCGGGCTCGAGGGTTCCCCCGCCCACGCCGAAGGCGCGCGCGGGCCGCGTGGACATGCGGTCCATCAGCGAGAGCGGCGAGAGCAGGTCCTCGCGCACCAGCTCGAGCCCGACCGAGAGCGCGGTCTCGAGTCCAACGACACCAAACGGTGCCGCCGTGAACTCCACGTCCTTCTCGTAGTGCGCATGCGGCGCGTGGTCGGTGGCGATGCAGTCCAGCGTTCCGTCGGCGAGCCCGTGGCGCAGAGCCTCGCGGTCGCGCGCCGAGCGCAGCGGCGGCGCCATCTTCTTGTTCGTGTCGTAGCCCCGGATCTCTTCGTCGGTGAGGAGCAGGTGGTGCGGCGTGACCTCGGCGGTGACGCGCACGCCGGCGGCCTTCGCTTCACGAATCAGCTCGACGGAGCGCGCCGCCGACACGTGCGCGACGTGCAGGTGGGCGCCGGTGAGCCGGGCGAGCTCGAGATCGCGCGCGACCATCACCGTCTCGGCCTCGCCGGGCGAGCTTGGCAGCCCGCAGCAGGTCGCGTGCGCGCCCTCGTGGACGACACCGGAGCCGCGCAGGTTCAGATCCTCGCAGTGCGCGATCACCGGCCGGCCGATGCCGCGCGCGTACTCGAGCACGCGCCGCATCACCGCCGCATCCATGATCACCGCGCCGTCGTCCGAGAACGCGATCGCCCCGGCCGTCGCGAGGCTCGCCATCTCCGACATGATCTCGCCGCGCAGACCCTGGGTGGCGGCCGCGATCACGCGAACTCGCACGTTCCCGGATTCCCGCGCGCGCCGCTGGATGTACTCCGTCACGGCGGGGCTGTCGTTCACCGGATCGGTGTTCGCCATGCAGCACACCAGGGTGTAGCCGCCCGCAGCCGCAGCCCGCGTGCCTGACTCGATGTCTTCCTTGTATTCCTGTCCGGGCTCGCGCAGATGGGTGTGCAGGTCGACGAGGCCCGGTGCGAGCCAGAGGCCGCGAGCCTCGAGAACTTCGTCCGGCGCGCCTCCACCCGCGTCGCGGCCAACGGACACGATCCGGCCATCCTCGACGTCGAGCGAACCGAGCTCATCGCGGCCGCTCGCGGGGTCGAGGAGGCGCGCGCCCGAGATGCGCAGCCGGCTCACGCTGCACCGCCGGTCAGCAGATAGAGCACCGCCATGCGCACGGCCACGCCGTTGGTCACCTGATCGAGAATCCGCGACGGCTCCGCGTCGGCGACGTCGCTCGCGATTTCAACGCCGCGATTGATCGGCCCGGGGTGCAGGACGATCGCGTCGGGCTTCGCGAGCGCCAGCGTGCGAGCGTTCAACCCGAACGTGCTCGCGTACTCGCGCACCGACGGGAACAGTGATCCGGCGACGCGCTCCTGCTGGATGCGCAGCATGACGACCACGTCGGCTCCCGAGAGCGCCTCCTTCATCGAGAAGCACGGCTTCACCCCGAGCGCCTCGATGCCCGCGGGCATCATCGTCGGCGGCGCGGCGACGCGTACCTCTGCGCCGAGCTTCGTGAAGCAGTAGATGTCGGAGCGCGCGACCCGGCTGTGCGAGATGTCACCCACGATCGCCACGACACGACCCTCGAGCGAGCCGAGCGACTGGCGCAGCGTGAACGCGTCGAGGAGCGCCTGGGTCGGGTGCTCGTGGCAACCGTCGCCCGCGTTCACGACCGGCACCCGTACGCGCTCGGCCAGCATGTGCGGCACGCCCGCCACCGAATCGCGCACGACCAGCACGTCCGCGCTCATCGCGGCGAGGTTGCGTGCCATGTCGGCGAGTGTCTCCGCCTTCGACAGGCTCGAGCCCGCGCGTGTGACGTTGATCGCGTCCGCCGAGAGACGCTTCGCGGCGATCTCGAAGCTCACGCGCGTGCGCGTGGAGGACTCGAGGAAGACGTTGATCACCGTGCGCCCGCGCAGCGTCGGAACGCGCTTGATCTCGCGCTGCGAGATCTCGAGCATCGCCTCCGACGTCTCGAGCACGCGCTCGATCTCGTCGCGGCTCATGTGCTCGATGCCCAGCAGGTGTCTCATACGATCGCCACTTCCAGCTCGCCGTCCGCCCGCTTGCGAAGCACGACGCGTTCCGCGCGCGCGGTCGGGATGTTCTTGCCCACGAAGTCGACCTTGATCGGCAGCTCGCGGTGGCCGCGGTCGACGAGCGTCGCCACCTGGATTGCGGCGGGCCGGCCGAAATCGAGCACCGCATCCATGGCCGCGCGGATGGTGCGGCCGGTGAACATCACGTCGTCGACGAGCACGACGCGCTTCCCGTCGACCGAGCACGGCATGCGCGTCGGGCGCGGCATCGGGCGCACCCCGCGCGCGACCACGTCGTCGCGGTAGAGCGTGATGTCGAGTGCGCCCTGCGGGATCTTTCGTTCCGAGAGCTGCTCGAGCTGCGCGGCCACGAGCTTCGCGACCGGCTCGCCGCCGCGGACGATGGCGACGATGACGAGGTCGGAGACATCGGGCTGGCGCTCCAGGATCTCGTGCGCGATCCGGGTCGTGGCGCGCTGGATGCCGGCGGCGTCGAGAACGACGCGTCCCTGCGCGAGCTCTCGCTCGGCTTCGCGGTCGGCCGCGCTCGCAGGCTCTGCCGGGTTGCTCATGCGCACCTTTGCCCACCTCGCGGGATGGGATTAAAAGGAGTCGACGCGAAGCCTATCGGAGCAGCGAAGGAGCGTCAATCCGCCCGGCCGCCGACGGAGTGTCCGATGCGCCCCCAGCGGATCTCTTCGACCTGGAAGGTCACCACGCGCCAGAGCGTGAAGAACAAGTCGCCGATGAAGCTGCGCGGTGCCTGCTCCGCCGAGGCGACCACCCACGACCAGTGGATCATGAAGGCCTTGCCCTTGATCTGCTCCGGCGAGACGAACGGGTTCTCCCAGAGCCGGCTGTCGCGCGAGTTGTCGCGGTTGTCGCCCATCATGAAGTAGCGGCCTTCCGGCACGAGCCACGGACCGCGCCGGTCGGCAGGGCCGGCGATCCCGGAATTCGCCTGCAGGACGTTGTACTCCAGGCCCTCCGGATTGCGCTCGAGGTAGCGCTCCATGACTCCCGGGCCGCCGGGCTCGCGCGCGGCGAAGACGTACTCCCCCTCGTCGATGCGGTCGACCAGCTGGCCGTTGAGCCAGAGCCTGCGGTCGCTGATCTGGATGCGATCGCCCGGGAGTCCGATCACGCGTTTGATGTAGTCCTGGCTCGGGTCATCGGGCCAACGGAACACGACCACGTCGCCGCGCGCGGGTGAGCGCTCGCCGAAGAGCAGCGTCCCCGTGATCGGCACCCGGACGCCGTAGGAGAACTTGTTCACCAGCACGTAGTCGCCGATGAGCAGCGTCGGGATCATCGAGCCCGAGGGGATCTTGAACGGCTCGACGACGAACGATCGGATCGCGAGCGCGATCAGCGCAGCCCAGAACACGGCGCGCAGCGTCTCGAAGCGCGGCTTCGCCGCCGCGACGCCGTCTACCCCCTTTTCGTCCGTTTTCGCCACTGCCCGCACGCCTACTCGTCGCTCGACAGCACGGCCAGGAACGCCGCCTGCGGGATCTCGACGCGACCGATCTGCTTCATGCGCTTCTTGCCTTCCTTTTGCTTCTCGAGGAGCTTCTTCTTGCGCGTGATGTCGCCGCCGTAACACTTCGCGGTGACGTTCTTGCGCAGCGCCTTCACGCTGACCCGCGCCACCACCTTCGTGCCGATCGCGGCTTGCAGCGCGACCTCGTACATCTGGCGCGGAATGTGGTGCTTCATCTTGGCGATCAGCGCGAGGCCCCGGTGGTAGGCGGAGTCGCGGTGCACGATCACCGAGAGCGCATCCACCGGGTCACCGTTCACCAGCACGTCCACCTTCACGAGATTCTCGGGCGCGAAGCCGATCAGATCGTAGTTCATCGAAGCGTAGCCACGGCTCACGGACTTCAGCTTGTCGTAGAAGTCCACCGCGACCTCCGCCAGCGGAAGGTCGTAGCGCAGCACCGAGCGGCGATCGCTGTGCACGATCAGGTCGCGCTGGATGCCGCGCCGCTCCTCGCAGAGCTGCAGCACCGGACCGAGATACGGCGTGGGAAGGTGGATCTGCGCCAGGATTCGCGGCTCGAGAATCTGCTCGATCTCGTTCGCGTCGGGCAGATCGCTCGGGCGATGCAGCTCGATCTGGCGCCCGTCGGACAGCTTCACGCGGTAGACGACGGTCGGCGCGGTGATGATCAGGTCGAGCCCGAACTCGCGCTCGAGCCGCTCCTGCGCGATCTCCATGTGCAAGAGGCCGAGATAGCCGCAGCGGAAGCCGAAGCCGAGCGCGCCGCTGGTTTCGGGCTCGGAGGTCATCGAGGAATCGTTGAGCTGGAGCTTCTCGAGCGCCGCGCGCAGCGCCTCGTAGCTGCCGGTGTCGGCCGGATACAGCCCGCTCCAGACCATCGGCTGCATCGGCTTGAATCCGGGCAGCGGCTCGGTCGCGGGCCGCGCGGCGTCCGTCAACGTGTCGCCGATGCGCACGGCCTTTGGATCGCGGATGCTGGCCGCGACCACGCCGACCTGGCCTGGGCCGATCGAGTCGATCGGATTCACGCGCAGCTGCGGAACACCGAGCAGCGTCACGTCGTGGTCGCGTCCGGTCGAGAGCAGCCGCACGCGCGAGCGCTTGGCGAGCTCGCCATCGACGACGCGCACGAGCATGGTCGCGCCCAGGAACGGGTCGTACCAGCTGTCGAAGATCAGGCCGCGCAGCGGCGCCGCGGGATCGCCCTTCGGCGGCGGGATCCGCGCGACGATCGCCTCGAGGATCGCCGGCACGCCCTGTCCGGTCTTGGCCGACACCGCCAGCGCTTCGTCCGCCGGAATGCCGACGATGTCCTCGATCTCGCGCACCGCGCGGTCGAGATCGGCGTTGGGCAGATCGATCTTGTTGATCACGGGGATGATCTCGAGCCCGGCGGCGATTGCGAGCTCGGCGTTCGCGACGGTCTGCGCCTCGACGCCCTGGGCGGCGTCGACGATCAGGAGCGCGCCCTCGCAAGCCGCCAGCGAGCGCGAAACCTCGTAGTGGAAATCGACGTGACCGGGCGTGTCGATCAGGTTCAGGATGTAGTCGTGGCCGTCGGCCGCGCGATAGTTCATGCGCACCGTCTGCGCCTTGATCGTGATACCGCGCTCGCGCTCGAGATCCATGCTGTCGGTCATCTGGTCGGTTCGGTCGCGCACCGCCACGGTCTCGGTGAGCTCGAGCAAGCGATCCGCGAGCGTCGACTTGCCGTGGTCGATGTGCGCGATGATCGCGAAATTGCGAATCCTGGCGGTGTCGATGCTCACGAGGTCGGACGCGCGAGCTCGGCCTTGAAGTACGGCAGCATTTTGCGCAGCCCCTCGTCCGGTGTGACCCTCGGCTCCCAGCCGAGCACCCGGCGCGCGAGTGTGATGTCGGGCCGGCGGACTTTCGGGTCGTCCGGAGGCAGATCGCTGTGCACCACGTTGCAGCGCACGCCGACGATCTCCGCGATGCGCTGCGCGACCGCGAGCACGGTCATCTCTTCCGGATTGCCGATGTTCACGGGCCCGACGTAGTCGGAGGCGAGCAGGCGCACGATCCCTTCGACGAGGTCCGAGACGTAGTTGATGCTGCGCGTCTGCTGGCCGTCGCCGAAGACCGTGAGATCGTCGCCGCGCAACGCCTGGGTGAAGAAGGCGGGGATCATGCGACCGTCGTCGGGCCGCATGCCGGGGCCGTAGGTGTTGAAAATGCGCACGATGCGCACGTCGACTCCGTGATAGCGGTGGTACGCCATCGAGATCGCCTCGGCGAAGCGTTTGGCCTCGTCGTAGACGCCGCGAATGCCGACCGGGTTCACGTTTCCCCAGTAGGTCTCGGGCTGCGGATTTACCTCGGGGTCGCCGTAGCATTCCGATGTCGAGGCCAACAGGAAGCGCGCGCCTTTCTCCTTGGCGACGCCGAGCGCGTTGTGCGTACCGAGCGCCCCGACCTTCAGGATCTGGATCGGCAGGCGCTCGAAGTCGACCGGACTTGCCGGCGAAGCGAAGTGGAGCACGGCGTCGAGCGGCCCGGGTACGTGGATGAAGCTCGTCACGTCGTGCTTCACGAAGCGGAAGCGGTCGTGCCCGAACAGATCCTCGATGTTCTGGAGGCGGCCGGTGAGCAGGTTGTCCATGCACACCACCTCCCAGCCGTCGGCGAGGAATCGCCGGCACAGGTGGGAGCCGATGAAGCCGGAGCCTCCAAGAATCAGCGCCCTACGCATCCCGCCCCTCCCGCTCCGCATCAAGATACCCGTCGAGCGCCTCGCGCCAGTGCGGCAGGACGAGACCGAGTTCGCGCGCGCGCTCCAGACCGAGCACACCGTAGTGCGGCCGCGCGGCCGGCCGAGGCATCTCGCGCGTCGGGATCGCGTGCACCTCGACGCGCGCGTGCAGGCCCCGGCGCGCGCCCTCGTCGACGACCGCGCGCGCGAAGTCGAAGAAGGATGCCGTTCCCTCGCAGGCGATGTGAAGCGGTCCCCGCGCCCCGACCTCGACCGCGCGGAAGATCGCGCCTGCGAGCACCGTCGTCCACGTCGGCCGGCCCAGCTGATCCTCGACGACGCGCAGCGGGCCGCCTTGCGAGGCCGCACGCAGAATCGTCCGCACGAAATTCCCGCCCGGCCCGAAGACCCACTGGGTGCGGACGATCAAGTGCTCGCCGCCGGCGGCAGCCACGGCGCGTTCGCCCGCGAGCTTGGTCCGGCCATAGGCGCTCGCGGGTGCCGTCGGCGCGTCCTCGGGAATCGGCGTGCAGGCCCGACCGTCGAAGACATAGTCGGTCGAGAGCTGGACGAGCAGCGGCCCCCCCGCGCAGGCGGCCGCAAGCACGGCGGGCGCGCGCGCGTTGGCACGCTCTGCGGCCTCGGGCTCGCTCTCGCAGCGGTCGACCGCCGTGAAGGCCGCGCAATTCAGTACCACGTCGGGCCGCGCGCGCTCGAGCGCGGACTTCACCGCTTCCGGATCGGCGACGTCGAGCTCCGCATGGCGCGCGCCCTGCGCATGAATGCCATGTGCGCTCGCCAACGCGAGAACCGTCCGGCCGAGCTGACCGCCGGCTCCGGTCACGAGCCAGCGCGCCTCCGAGGCAAGGGCCGGCCTTCGGCTCTCGTCCCCGAGGCTCACTCCGAGGTAGCCCACGTGTCGAAGCCGAAGCCGCGCAAACGATTGGCGAGATCGCCCGCGCTCTCGGCGCCGGACGGCCGGATGCGCACGCGGAAGCGACCGTTCGTCGCAGCCGGCTGACTGACGTAGGCGTCGAAGCCGCTGTCCTTGAGCTTGCGCACGAGATCATCGGCCGGCTTGCGCTCGACGTACGAGGCCACTTGCACGACTGCGCCAGCCGGTTGCACGGCCGCTCTCGTCTCGACCTCCGCGGGAGCGACAGTCCGCGCGGATGTCACCGGTGGCGCAGCCGCCACGGGCGGCGCCGTGACGAGCTCGGACGGCGGCACGAGCGGAGGCGGCTCGGCCTCTGCGCGTGGCTTCGCGGGCGCGGGCCGTGCCTTCTCGGACTTCGGAGATTTGCCCTCTTGGAGCTCGCCGAAGCGCTCGAGCGTTGCTGCGCTGTCTTCGGGCGCGCGTGTCGGCGCGTCGTTCGCTGGAACGTCGACGGTCTCGACCGGACCTCGCAGCCGTTCGAGCAAGAGCCGCGGCGTCTCCGAGAGCGAACCGATCACGATCCCGAGACAGGCGCCGAGCGCGAGCAGGCCCGCGCCGTAGGCGAAGCGCAGCAGCGCTGCGCCCCGCGGTTGGCGAGATCCGCGACGTTCCTCTGCGTGCTTCCCTGCCATCTACATCCTCTCCGGCGCGGCAATGCCGAGTAGCGCGAGGCCGCTCGCAAGCGCGATGCGGACGGCCGAGACCAGCCCGAGCCGTGCGCTCGAGAGCTCGCGGTCGTCCGACACCACACGGTGGCGCTTCCCGTCCGAGACGTAGGTGTTGAACGCGTTCGCGAGCTCGAGCAGGTAGCGCGCGATCTCCTGCGGCTCGCGCGCGTTCGCGGCGTGCAGCACCGTGTCGGGCCAGCGGCCGACGAGCTTGGCGAGCTCGATCTCCTCGGGCGACACCAGCCGGTGGAGCGGAAGGCCACCCGGATCGGCCGGCACTGCGAAGCCCTCGTCCGCCGCCTTGCGCAGAATGCTGGACAGGCGTGCGTGGGCGTACTGGATCTTGTAGACGGGATTGCGGTCGGACCGCTCCTCGGCAAGGTCGAGGTCGAAGTCGAGGTGCGTGTCCGCGCGGCGCTCGACCATGAAGTAGCGGAAGACGTCGCACCCGACCTTGCCGAGCACCTCATCCACGGTGACGAACGAGGCTTTTCGCGTGGACATCTTCACGAGCTCGCCACCCCGGCGCAGGTTCACCCACTGGTACATGACGAGCTCGATGCGTCCGGCGTCGCAGCCGAGCGCCTCGATCGCGGCCTTGACGTACGGGAATTGCGCGATGTGGTCGGGGCCCAGCACGTCGATGACGCGGTCGAATCCGCGTTGCAGAGTCTCGCGGTGATAGGCAACGTCGGGCAGCAGGTAGGTCGCCTCACCGGTCGACTTCACGAGCACCCGGTCGCGCTCGAGCCCGAAATCCGTCGAGCGCAGCCAGCTCGCGCCGTCCTGCTCGAAGATCAGGCCGCGCGTGCGCAGATCGGCGAGCGTGGCCTCGACGAGTCGACGCTCGAACAGCGTGTGCTCGTTGAAGTAGGCGTCGAAGCGCACACCGAGGCTCTCGAGTGTCCGCTCGATGTCGGCGAAGATCGCCGCCACTGCGCGGGCCTTGAAAAGCGACTCGTCGGCATCACGAAAGCGGTCGCCCACCTCCTCGACCAGCGCCCGCGCGATCTCGACCAGGTATTCGCCTTGATATCCCTCATCGGGAAGGTCGGCGGCATCGCCGAGCAGTTGCAAGTAGCGCGCGCGTAGCGACTGGGCGAGAACGCGCATCTGCCGGCCCGCGTCGTTGAAGTAGTACTCGCGCGTGACCTTGTACCCGGTCGCATCGAGCAGGCGCGCGATGCAGTCGCCGAGTACCGCGTTGCGCCCGTGGCCGATCGTGAGCGGGCCGGTCGGATTGGCCGAGACGAACTCGACCATCACGTGCGTGCCCTGCCCTGCATGGCTTCGCCCGAAGGCTTCGCCTTCCCGCAGGACACGGGCGATGAGCTCGTGCCAGCGCGTGCGCGCGAGGAAGAAGTTGAGGAATCCCGGACCGGCGACCTCGGTGCGTTCGAGCACGCCGGTCGCGTCGAAGAGCTCGGCCTGCAGCAGTTCGGCCACCGCGCGCGGCGGGCGGCGCATGGGCTTGGCCAGGATGAGCGCCGCGTTCGAGGCGAAATCCCCGTGCTCTGCCGTCTTGCCCGGAACGACCGACAGCTGTTCGAGCAAGGCCAGCGCCTCGGGGGCATGCTCGCGCAGTATCCGCGCGGCCGCGGCCTCCAGGAGCTTCTGGACCTGATCACGCATGGCTCGTTCCGGTAGCTCGCCGCTCTTCGCCGGTCAAAACCGCGGCCGCTCGGGCGGAGCGGGCGATCGAGGCAGACGCACGACGATCTCGCCGCGCCGCGCCATGCCGAGCGACTCCCGCGCCACGGACTCGATCTCGAGCGGATCGGAGCGCAAGCGCTCGGAACGGAGCAGCAGCTCCGCGCGCTCTTCGCGCAGCCGGTCGAGCCGGAGATCGGCCGCGTCGAGCTCGCCTTGCAGGTGGAAGACTGCGCGTAGCCCGTTGTCCGCGTCGTGGAAGAGCGCGCCTGCCGCTCCGAGCAGCGCGGCCAGCGGTCCGATCCAGAGGACCGCTCGCGCCGGAGCGTGCCGTTCGACTTCCTGCACCTCAGGAGCCACCGCTACCCCCCCTCCGTGTCGGCGCGCTCACCCGCCGCGAGCGTGCGTCGAATCGCACGAGCATAGCGCGGGTCATCCCAATTCTGCGGCCCTACGAAGCGCTCGAGGACCCGCCCGGCCCGGTCGACCAGAAACGTCTCGGGCACTCCCGAAGCCTGATAGGCGTCATACACATGCTTGTGGGCGTCACGCGGGATCGGAAAGGTGAGGCCGAACTCGCGCGCAAAGTCCTCGACCGCGGGGGCGTCCTGCTCGGCATCGATCGAGATGCCGAGCACCTCGAAGCCTTCTCCGCGCAGCGCCTGATAGAGGCGCTCGAGAGATGGCGCCTCTTCGCGGCACGGCGCACACCAGGTGGCCCAGAAATTCACGAACAGAACGCGACCTCGCAGCGAGGTGAGCGTGACGTCCGCTGCGCCGGGGACGGGAAGAGAGAAATCGGGTGCGACGGAGCCCGCGCGAAGTGAGGGTCCGGACGGCTGTCGGAGCACCGCGAAGGCGGCGACTCCCGCCGCGAAGGCCGCGACGGCCAGGAAGAGAGGAAGGACGCCGCTCCGCTTCTCGCTCAAGTGGCCGCGTCGACCTCCGCGGCGCCCGGCTTCTGCATGTCGACGAGCTGGATCAGCGACATCTCGGCGTTGTCACCGTGCCGGGTCCCGAGCTTGAGGATCCGCGTGTAGCCGCCCGGGCGCCCGCCGTAGCGCGGCGCGAGCAGATCGAAGAGCTTCTTCGCCACCGTCTTGCTGCGGATCGTCTCGAGAGCCCGCCGCCGCGAGGCGAGCGTGCCGCGCTTGCCGAGCGTGATCATCCGCTCTGCGAGACGACGCACCTCCTTCGCTTTCGCCGTGGTGGTGCGGACCTCTTCGTGCTCGAGCAGCGAGGTGACGAGGTTCCGCAGCATCGCGCGACGGTGCGACGGGTTGCGTGAGAGCTTGCGGTTGGCGTTGCGATGGCGCATGACGGCCTCTCAGGCTTGGGCGTCCTCGCGCATCCGGTCGAGTTCCTTGCGCGCGGGGAAGTTGTCGAGCCTCATTCCGAACTCAAGACCGAGGCCGGCGAGGATCTCTTTGATCTCATTCAGCGACTTCCGGCCGAAGTTCTTCGTCTTCAGCATCTCCGATTCGCTGCGCTGCACGAGCTCGCCGATGTACTTGATGTCGGCGTTCTGCAGGCAGTTCGCGGATCGGACCGAGAGCTCGAGCTCGTCGACCGGGCGATACAGGATCTCGTTCGGCGCCATGATCGGCGCCGGTCCCGCGGCCGGATACTCGGCCTGTTCTTCGAAGTTGATGAAGATCGAGAGCTGGTCCTTGAGGATCTTGGCCGAGAACGCGAGCGCGTCGCTCGGGCTCACCGAGCCGTCGGTCCAGATTTCGAGCACGAGCCGGTCGTAGTCCGTCTCGCGGCCGATGCGCGCGTTCGTGACCGTGTAGTTCACCTTGCGCACCGGCGAGAAGATCGAGTCGATCGGGATCGTACCGATCGGCTGGTCCTCTTTCGCGTTCTTCTCCGCCAGCACGAAGCCCTTTCCGACCTCGACCGTCGCGGTGAGCGTGAGCTCCGCGTCCTCGGAGAGCGTTGCGACGTGGTGCTCTGGCTCGAGGATCTCGACCGTCTGATCCGGCGACGAGAAATCGGCCGCGGTCACGGGGCCCGCGCCGGACTTCTTGATCTGGATCTGCTTGGACCCGATCGAGTTCGCCCGGAGCCGGACCTCTTTCAAGTTCAGGATCACGTCGGTGACGTCCTCGAGGACGCCCGGAATCGTGCTGAACTCGTGCTGCACGCCCTCGATCCGGACCGACGTGATCGCCGCGCCCTGAAGCGACGACAGGAGCACGCGGCGCAGCGAGTTTCCGAGCGTGAGACCGAAGCCTCGCTCGAGCGGCGCGCACTCGAAGCGCCCATAGGTCGGCGAGAGGTTGTCCTCTACGTCGATCCGCCGCGGGCGAATGAGTGTCTGCCAGTTTCGGACCATGAGTTCGACGTTCATGCGTTGTCCTTGTGATTGTTCTTGTGAGCGCGCGGCTGCGCGCGCGGAACGTTCAAACCAACGTGCGGTCTGACTACCGTGAGTAGAGCTCGATGATGAGCTGCTCCTGGATCGGGAGCGTGATCTCGTCGCGGACCGGATCGGCGAGGATCGTACCCTGCTTCTCCGCCTTGTCGACCGAGAGCCAGCTCGGGATGCTGCGCGTCTCGAGCGCGGCGAGCGCTCCCTCGATTCGCGCCGCCTTCTGACCCCGGGCGGTGAGCTCGATCTTGTCGCCCTTGCGCACGCGATACGACGGGATGTCGACGCGCCTGCCGTTGACGGCGAAGTGGCCGTGCCGGACCAGCTGCCGGGCCTCGGTTCGCGCCGTGACGAAGCCGAGCCGGAAGATCACGTTGTCGAGCCGGCGCTCGAGCAGCGCCATCAGGTTCTCGCCCTTGACGCCCTTCATGCGCGAAGCCTCGGCGACGGTCTTGCGGAACTGCCGCTCGAGCAAGCCGTAGATGCGTCGCACCTTCTGCTTCTCGCGCAGCTGCAGACCGTAGTCCGAGAACTTCGGGCGGCCCTGGCCGTGCTGGCCGGGCGGGTAGTTGCGCCGCTCGATCGAGCACTTGTCCGTGAAGCAGCGGTCGCCCTTCAGGAACAGCTTCATGCCCTCCCGGCGACACAACCTGCAGACTGAATCGTTGTAGCGAGCCAAGAACTCTCCTTACCTGACTTACGCGCGGCGCCGCTTCGGCGGGCGACAACCGTTGTGCGGGATGGGCGTGACGTCGCGGATGTAGGTGACCTTGAAGCCTGCAGCCTGAAGTCCGCGCGCGGCGGGCTCGCGGCCAGCCCCGGGACCCTTCACGACCACGCCGATCTGCCGTACGCCGTGCTCCATCGCCTTCTTCGCCACGTCCTCCGCGCAGGTCTGCGCGGCGTAGGGCGTCGATTTGCGTGAACCCTTGAAGCCGACCATGCCGGCCGAGGAGGCGGCGATCGTGTTGCCCGCCACGTCGGTGATCGTGATGACGGTGTTGTTGAACGTCGACAGGATGTGTGCGACGCCGGTCTGGATGTTCTTCCGGACCTTCTTCTTGACCTTCTTTGCCTTCGCTACGCCCATGAACCGCTCATTTCTTCGTCGCCTGCTTCTTGCCGGCGACCGTCTTGCGTGGACCCTTGCGGGTACGCGCGTTGGTGTGGGTGCGCTGACCACGCACCGGAAGTCCCTTGCGGTGGCGGAAGCCACGGTAGCAACCGATGTCCATCAGCATCTTCACGTTCTGCTGCACCTCGCGGCGCAGGTCACCTTCGACCTTGTACTGACCCTGGATCACGTCGCGCAGACGAACGACTTCGCTCTCGTCGAGATCGAACGTCTTGGTGTTCGGGGAAACGCCCGCCACGTCGCAGATCCTGTCCGCCGACGCGTTCCCGATCCCGTAGATGTAGGTCAGCGCGATCCGCACCGCCTTCTCGCGCGGCAGATCGACTCCGGCGATTCTAGCCATTCTCTAGCCCTGCCTCTGCTTGTGCTTGGGGTTCTCGCAGATCACCCGCAGAACGCCCTTGCGCTTGATGAGCTTACACTTGACACACATTTTCTTGACGCTTGCGCGGACCTTCACGGCCTGCCTCCCTAGTGCGTGCCCGGTACCCGGGTGAGGATCTCCGGTCCGTGCTCCGTGATCGCCACGGTGTGCTCGAAGTGGCATGAACGCTTGCCATCGGCCGTCGTGGCCGTCCAGCCATCGTCCGCCATGCACACCTCGTAGGTTCCTGCATTCACCATCGGCTCGATCGCGAGCACCATGCCCTCGCGCAGGCGCTGGCCCCGACCGGGCCGGCCGAAGTTCGGCAATTGCGGCGGCTCGTGCATGGCGCGACCGATGCCGTGCCCGACGAAGTCCCGCACGATCGAGAATCCCTCGCGCTCGACCGTTTCCTGAACCGCCGCACCGACATCGCCGAGGCGCTTCCCAGGCGCCATCTGCTCGATCCCGGCGTAGAGGCTGGAGAGGGTGGTCGCCACCAGACGGCGGCACTCGCTGTCGACCGATCCGATCGCCACGCTGAGTGCCGCGTCGGCATGGAAGCCTTCGCAGATGGCGCCGAAGTCGATCTTCAGGAGATCCCCCTCGACCAGCCGCCGGCCACCCGGGATGCCATGGACGATCTCCTCGTTCACCGAAGCGCAGATCACCGCCGGAAACGGTGGATTCTCGCCGGGTGCGTAGCCGAGGAACGAGGACTCGAGCTTGCGCGCCTTGATCTCTGCTTGCGCCGCGCGATCG
>Ga0210377_10001950_pt1 | contig 18380 bp, 22 predicted proteins | sample PLM4_65_b1redo_FD_155480 | JGI IMG/M metagenome (GOLD analysis project Ga0210377, IMG submission 155480) | Groundwater sediment microbial communities from an aquifer in East River, Colorado, USA - PLM4_65_b1 redo | ecosystem: Environmental > Terrestrial > Soil > Riparian zone | place: USA: East...
CAAGGAGTACCACGACCTCATCGCGCTGGCGTACGAGGAGATCGTGCGCTGAGGCTCGCCGAGCGGGCGCTGTGGGGGGCGCTGTGCGCCCCCGCGCTGGCCGTGCTCGGCGCCGTCTTCGTGTGGCCGCTCGGCGCCTCCGTGGTCGCGAGCCTCACCCGTGACGGCGCGTTCACGCTCGCGCACTACGAGACGGTGTGGCGGCTCTACACGCGCGACGTCATCTACACGCTCGGCGTGGCCGCCGCCGGCACCGCCCTGACCTTCGCGATCGCCATTCCGGCGTGCGGCTGGCTCCGGCTGCGCGCGTTCGGTCCCGTCGAGTTCCTGCTGAAGGTCCCGCTGTTCGTGCCGTTCGTCGTGGTCGGCCACGCGCTGCGCGTGTCGCTCAGCCCTTACGCGCCCGGGCTGGCCCCCTCGTGGGCGGGGATCGCGCTGGCGCTGGCGTGGAAGCACCTCGGCCTCGCCGCCCTCCTGCTGCTCGGCGCCTTCCGCGGCGTCGACGAGAGCTACCTCGAGGCCGCGCGCGACGTCGGCGCCCCGGGCCACCGGCTCATCCGCGACATCCTGGTCCCGCTGTCGATCCCGAACCTGGTCGTCAGCGGCATCCTGATCTTCTCCTCGATGCTTGCGTCGTTCTCGATCCCGCTCATGATGAGCCGCGGCGGCGGCCCGCAGATGCTGATGATCGACGTCTACTACCGCTACGGCCAGCACGGCGACTTCGCCACCGCCTCCGCGCTCGGCGTCGTCGCCTACCTGCTGGCGATGGGCGCGGCGCTCGTGTACGTCCGACGGCTCACGGCATGAGCGCGCGGGCGCTGGTCGCGCGCGCGGCCGGGTTCGCCCTCGCCGCGTTCGTGATCGTCGGCCCGCTCGCGAGCCTGGCCGTGTGGTCGCTGGCCGAGCGCTGGACGTTCCCGAGCGCGTGGCCGCAGCGCTTCGGCCTGCGCTACTGGCACCGCGTGGCCACCGGCGACTTCCTGGAGCCGCTGCGCCTCGGCGTGTTCATCGCGGTCATCGTGACGATCGTCGCGCTCGCGATGGCCATTCCCCTCGGCTACGCGCTGGCCCGCCTGGCCTTCCCCGGCCGGGGGCTCGTGCTGCTGCTGTTCCTGCTGCCGCAGGCGTTCCCGCAGCTGCCGGTGTTCGCGAGCGCCACGCGCGAGTTCTATCGCTTCGGGCTGGCGGGGACGATCCCCGGCGTCGTGCTGGTCCATCTGGTCGGCGGCCTGGTGTTCGCGGTGTGGACGATGACCGCGGTCTTCCGCTCGATCGCCCCCGAGCTGGAGGAGGCCGCCTGGAACCTCGGCGCGTCCGCCACGCGCGCGTTCGTGGGCGTGTCGTTGCCGCTGGCCCTGCCCGGCATCGTGGCCAGCGCGGTGCTGGTCTTTCTCTACTCGCTCGACGAGTTCACGGGCACGCTGCTGGTCGGCGCGCCGTTCGTCACCACGCTGCCCGTGTACATGTACACGGCGAGCCTGGGGTACGAGCTGCAGATCGCCTCGGTGACCGCGCTCGTGCTGATGGCGCCGGGCGCGGTCCTCCTGCTGCTCCTCGAGCGTTTCTTGAAATCGGAGTACCTGGTCTTCTTCGGGCAGCTCTAGCCCCAATCCGAAATGGCTGACGATCCCGTCGGAAGGAGACGATCATGACGAGTCGACGCACACGGCAGGTCGTGGCGAGTGTCCTCGCTCTGATGTCGGTCGCTTCCACGCGCGCGCTCGCGGCCGAGGCGCCCGAGGGTCAGATGACCTGGGCCCTTCACTTCAGCCTGGCGCCGACGCTGTTCGAGCCCGCCGAGACCGCGGGGCTCATCACGCCCTTCATGATCCTCTACGCGCTCCACGACGCCCTCGTGAAGCCGCTGCCGGAGAGGACGATGGCTCCCAGCCTGGCCGAGTCGTGGAGCACGTCACCCGACGGGCTCGTCTACGAGTTCGTGCTGCGCAAGGGGGTCAGGTTCCACAACGGCGAGCCCGTCACGGCCGACGACGTGAAGTTCTCGTTCGAGCGGTACCGCGGCATCTCCGCCAAGATCCTCAAGGAGAAGGTCGCCGCGGTCGAGACTCCGGATCCGCGGCGCGTCAGGTTTCGGCTCAAGCAGCCGTGGCCGGACTTCCTGGCGTTCTACGGCACGCCGGCGACGGGTGCGGCCTGGATCGTCCCCCGGAAGTACGTCGACAAGGTGGGTGAGGACGGCTTCAAGAAGGCGCCGGTCGGGGCCGGGCCGTTTCGCTTCGTCTCCTTCACGCCCGGCGTGGAGCTGGTGCTGGAAGCGTTCGACGGGTACTGGCGACGGACGCCGAGCGTGAAGCGCCTGGTCTTCAAGGCGGTCCCGGACGCGTCCACGCGACTGGCCATGCTCAAGCGCGGTGAGGTGGATGTCGCGTACGCGGTCAACGGCGAGCTCGGCGAAGAGGTGCGCCGCACGCCCGGGCTCACCCTGCGGCCCACGCCCTTCGTGGCCACCCACTGGCTGCTCTTCGCCGACCAGTGGGATCCGGGCTCTCCGTGGCACGACCGGCGCGTCCGCCTCGCGGCCAACCACGCGGTCGACCGGCAGGCGCTCAACCAGGCCGTGACCCTCGGGTTCTCCAAGATCACCGGGAGCATCATCCCCACCAGCTTCGACTTCTACTGGCAGCCGCCGCTGCGTCCCTACGATCCGGCCAAGGCCAGGCAGCTCCTCACCGAAGCCGGATACCCGAAGGGCTTCGATGCCGGGGACTTCTGGTGCGATGCCTCGGCCTGCACGTACGCCGAGCCGGTTCTCAACGACCTGCTGGCCGTCGGAATCAAGACGAGGCTTCGCCCGCTCGAGCGGGCGGGGTTTCTCAAGGCGTACCAGGACAAGAAGCTGAAGAACATCGTCTACGGGTTGAGCGGCATCTTCGGCAATGCGGCCACCCGGATCGAGCCGTTCGCGGTCTCGAGCGGCGCCTACGCCTACGGGGGTTACCCCGACATCGACGGGCTCTTCAAGGAGCAGGCGGGTGAGCTCGACGGCAAGAAGCGCGAGGCGATGCTCCATCGAATCCAGCAGCTGATCCACGACAAGGCCATGGTCCTGCCGATCTGGCAGCTGGCTCTCCTGCAGGGGTACGGTCCCCGCGTGGCGGAATCGGGGCTCGGGCTCATCGCCGACTACCCGTGGTCGGCGCCGTACGAGGACCTGAAGCTCAAAGGGAGGTGAACCAGCGCCGCCCTACCCCGGGCGCCGGCGGGCGACCTCCGCCTGGATGTGCTTGACGAGGTTGGCGATCCAGAGGTTGTAGTTGCGGTGGATTTGATCGCCGTCGTGCATGAGGCCTCGGCTGTCCTTGTAGTCGATGCTGAGAGTCGAGGTGTCGTAGCGGATCGCCACCACGGCCAGATGCTTCCGGAGCGTCAGCGTCCCCGTCATCTCGCCCGGCCGCACCTCCTGGATGACCCAGCCGAGCTCTGTCCCCGATGCGTGAATCGCCCGCGAGACGTCCTGCATGGTCAGCTGGGTGCCGGGTGGCGGCGCCAGTGACGCTTTGCTGACGTTCTGAATGGTAGCGGTCCGGCATGCCGACAGACCCACCAGGACGACGGCCACGATGATCGGCGCGATCTTCCGCACGGTTGGCCCCCTTTGTCGTGCCGCATTCTAAGCGGGGTCGATTGTCAGCGCCACGGTCTTTCGAGTATGCTTACCGGGCCCGTGGCCAGATTGGCGGCTTACATCTGGAGGACGTTTCGCACCGGCATCGGGTTCGGTGTCTTCGGTCTTGGGGCTCTGGTGATCGCCGCCTTCTTCCCCCTCCTGGCCTGGCTTCCGGGCGATCGCGAGCGCCGGGCGCAGCGTGTGGTGCACCAGACGTTCCGGCTGTGGGTCTGGTTCGCCACGGTCTTGGGCCTCCTCCGGGTGAGGTGGCACGGGCGGGAGCGCCTGCGCGGCCCGTCGCCGTGCGTGGTGGTGGCCAATCACCCGACGCTGATCGACATCGTGCTGCTGATCGCCTGCATGCCCCAGGCGGATTGCGTGGTGAAGAGTGCGGCGTGGAAGAACCCGTTCTTGCGGTGGGTGTTGAGGGCGGCCGGCTATGTCCGCAATGACAGAGGGAGTGCGCTCATCGACGACTGTGCCGCTCGCGTGGCCCACGGCCGCTGGCTCGTGCTCTTCCCGGAGGGCACGCGCTCGCCGTTGCGCCGCCTGGGGCCGTTCCACCGCGGGGCGGCCCACGTGGCCCTGCGGGCGCAGGCGCCGCTGCTGCCGGTCGTCATCACCTGCGAGCCGCCCACGCTGATGAAGGGGCAGAAGTGGTATCACGTGCCCAACCGCACCGCGCAGTTCACCGTGCAGGTGGGCGAGCCCATCGCGGCCACTGAGCTGCCGTCGCCGGCGGCCACGGCCCTGGCCGCGCGCCAGCTGACCGGCGACATCCGCACGCTGTTCGAGGAGAGGCTCCAGCATGCCGGTGCATGACGAGCTGACGCTGGAGCTCAAGAAGCTGATCATCGACGCGCTGATGCTGGAAGACGTCACCCCCGACGACATCGAGACCGACGCGCCGCTGTTCAACGACGGCCTCGGTCTGGACTCCATCGACTCGCTGGATCTGATCATGGTGCTGGAGGAGCGGTATGGCGTGTCGGCCAGCGAGGACTCGGCCGAGAACCGGGCGCGCTTCGCCTCCGTGCGCGCGCTGGCCGCGTTCGTGGCCGCCCATCGGATGCGATGAGCGCGGAGCTGTCGAAGGACCAGGTGTACGAGCGGCTGAAGGAAGTGCTGATCAGCGAGTTCGGATTCCGCTCGGAGCAGATCGCCCCCGGCGCCCACCTGGTCAACGACCTCGATCTGGACAGCATCGACTGGATCGACATGGCGGTGGCCCTGGAGGCCCGGACCGGGCGCGAGCTCAAGGAGCAGGAGCTGGCCTCGATCCGCACCGTGCAGGACGTCGTGGACGTCATTCATCGCAAGCTGCAGCCGGACGCCTCGTGAAGGTCGGCCGGATCCTCATCCTGCTGGCGGCGCCGGCCTATCCGTTGCTCGTCTACGGCGGCCTCCGGCTGCTCACGCCCCGGATGGTGGCGGTGGCCCTGGGCGCGGTGTTCGTGCTGCGCGAGGCCGTTCAGTCGCGCCAGCGGAGGCCGTCGCCGCTGCTGGCGCCGCTCGTCCTCGTCGTGGCCATCTGCGCGGCGGCGGCCATCTTCAACGACGGACGGGTGTTCCTCTACGTGCCCGCGCTGGTCAGCGGCGTGCTGCTGCTCTCCTTCGCCCGCACGCTGTTCGTGCCACCCTCCATGGGCGAACGGCTGGCCCGCCGCCGCCGCCCCGAGCTGTCGGCAGAAGACGTGGCCTACTGCCGGCGGGTCACCGAAGTGTGGTGCTTGTTCTTCGTCGGCAACGGCGCCTTCACCGTGTGGCTGGCGGCGCACGGGGCGCTGGAGATGTGGGCGCTCTACACCGGCCTGGTGAGCTACGTGCTCGTGGGCGCGCTCTTCCTGGGCGAGATGATCTACCGCACCTGGCGCTTCCGGCGATTCGAAGGCGACATCACGGACGCGTTCCTGCGCAAGGTGTTTCCGCCCAAGCCAGCGCGGTGACTCTCGGGTTCATCCCGCTCCGCTCCCTGCTGACCCGAGGCCGTCCCCCAGGCACGCCCGTCGCCATCCACGCCGGGCGCACCGTGGACTGGGCGACCTTCACCGCCGATGTGGCCCGGCTGTCCGCCATCGTCGATGGGCGCGGGCCCGGCCGCTGGCTGCTCTACACCGAAGACACCTACGCGTTCGCCGTGGCGCTCATGGCGGTGTGGCAGTCGGGCGGGGTCGGCGTGCTGGCGCCCAACGGTCAACCGGGGACGCTGGCCGAGCTGAGCGCCGGCACGCACGGGCTCATCACGGAGCACGATCGGACGATCGCTAGGGTCGACGTCGTCGCCGCGCTGCAGCCGTCCGGTCCGATGAGCCGGAGCTGGACCGTGCTCGACCGCGAGAGCCCGCGCCTGGAGCTCTTCACCTCGGGATCGACGGGCGCGCGCAAAGCCGTGCCGAAGACGATCGCCAACCTCGAGGACGAGGTGGCCGGACTGGACCGGCAATGGGGGTCGCTGCTGCACGGGCGCGAGGCCTTCGGCACGGTCTCGCACCAGCACATCTACGGGCTGCTGTTCCGGGTCCTGTGGCCGCTGGCCGCCGGCCGGATGTTTTGCGGCGAGACGTTGCTCCAGCCCGAGGAGATGGCCGCGGCGATGGCGAGCGCGTCGGCCTGCTTCCTCGTCGCCAGCCCCGCCCACCTCAGCCGTCTGAAGGGCTTCGCCGGGCTGGCCCGCATCGCCGCTCACTGCCGGCCGATCTTCTCGTCCGGCGGTCCGGTCGATCGCGCGACGGCGGCCGCGTTGCGCGACGCGTTCAAGGCGTCGCCGTTCGAGATCTTCGGCTCCACCGAGACGGGGGGCGTGGCCTGGCGCCAGCAGGACGGCACCGCCGACGCCGAGATGTGGACGCCCTTCTCCAGGGTGGCCGTCGACGCCGACCCCGAGGGGCTGCTGCGAGTGCGCTCGCCCTTCGTGAGCGCGGCCGACGGCGTGTTCACGCTGGCCGATCGCGTCGACACGCAGAGCGACGGGCGGTTCACCGCCGGCCCGCGCGGCGATCGCACCGTGAAGGTCGGTGACAAGCGCGTGTCGCTCCCCGAGATGGAGGCCGTGCTGGCCGAGCACGCCCTGGTATCGCAGGCCGCCTTGCTGGTGCTCGACCACGGCACGGGCCCGCGGATCGGCGCCGCCGTCGTGCCGACGCCGGCGGGACGCCAGGCGCTGCCGCGGCAGGGTCGGCGCGCGGTCACGCAGTCGCTCACGCAGCACCTGCAGCGCTACTGGACGGGCATCCTCTTGCCGCGGGTGTGGCGCTTCGTGAACCGGCTGCCGGAAGACGCGCAGGGCAAGATCACCGAGGCGGCGCTGCAGGCCGTGTTCGCCAGCGCGTTCGATCCGGCCGTCGCCAGTGCCGAGGTCGTCGACGAAGCCGTCTCGGACTCCGCCGTGCGGCAGACCCTCCGGGTGCCCGACACGCTCGGCTGCCTCGACGGCCATTTCGCCGAGCTGGCCGTCGTGCCCGGCGTGGCGCAGCTGCAGTGGGTGATGGAGGTGGCCCGCGCGCTGGCCGGCCCCGACGTGGCGCTCGAGCGCATCGAGGCGCTGAAGTTCAAGAGCATCCTGCGGCCGGGCGAGGTGGTTCACCTGCGCGCCGAACTGTCGCCGGGGCGCCGACTGCACTTTCGCATCGACAACGAGCGCACGGTGTTCTCGTCCGGGTGCTGCGTCCTGGCCGCCGGGCCCGCGGACGGCGCGTGAACCCGTGCGTACTCGTGCCGATCTACAACCACAAGGAGACGATCGGCCCCGTGCTGCGCTCGCTGGCTCCCTTCGGCCTGCCGTGCCTGGTCGTGGACGACGGCAGCGATGAGGGCACGCGCGCCGCGCTGGAGCGGGCCGGCCGTGAGCTGCCCTGGGTCACGCTGGAGCGGCTGGACCCCAATCGCGGCCGGGGCGCGGCGCTGCGCCACGGCTACCAGGCGGCGTACCGCCGCGGGTACTCGCACGTCGTGCAGCTGGACGCCGACGGCCAGCACGAGGTGGCCGACGTGCCGAGGCTGCTCGACGCGGCGCGAACCCATCCCGACGCGCTCGTGCTCGGCTCGCCGGTGTTCGACGCTTCCGCGCCGCGCAGCCGGCTGCTCGGCCGCCGGCTCTCGCGGTGGTGGGTGCACGTGGAAACCCTCTCGCTCGCGATCGACGACCCGCTCTGCGGCTTTCGCTGTCTGCCATTGGCGCCGACTGTGACGCTGCTGTCCCGCGCGCCGCTAGGCGATCGGATGGAGTTCGATCCCGAGATCGCCGTGCGCCTGGTGTGGGCGGGCCTGGCCGTGGTGAACGTGCCCACGCGGGTGCGGTACTTCGCCGACGGCGTGTCGCACTTCCGCCCCCTGCGCGACAACGCGGCCATCAGCTGGGCGCACACGCGCCTGGTGTTCGGCATGCTGGGCCGCGCGCCCCGGCTGCTCGGCCGTCGCTTCGGAGCGGGCGCATGAGCGGCGCCCCGTGGGCCGGGGTCGCCGAGCGCGGATCGACGATCGGCTTGTGGATCACCGTGCTGGTGTACCGGGTGCTCGGCCGCCGGCTCAGCACGGTCCTCGTCCTCGGCGTCGTCAGCTACTTCTTCGCCACCGACCGCCGCGGCCGGCGGGCCTCACGCCGCTATCTCGAGCGGCTGCACGCCGTCGAGGGCGGCGCGGCCGCGCTCGGCCACCCGCCGACGCTGCGCGACAGTTTCCGCCACTACCGGGAGTTCGGGCTGGCGGTGCTGGATCGCCTGCGGTTCACGCTGGGGGCCGGCGACATCGAAATCGTCCTGCGGGGCGAGGAGCACCTGGCCGCGCTGATCGCCGACAAGCGCGGCGCCATCCTCCTGGGCGCGCACCTGGGCAGCTTCGCCGCGCTCCGCGTGCTGGCCGAGCGCACCGGGGTCGTCGTCAACGTGCTGATGGTCACGCGGCACGCGCCCCGCATCAGCGAGCTGCTGCGGCGACTCAATCCGGACGTCGACGTGCGCGTGCTGGAGGCTGGGCCGGCCGCCGGCGACACCGTGTTTCGTCTGAAAGCGTGTCTGGAGCGCGGAGAGTTCGTCTCGATCCTGGGTGACCGGATCGGCGGCGGCGCCCGGGCCCGCGTCGTGCGCGTGCCGTTCCTGGGCGCGCCGGCGCCGTTTCCCCAGGGGCCGTTCCTGCTCGCCCACGCGCTGGGCTGCCCGATCGTGCTGCTGATCGCGCTGCGCCGCGGCGCGCACCGCTACGAGGTGTTTGCCGAGCCGCTGGCCGACGAGGTCGTGCTGCCGCTGCGCGAGCGGGCCCAACGGCTGCCCGAGATCGTTCGCCGCTACGCCGAGCGGCTCGAGGCCTACTGCGTGACGGCGCCGTACCAGTGGTTCAACTTCTTCGACTTCTGGGGCGAGATGACGTGATGGCGGAGCCGTTCCCGCCCGTCGCCGACGTGCTTCCGCACCGCGGCGCGATGGTGCTGCTCTCGCGCATCCTGGAGCACTCGGACAAGCACACGGTGTGCGCCGTCGACATCCGCGCCGAGGCCCCGTTCGTCGAGCCCGCCGGCACCGTGCCGGCGTGGATCGGGCTGGAGTACATGGCCCAGTGCGTGGCCGCCCACGCGGGGCTGCGTGCGCGCTCGCGCGGCGAGCCCGTACGCGCGGGGTTCCTCATCGGATCCCGGCGCATCGACGTCCGCACCACCGGCTTCCGGGTCGGCCAGACGTTGACCGTGGTGGCCACGCACACCTGGGGCGAGCAGGAAGCCGCCGCGTTTGCCTGCAAGCTGCTCGACGGCGATTCGGGGACGATCCTGGTCGAGGGTAACCTGAGCGTGTTCCAGCCGCGGACGCTGGACCGCCTGCTGGACGGCGCCCCCGAATGAAGCGCGTGCTGGTGACCGGGGCCAGTCGCGGCATCGGCCGCGCCATCGCGCTGGCCTTGGCCCGCGACGGCTACGCGCTGACGCTGAACTACCGGGTCAACCAGCGCGCGGCCGAGGAGACGCTGGCCGCCATCGTCGCCGCGGGCGGCAGCGCGCGACTGCTGCCGTTCGACGTCGCCCAGCGCGAGCAGTGCCAGCGCGTGCTCGGCGAGGACCTCGACGCGCACGGCGCCTACTGGGGCGTCGTCTCCAACGCCGGCGTGGCCGCCGACGCCGCCTTCCCGTCTCTGTCCGGCGAGGCCTGGGATCGCGTGCTGCGCATCAACCTCGACGGCTTCTACAATGTCGTCCGGCCGCTGGTCATGCCGATGGTGCGGACGCGCGAGGGCGGACGCATCGTGACGGTGTCCTCGGTGTCGGGGCTGATCGGCAACCGGGGGCAGGTGAACTACAGCGCGGCCAAGGCTGGGCTCATCGGGGCGACCAAGGCGCTGGCCCGCGAGCTGGCCAAGCGGTCCATCACGGTCAACAGCGTGGCGCCGGGGCTCATCGAGACGGAGATGACCCAGAACGTCCGCGTCGAGGAGGTCATCGATCGCATTCCGCTCCGGAGGCTGGGCCGACCGGACGACGTGGCGGCGACCGTGGCGTTTCTCTTCTCCGACGGGGCCAGCTACATCACGGGCCAGGTGATCTCGGTGAACGGAGGCATGGCATGAGTCGCAGGGTCGTCGTGACCGGCATGGCCGGTCTCTGCCCGCTCGGTCAGGACTGGCCGAGCGTGCGGGAGCGGCTGCGAAGTGGCAAGTCCGGCGTCACGACCGTGCCGGAGTGGGAAGTGTACAGCGGGCTCGACACGCGGCTGGCCGCGCCGGTCGCCGACTTCGCGGTACCCGATCACTATCCGCGCAAGAGCATCCGAACCATGGGCCGGGTGGCGTTGATGGCCACGCGGGCGACGGAGCTGGCGCTGATCGACGCCGGACTGCTGGGCTCGCCCGTGCTCACCGGCGGTACCACCGGCGTGTCGTACGGCTCCACGTCGGGCAGCCCGCCGGCCATGGCCATCTACGCGCGCCATTTCCTGGCCAATACCATCAAGGGCATCGCGGCCACCGACTACATCCAGTTCATGAGCCACACGTGCGCCGCCAACCTCGCGCTGTTCTTCGGGATCACCGGGCGCCTCATTCCGACGTGCAGCGCGTGCACGTCGGGCAGCCAGGGCATCGGCTACGGCTACGAGGCCATCCGGGCCGGCCGCCAGCGCGTGATGGTCGCGGGCGGCGCCGAGGAGCTGCACCCGATCGACGCCGCGGTGTTCGACATCATGTTCGCCACCTCGAAGTGGAACGACGACCCCACCCGGACGCCGCGACCGTTCGACGTCCAGCGCGACGGTCTGGTGGTGGGCGAAGGGGCCGCCACGCTGGTGCTGGAGGACCTGGACCACGCGCGCCAGCGGGGCGCCCGGATCTACACCGAGATCGTGGGCTTCGGCACGAATTGCGACGGCAAGCACATCACCAACCCCGACGCGCGCGGGATGCGCCGGGTGATCGAGCTGGCCCTGGAGGACGCGGGGCTCGGGCCCGAGCGGATCGGCTACGTGAACGCCCACGCCACGGCCACCAAGCTCGGGGACATCGCCGAGAGCGTGGCCACCCACCAGGTGTTCGGCCCTCGCGTGCCGATCAGCTCGCTCAAGAGCTTCATGGGCCACACGCTGGGCGCCTGCGGGGCGCTGGAGGCGTGGATGACGATCGAGATGATGCGGGAGGGCTGGGTGGCGCCGACGCTGAACCTCGACGACGCTGATCCGGAGTGCGCACCGCTCGACTACGTGCGCGGGGCTCCCCGGGAGGTTCCGATGGAGTACGTCGTGAGCAACAACTTCGCGTTCGGCGGCGTGAACACGTCGCTGATCTTCCGCCGGTGGACCGAGGCGTGAGCGCGGCCCGACGCGCCAGCGCCGCCGCGCCGCCGACGTCGCGCCCGCCGCGGCCGGTCGCCGATCCCGACGGCTGGATCCGCGACACGCGCTTCGGCAACTGGCTCATCACCAGCGACATGTGGGCCGAGCACGTCGTGCGCGCTCCGGTCACCGACCTCGTTCACTTGCTGGGCCACGCGGTGACTGGGTATCCCGCCATCGTCGACGTCGGCTGCGGCGGTGGCAAGGCGCTGCCGATCCTCGAGGAGGTGTTCTCACCCGACGTGCTGATCGGCATCGATCCCGACCCGGAGATGATCGAGCGCGCGGGCGCGGCCGGCGCTCGCTGCCGCTGCCGGGTCGAGCTCCGACTCGGTCACGCCGCCGCGCTGGGGCTGCCCGATCAGTCGGTCGACATGATCTTCTGCCATCAAACGTTCCATCACGTCCCCGACCCGCCGCGCGCGGCTCGCGAGTTCTACCGCGCGCTCAAGCCGGGCGGCGTGCTGCTGTTCGCCGAGTCGTGCGCGCCCTTCATCCGGTCGCTGCTGGTGCGCGTGCTGTTCCGTCACCCGCTGGACGCGCAGATGCCGGCCGAGGACTACCTGCGCCTCCTCCGCTCGACGGGCTTCGAGTTCACCGCCGACAACGTGTCCACGCCGTACCCGTGGTGGTCGCGCCGGGATCTCGGCGCCTTCGAGTGGTTCGGGCGGCCCCGGCCCGCCAACCATCCGAAGACCCTCCTCAACGTGGCGGCGTTCAAGCCGCGATGACGACCCCCTGCGCCGTCCGAGCCGTGGGGGTCGTGAGCGCGCTCGGCTGTGGAGCGGACGAGACCTGGCCGCGACTGGTCGCCGCCGATCAGTCGTGCCTCACCGCGCGCGACGATCTCGTGCCGGGTCGGCGCCTGATCGTCGGCGAAGTGCGCGCGGCGCTTCCGGCCCTTCCCCAGCGTCTGCACCGCTATGCGTGCCGGACGAACCAGCTGGCGCTGGTGGCGCTGGGTCAGATCGAGACGCCGCTGCGCGACGTCATGAAGCGCACCCCCGCCGACCGCGTGGCCGTCGTCATGGGCACGAGCACGTCCGGCGTGGCGTCGGCCGAGCAGGCGATCGCGCATCGCGGCCCCGGGGGCGCCCTCGATCCCGACTTCGACTGCGTGCAGCTGGAGCAGGGTGGGGTGGCGGAGTTCGTCGCCGCCGCCACGGGCGCCACCGGACCGGTCTACACGCTGTCGACGGCGTGCTCGTCGAGCGCCAAGGCGCTGGCGTCGGCCCGCGCGCTGCTGGCCCTCGGTCTCTGCGACGCCGTCGTGGCCGGCGGGGCCGACTCGCTGTGTGGTCTGACGACGAACGGCTTTCACGCGCTGCGGGCCATCGCCGCCGAGCCGTCCAACCCGTTCAGCGTCAACCGCGACGGCCTCACGCTCGGCGAAGGCGCCGCCATGTTCCTGCTCACCCGGGACCCCGGCGGCATTCAGCTGGCCGGGGCCGGCGAGGCCAGCGACGCGTTTCACATGTCGGCGCCGGACCCCGAGGGCGCCGGCGCCGAGATCGCGATGCGGGCGGCGCTGGACGATGCCGCGGTCCCTCCGGCCGCGGTGAGCTACCTGAACCTGCACGGAACCGGGACGCCGCTGAACGATGCGATGGAGAGCGCGGCCGTGCACCGGCTCTTCGGCGCCACGCTGCCGTGCAGCTCGACCAAGCCGCTGGTCGGCCACACGCTGGGCGCCGCTGGCGCGCTGGAGCTGGCATTCTGCTGGATGATGCTGGAGCGCTGGCGCGACGGCGCGCTGCCGCTGCTGCCGCACTGCTGGGACGGTCGCACCGATCCCGCGCTGCCCGCCCTCCGCTTCGCCCGGGTCGGCGAAGCGATCGCGCTGACCAACCGCGCGCTGGTGATGAGCAACTCGTTCGGCTTCGGCGGCAACAACTGCGCGCTCCTGCTGGGCGCGGACGAGCGCTGAGCGTGGTCGGCGTCGTCGTCAGCCGCTGGGCCGCCTGGGCGCCCGCGCTGGAGAAACGCGACGACTGGGAGCGCTGGCGGCGCGAGCCCGCCCCGCTGGGATTTCTGGGCACGCCCGACGTGGGCTTCCTGCCGCCGTTGCTCCGGCGCCGCTGCAGCCGCCTGAGCCGGCTGATGCTGCACGTCGCCTACGCGGCGTGCGAGCCGGCGGAGCTGAGCGCGCTGCCGACGGTCTTCGCCTCCCGCTACGGCGAGATGCCGTTGACGGTGTCGCTGCTGGAAGCCCTGGCCCGCCGGGAGCCGGTGACGGCCAGCGCGTTCACCCACTCGGTGCACAACACCCAGGTGGGGTTGTTCTCCATCGCGGCGAAGAACCGCCAGATGACCAGCGCGCTGGCCGCCGGGTCGAACACCTTCGCGTCGGCGTTCATCGAGGCGCTGGCCTTGATGCAGCGGGCCGGAGGGGGCGGCGTCCTGCTGGTGGTGGGCGGCGAGCCGCTGCCTCCGGTGTTCGAGAAATTTCAGGACGAGCCAGCCGCCGCGTATGCTCTGGCCCTCGTGCTAGCGCCGAGCGGTGACGGTCCCGGCCTTCGTCTGGCGCCCGGCCGCGCGGAAGCTGCCCGAGCCGCGCCGGCGTGGCCGCAGGCCATCGAGTTTCTGCGCTGGCTGTTGTCCGAGGAGCCCTCGCTCACGCTCGGCGCCGGTCGCCACGCCTGGACGTGGACCCGGCGCGAGCCTTGACGTTCCCGTGTCAGGACCGGAGGACTTCGCGATGAGGACCCACGTTTCCGCATCAGTCCGGTTGGCCGTGATGGCGGTGCTGCTGTGCGCCGGGTGCGCGGCACAATCCCTGCCCATGCGCTATCCGAGCCAGCCGCAGGCCGGGATGACCCGCGAGCAGCTCGACAAGGACGAGCGCGCCTGCGTCGACGTCGCGGCCCAGGCGCGGGCCGAGCGGGCCTGGGCCTACATCGGCTGCATGATCTCGCGGGGCCATTCCACCGCCGTCGGCTTCCAGGTGCAGATGGCGCCGACACTCATGGCCGTGACCCAGACCAAGCCGCACGAACCGATCGTGGCCGCGGCCGAGGTCGAGGGGTGCCGCAAGGCAGGGTACGCAGCCGGCCGCGCCCAGGGCGGCAGCCGCGACGCCATCGTGAACCAGATGGAAACGGCCTTCCGCGAGTGTCTGGCGCCCCTGGGCTACACGGTCCGGCGCCAACCGCCGCCCGCGGCGGCGAGGCGGTAGCCGGCCAGAATCGTCGCCGCCCGCTCGGGGATGTACCGCGCGACGCACCCATCATGTTCGGAGGAGGCTGCTCATGAGGTCTTCGCGTTCTCGCTGGTGGCGGTGGTTGTCTCGCTGATGTACTAACCGACCGCCACCCGGGCGAGTGCTTGCGTGGCTGTCTGTTCGGCGGGGCGTCAGCGGGCGCCGCGCGAATCTCCGGAGTGCCGTTGGCCCGTTCGCAATCCCTTGACAGGCCCCTTGGCCGCGCTGTACGTAGGCGCAGGATGAATCCAGACTCGTACCGCTCACAGCATGGCGCACCGATACGGGCCTTTCTGTCGCCTACGCTCTCGACGAGCTGGAGGCCCGGGGCGTGCGGGTGCCCATCCGGCTGCTGGCCGCCTCGGCGCGGGCGCGCCGTCCCCATCGTCGCCAGTCCGTCGCTCGAGCACACACGGATCGACCTGACGGCCGTGCCGGACGCCGGGGTCGGCGACGAGGTCGTGATCATCGGCCGCCAGGGCGACGCCGAGATCACCGCCGCCGAGGTGGCCGAGCGGCACGGCCTCGGCCTCCACCACGTCGCCACCGTCGGGCCGCGCGTGGCCCGCGAGGAGACACGATGAACACCCGCAGGGAATCGACCGGCATCGCCTTCCTCGGATGTGGCCTGCCGAGCGCATCGCCCGGGTACGCGGACGCCCCGGCGGCCGCTTCGGCGCCGACGCGACGCCGGGAGGTTGTGGTGAACGGCCGGCGCGTGAAGACCGTCAACGTGCACGCCCACTGCGGCATCCCCGAGGCGATGGCCCTGATGGGCCTGAAGGTGACGCCGTCGCTGCTCATGTCGCAGCCGCAAGACAGGCTCCGCGCCATGGACGAGCACCCGGCCGACCGGGACGTCGCCCGCGACATCGCGCTGCTGGGGATCAAGGCGTCGCCGTGAGCATGGGCATGGCCCGGAGACTGCTATCCGTCACCTGGGTACTGATCGCGCTCGTGGTCGGGGCCGGCTGCGCCGTGAACCGCGCCACCGCCCTGCTGACGCCGGGCTCCGACCTGAACCAGGTGAAGACGTTCCACGTCGTCACGTTTCCCCCCGACAAGCGCGGCATCGACAAGCTGATCCGGGATCGGCTGGTGGCCATGGGCTACTCGGCCACCCTGGGGCCGGAGAAGACCGCGCCGTACGACGCGGACGCCGTGGTGACCTACTTCGACAAGTGGATGTGGGACATGGCGATGTACATGCTGGAGCTGACCATTGTCCTCCGCAGCCCGACCGACGACTTCCCCCTCGCCACCGGCAACTCGGTGCACACGTCGCTGGCCCGAAAATCTCCGGAGGAGATGGTGCAGGAGGTCTTGACGAACATCTTCAAGGCGCCGAAGCAGGGTTCGTGATGCGCGCCGCCCGCCGGACACTCCAGCGGCTGGGGCTGGCGGTCTGGCTGGCCGGTTGCTCGAGCGCGGTCACGCGGGAGGGCATCGTCCTGCGCGACTTCGACGCTCCCAGGAAGCCGCCGCAGACGGTGAGCGTCCAGGTCGGGGGTGGGCGGGAGACCGAGGCGGGGTACCTGCCCCAGATTTCGAACGAGGTCTTCACCGCGGCCCTCGTGGAGTCGATCACCACGTCCCGGACCTTCTCGCGGGTGATCCACGGCGGGCGCGCGGACTATCTGCTGCAGGTGACGCTGATCAGCCTCGATCAGCCGGCCATTGGCGCGAATTTCACGGTCAAGATGGAAGCGGCCTGGAGGCTCATGCGCTCCGACACCGGCGGTGTTGTCTGGCGGGAGGCGATCAAGTCCTCCCACACCCAGACGGCCGGGGAGACATTCGCCGGCGCCACCCGCCTGCGCCTGGCCACGGAAGGCGCCGCGAGGAACAACATCAGGGAAGGTCTCGCCAGGATCGTTCGCCTCGACCTCTGATCGAGCCCTCGGGGGAGCCCTACCCGACGGCCGGCGGCGATGAGGATGACCGCGAGCACGCACCGCGCGGTCCCGCGATTGGCCCAGTTGTGGATCGTGCCGCGCTGGACCATGACGTCGCCGGCCTTGAGGTGGACGACCGAGTCGTCCAGCTCCATGTCGATCTCACCGGACATGACGACGATGTAGTCGATCACAGCGTGGTGCCGACCTTGCGCAAGCCGGCGTCGGCGGTGCCGTCGTTGTTGGCGGGGAAGCCATGGCTGCCAGCCTGGCCGAGTCGTGGAGCACGTCACCCGACGCGCTCGTCTACGAGTTCGTGCTGCGCAAGGGGGTCAGGTTCCACAACGACGGCGCTCCTGCAGGGGTACGGTCCCCGCGTGGCAGAATCGGGGCTCGGGCTCATCGCCGACTATCCGTGGTCGAGGCCATACGAGGACCTGAAGCTCAAGGGGAGGTAAAACTAGGGCGGCGGCGGGCGCCGCACGAGCGCCTGGTCCCGCTCGGCGAGCGCCTTGTCCAGCATCGCGGCCCGGGCCTCGGCCGCGCGGGCCTGCGAGCGCCAGCGCCAGCTCCGGAACCACAGGGGCACGCCGGCCACGACGAGTCCGATGGCCAGCGAGGCGAGCGCCACGGCCGCGACGGGGAGACCGTCCAGCGTCCACACCAGGAAGCGCACGCTCGTCTGAGCGCTGTTCTGCAGGGCGAACACCGCCACGGCCGCGGCGAGGAGCGCGACGATCACGTACCCGAGAGCCATGCCTCATCCTCCCGTGGCCAGGCGTTGCTCAGCCGAGGTCGATGTCGAGCCAGCCACGCGGCGTCACCACCGCGTGCTCGGTCTCGCGCAGCAGCACCGTCGTCGTCGCCGATTCGAAGATCGCCGGCCCCTTGATCGCGTGCCCGGCCGGCAACCCCTCCAGCCGGTAGACCGGCACCTCCACCCACCCGCCCAGCCACACGCGCCGCCGCGCCGGCGCGGTCAGCGGGCGGCCCGTAGCCACCGCCTCGTCGGCCGGGAGCACCGGCAGCCGCCCGACGACGGCCACCCGCGCGTTGACGATCACGACCTCCTGGCCGGGCGCGCTGTAGGCGTACAGCTCCTCGTGGCGGCGGTGGAAGCGCGTGGTGATCTCGTCGAGCAGATCGGCGCGGTCCAGCTCGACGCCGTCGAGCGAGACCTGGATCTCGAAGATCTGCTCGCCGTAGCGCATGTCGACCGCGCGACGGACGTCGACGGCGCCCTCGAAGCGTCCCAGCCGACGCCGGCCTTCCTTCTCCAGCGACGCGAGCAGACGGCGCAGCGCGGCGGCGGTGAGACGCCGCACGTCGCTGACGTGCGAGCGCACCATCTCGTAGCGCAGGTCGGTGGCCAGCATGCCCCACGCCGAGAGCACCGCGGCCACGCTGGGGACGATGACGCGGCGGATCTCGAGCAGCCGCGCGACCTCCGTCACGTGCAGGCCGGCGGCGCCGCCGAAGGCGACGAGCGTGAAGCCGCGCGGATCGACGCCGCGGCGGACGGAGACGAGCTTGATGCCCTCGGCCATGTTGGTGTTCACGACCTGGCCGATGCCCTCGGCCGCCGTCGTCACGTCGGTGTCGAGGGCGCGCGCCACCGTCTCGACCGCGCGCCGGGCGGCGGCGACGTCGAGCGGGATGCGACCGCCCAGAAAATTGCCGGCGTCGAGCAGGCCGCGCACGAGGTTGGCGTCGGTCACCGTCGGCTTCGTTCCCCCGCGGCCGTAGCAGGCGGGACCGGGGTCGGCGCCCGCGCTCTCGGGGCCGACGTGCAGGATGCCGCCCGCGTCCACCGAGGCGATGGAGCCGCCGCCGGCGCCGAGCGTGTGGATGTC
>Ga0210377_10001951_pt1 | contig 18371 bp, 18 predicted proteins | sample PLM4_65_b1redo_FD_155480 | JGI IMG/M metagenome (GOLD analysis project Ga0210377, IMG submission 155480) | Groundwater sediment microbial communities from an aquifer in East River, Colorado, USA - PLM4_65_b1 redo | ecosystem: Environmental > Terrestrial > Soil > Riparian zone | place: USA: East...
ACCGATGGCTGAGCTGGCATGGGTGAAACTGTCAGCGGCGACCTTCGATGACGAGAAGCTGCAGATGGTGGAGGGGATGCCCGAGGGGGATGCAGTGCTTCTCATGTGGATCAAGCTGATCTGCCTGGCGCGGAAGACCAACGACAAGGGGCTGATCTACATCACGCCGGAGATCCCCTACACGGAGGACCTCCTGGCGGTGAAGTTTCACAAGCCGGCGACGCTCGTGCGCATGGCGGTGGAGACCTTTCAGCACCTGGGCATGATCGAGATCTTCCCGGACCGGAAGATCTGGCTGGTGAACTGGGCGAAATACCAGTACCTCGAAGGCTTGGAGAAGGTCCGCGAGCAGGGGCGTATCCGCGTGGCGCGGCACCGCCGACACATCGCGCGGCTGGTCCGAATCGAGGATAGCGGATCAAAGCGAAATGATGTAACGCAGAGTAACGCTACAGTAACGTTACATGGTAACGATGATGTAACGCAATGTAACGACGCAGAGAGGAGAGAGGAAGAAGAAGAAGAGAGAGAAGAGGGGTCTGGGGGGATTGAAGCGGCAAACGCTGAGGGGGAACAGCCCTCCACGGAACCGAAAAGGCAAACGAAAAAGGAATACGCGCCTGACGTTTGGCTCAGCGAAGCGGAATACGAAACGCTGGTTACGGATTATAGCGAAGCGGAAACGAAAGCGCTTATCGGTGAACTGAGCAACGCTCTGGGCAACACGATCCCTGTGAAGCACTACAAGAGTCATTACAAGACTCTGCGCAACTGGATCGAAAAGCGAAGGAAAGACAACGCGCAAAAGGGTGTAAATCCACCAGTCCACCTGCGTACGGAAGGGAAAGAGAAAACGTGCCCCGATTGCGGCAAGCGGTATTGGGGCAGTGCGTGCGAGTGCGGCTGGGGCGAGCAGGAGCTCAGGGAGGGGAAGACGTGAGCAGGCGGATGGGGCTGACGCCGCAGGCGCTGCTTACCGAGATGCTCCTGGACGCGCAGAACCTCGAAGGGTTGGTCGTCATCGCTCTGTTGAAAGACGGCAAGGTCAGGACGGCCTGGAGTGACATGCCCCAGGTCCACCGCATCGGAGCAATCGAAGCGGCGCGGCTGGAGAGCGCCGAGGTCTGGCGCACGTCGCCAAGCCAGCAACAGGAGGAGAGTTGATGGACACACGGACGGGGCAGATCTATCCGAGCAAGGACGAGGGCGTTCGGGACCTGGCGTCGAAAGGGATCCCGAAGGCTGAGGCCGAGAAGCGGCTCGTGACCGGGACCATGCGGAGCCTCCGGAAGCTGAGGAAGCAGATCCACAAGCAGCTGCGGCGTGAGGCAGGGGGTGGAGTATGAGCGCACTCTGGCTGCTCCTCATCGTCCCCGCTGCGGCTGCGGCGGGATTCGGTCTCTGCGGCATGCTCGCCAGCGGACGCTGCGCCGACTGTGCGGTAGGGCGTGACAGCGGACGCTCCGCCGACTGTGCGGTAGGGCGTGAAGTCATCGCAGAACGCCGGCGCCAGGTCGAAGGCGAGGGGCCATCCCTCCACTGGTCGTCGTGCTCGGCGGGCCCGAAAGGCCGCAGGCGGGACCTGGTGCGAGCAGGCGCGCTCATCATCGCTGAGATCGAGCGGCTGGACAGGCAGGCAACGGACGCGAAGCAGTGAACGTCCACGAGAAGCCGACGAGCGAAGAGGAACGCCTGGAGATTCTCACGCTGATTCGCGACCAGACCCGCGAGCTGTGGGGGACCACACGGGTGACGTGTGCCTCATGCAAGCGAAAGGTACCCGTGCGGTTCATGTACCAGTGCTTCTTCTGCGGCCTGTGGTTCTGCAAGCGCTGCGCGGCGGTGCATTTTGGTACCGACCAGGAGCTGGCGGCGGTGCGCCAGGAGCGGGACGAGCTTCTGAAGATGACCGAGCAGCTCGACGAGCACCCCGAGGGCTACGACGGACCGTGCCACTGCCGGCTGTGCCTGTCCTATGCCACCGACGATGAGGCACGCGGATGCTGACCCTGCAGGACAAGGAGAGCGAGCTCGCTGTTCTGAACGGCGTGCTGGCTGGCCAGGAGTCCCTCGATGAGCTGGGGCTCCGGGCAGGCGACTTCACCGACCATAAGTACGCCGCGGTCTTCCAGGCCATGCTCGCGGTCCACGAGGCCGGCAGGACCCTGGACCTCTTGTCTCTGGCGGACCAGCTGCGAGCTCAGGGGGCGAACGTCGAAGGCTCCGTCTTTGCCCAGCTCTCACCGACCCAGGGGGCGAACCTCACCTACTACGCCGGCAAGGTACGGGAGCTCTCCACCAAGCGGCAGCTCATCGCCATCCTCCGAGCCGTCAAGGAAGGGTTGGACCGCACGACCTCCGAGGAGATCATCGACCTCTTGGAGCAGCGCCTGACCGACCTGGTCGTCGGGGAGACGGGTGCCGTCAAGAAGCTGGCAGACCTCCTGGGCCCCGCCATCGCCACGCTGGAGAAGCGCTACCTCAACAAGGGCGAGATCCCGGGGCTCCCCACGGGCTTCCCCGAGCTCGACCGGGTGCTCACCGGGCTGCACGCCGGCAACCTCATCGTCATCGGAGCCAGGCCCTCCCAGGGCAAGACAGCCCTCGCCCTGACCATGGCGCTCTCCCAGACCACCGCGGACAAGCCCGTCGGGTTCTTCTCCGCCGAGATGACCGGCGAGCAGCTCGTCATGCGCGCCCTGGCAGGTATCGGCCGGATCAACTCCCAGAGCGTCGCTACCGGCCTACTCCGCCCCCCCGACTTCGCCAGGCTCATGGAGGCCAGTCAGAGGCTCTACCACCTGCCCCTTTTCGTCGACGACACCGCCTACATCTCCCTGGCGCAGCTGCGCTCCCGGGCACGCAAGATGCGGAGGATGGGCATCCAGTGCCTCTACGTCGACTACCTCACCCTCATCCGCTATGGAGACCCCAAGACACCGCGCTGGGAGCGGGTAGGGGAGATCTCTAAGTCGCTCAAGCTGCTCTCCCGGGAGCTCGCCATCCCCGTGGTAGCCCTCTCCCAGGTCGGAAGGGAGGCGGAGAACCGTCGCCCCACCATGGCCGACCTCAGGCAGAGCGGCGAGATCGAGGAAGACGCCGACGTCATCATGTTCATCCACCGCGACAAGGACCAGCCCGACGATAGCGGGCGAGCCCGCCTCACGCTGCTGGACGTCGCCAAGAACCGCCACGGGGCAACCGAGACCCTCCAGCTCATCTTCATCCCGGAGTATGTGCGCTTCGAGAGCAAGGCGCACGAGAGGAGTAAGCCATGAAGAACCTCACCGCTGTCCGCCAGCGCCTGACTCAGGACATGAGACAGCTCACCGCTGCCCTGCAGTCCCAACGGGCTATCGGCGGCTACAAGGAGCGCCAGAAGTACAAGGTGGGCGACCTTGATCTCGCCCGCATCGTCGACTCACACGAGCAACGCCTCAAGCAGCACGTCGTGAAGCTCGTGGTCCTCCAGGCGGCCGTCAACGCAAACCCTCTTGTCCGCTGGCTGGTCAAGCGGACCTCGGCCAGGATCGCCCGCGCTCTGGACGCTGTCGGACCCACCCTGTAGCGCATGGGACGCAAGTGCACGGTCTGCCTCCGGCTCGATCGCAAGGAAATCGACCAGGCCTCCCTGGCCTACGGATCTTCCCTCCGGGAGGTTGCGGAGCGCTACGGACTGTCCTACTCGGCCATGGCGCGCCACCGCGAGAAGCATCTCCCCCAGCTCATGAGCAAGGCCCTCGAGGACCGCCGGGCGAAGGGAGAGCACGAGCTCTTCGACGAACACCCTCCCATCCCCGAGGCGATCAAGCAGCACGAGGAGGATGAGCTCCAGCTCGCCGATGGGCTTCTCAACCGCGTCACCGACCTCGAACGCCAGGCCATGGAGATCCTCGTGGAGGCCAGAGCCACCAAGTCCTTGAAGACTGCCCTCATGGCTATCGGACGGGCCGCCGACGTCATCGAGCTGCAGGCCAAGCTCATCGGAAAGATCAAGGAGGCCACCGTCAACGTTCAGAACAACCTGGTCTATCTCACCAAAGAGCAGCTGGAGGAAGAATGGGCGAAACAGCCCCAAACGTAGTCTGGAAGCCCCAGCCCAAGCAGGCCCGCGCTCTCTCCTGTCCGGTCTTCGAGCTGTTCTACGGCGGAGCCGCCGGCGGGGGTAAGACCGATTTCCTCCTCATCGACTTCCTCCACGGCACCGAACACGGAGCAGCCCACTCCGGGATCCACTTCCGCCGCAGTTTCACCGAGCTCAAGGACACCATGAAGCGGGCCAGAGAGCTCTACACCCCCCTGGGCGCCGTCTCCCACGAGCAGGGAAAGACATGGACCTTCCCCAAGGGAGCCACCCTAAGGTTTGCGTTCCTGGATTCCGAGGACGACGTGCAGATCTACCAGAACGAGGCCTTCACCTGGATCGGCTGGGACCAGCTCACTACCTGGCCCACCGACTACGCCTACATCTGGATGATGACCCGAGTCCGTTCCGCCCACGGAGTACCTTGCCGCGCACGCGCGGCCGGCAACCCGGGCGGCGTGGGGCACCTCTGGGTCAAGGCCCGCTTCATCGATGCCTGCCCTCCCGAGCAGATCTACTTCGACTCCGAGACCCAACTCAAGCGCGTCTTCATCCCTGCACGCCTCGAGGACAACCTGCGCCTCATGTCTAAAGATCCGGACTACGACAAACGCCTCCGTATGAACCCGGACTACCTCTACCGTGCCTACCGCTATGGAGATTGGGACATCTTCGCCGGCCAGGTCTTTTCCGAGTGGCGTCGGGATCTCCACGTCGTGAAGCCTTATCCCCTGAAGCCCACCTGCTACCGCTTCGCCTCGATGGACTGGGGATACGCCAAGCCCTTCTCCGTCGGCTGGTGGGCGATCGACCATGACGGACGCATCACGCGCTACCGCGAGTGGTACGGGTGCGAGCAGGGCAAGCACAACGTCGGCATCAAGATGCCCGCCAAGGAAGTCGCGAAGAAGGCCTGGGATCTCTCCGTCGCGGAGGGCTGCGCGGATATGGTGGCGGATCCCGCTTCCTGGAACAAACAGGACGAGGTCTTAAGCCCCGCGGAAAGGTTCGCGGAAGCCGGATTCCGCATGGTCAGGGGCAACAACGCGCGGGTCCAGGGCTGGCAGCATCTCCATGAGCTCCTCAAGCTCAAGGGGATGGACGGAGCTCCGATGCTGCAGGTCTTCGATACCTGCACCGCCTTTATCCGCATCCTGCCGATCCTCTCCGCCGACGCGCACAACGCCGAGGACGTGGACACGAAGCAGGAGGACCACGTGGCCGATGAGACTCGCTACGCCATCATGAGCGAGCTCGCGCTGCGTACTGCCCGCACCCAACCCCCCCGCCGACCAGGCAAGAGAGCCCGCACGGACTGGGATCCCCTTACCGAGGGCGCCTAAAACGCCGCTCGGAAGGGGTGAAAATACCTGTTGACAACCCCTCCCTGCCGTGATTAAAATGACAGTCGGATCGGGACTGCCGTCAGATACCCATCCGGCCTGCCTACCTACCCTACACAAGTAAGGGGGCCGCCGGACAGGCCCGATTCAATGCGTCGCCGTGAGCCGGCGGCTGTGGTCAAGGGAAGACGGAGTAACGGACTGGATTTGCAGACGTCTGCAGGGAGGGGAACCGTGCCGAATCTTGCCGACCTCATGACCTCATCCCGCAACTACCCCATGGGGCCCGCCGCCCCGCGCTCCCTCATGGACCCTACCCCCGTGGCGCAGGGCCCCGCCCTGGATCCGAAGGCCTTCGGACAGACCCTCGCGTCTTTCCTCGCCCAGACCGGACTCACCGATCCCTCTTCCGCCCAGGGCATCGCCCGCGGGTCCACACCTGGGCAGTTCATCTTGCCCTGGGGCGCAGAGACGCTGCACCTCTTGTCCACCGGGGCGAAGGACTCACCCTCACCCGAGGAGCTCGTCATCGTGCCCCCCGAGGCCTACTCGCTGTTCGGAAAGACCCGAGGCGCCAAGGCCCGCCAGGCCCTCATCGACACCATCGTCCAAGGCACCCAGAGCGGCGGATCGCTCCTGGGAGGAGCAGCCTGATCATGGCTAAAGACAAGACGCCGGAACAGACGCCCGACCAGAAGCTCATCCAGGAGATCAAGGGCAACTTCGAGCAGCTCAAGAAACGCCGGCTGCCCTATGAGCCCACCTGGGATGAGCTTTTCGAGACCTTTCTCCCCCGCCTCTCTCCTGTGAACGCCAGCTCCTCTTCCTCCGAAGGAGAGAAGCGCACCAAGGCCATCATGGATCAGGAGCCCCAGCACTGCCTCCGGATCGCCTCGGCGGGATACCAGGGCTGGATGTTCCCCCGCTCACAGCTGTGGTTTCGCTTCAACTTCGAGGCCGAAGAGGTTGCCCAGCTCCCCGACGCCCGCCGCTATTGCCAGCAGTTGGAGCGTGCCACCTACGCTGAGCTCCGCCGCGGCGGCTTCTACAGGGGCGGAGGGGAGTGGACCGATATCGCCCTGGCCATGGCCACAGGTGCGTTGTACGTCGGGGACGACCGCACCCGGGGCGTCTGCAGCTACCTCGCCATGCACCCCAAGGAGGTGTACCTGGCCTTCGGATCCGACGGCAGACCCGATACCTGCTACCGCAACTATCCCATGACTGGCCGGCAGATCCTCCAGGAATGGCCCAAGGCCCAGCTCCCCGAAGGAACGAAGAAGAAACTGGAGGACGCCGCCTATGAGAAGCAGGACGTTCTCTGGGCCGTCGGGCCCCGCACCGATCGGGTCTACGGCATGCTCGATGCACAGAACATGCCCTATTACTCCGTCTACCTCCTGCAGGCGGACGATACCCTGTTCTCCGTCGGGGGCTTTCCGGAATTCCCTGTGGTGGTCTGGCGGCCCCGGACGGTCACCGACGAGGACTACGGCAGAAGCCAGGGCTGGGATACCCTGTCCACCGCCAAACGCCTGCAGCAGGTCGCGAAGTCCAGCACGAAAGGCATCCAGCTCGGCATCCTGCCGCCCCTGCACGTGCCCGAGGAGATGATGGACTCCTACGACCTCACTCCCTGGGGACCCAACCCCTACAAGAGCGAGCTGAGGAAGATCACGCCCATCATCACCTCCGTTGCCGTGGAGCCCGCCTTAAAACTGGAAGCCGACCTTCGGCAGCAGCTGCGCGACGGCTGGGACGTGCCTTTCTTCATGATGATGATGGCCATGGCCGGGCGCGCGGACCGCACCGCCACAGAGGTTTACGAGACCGCCGGCGAGCGCTCGATCCTCATGGGCACCACCGTCGGGGGCTTGGAAGACTGCCTGATCCAGGTCCTGGATCTCACCCTGAAGATCGCCGCCCGGGCAGGAAGACTCCCGTCTTTGCCGGCGAGCCTCGAGAAGCTGAAAAACGCCAACCTCAAGGCTGACCTGGTCGGACCCCTTTCCATGCTCCAGAAGCGCTACCACGGCCAGCAGGCCTTCGCTCAGACACTCGCCCAGGGTGCCATCTTCCTGAAGCTCTTCCCCGACAGCCGCGCAGTGGTCAACGGAGTCAAGAGCTTCAGGAAGTTCCTGGAGGCTGGGGGCTGGGACGCGGACTCCATGAACGACGACAAGCAGGTCGCCGCCATTCTCGAGGCCGAGGCCAAGGCCCGGCAGGCGGAGCTCTCCCTGAAGCTCATGGAGACTATGGGCAAAGCAGCCCCCGGGCTGAAAGACGCGGCCGCACAGGGCGCCGGCGGAGACGGGGCGAGCGCGGAGGCAGCCAATGGCTGAGACCACCAAACAACCCACCGAACGGACCCTGCGATGGAGACGCCTCTTCTTCGGGGTGCCGAGGCCCGATGACGGAAGGCTCACGCTGGCCGAGCTCGGCCGCGAGCTGGGCGGCTTCACTTACCTTGATCCCGCGGACCCCAGCTCCATCGTCAAGGGAAACGTTTGGAAGATGATCCTGGGTCGGCTGGGCATCATCAACGCGAGCTCACTGGATCAATGCCTGGAGCTCGTCAACGCACTTGCGACAATCCCTCCCGTGGCGGAGGAGATCAGGAAAGAGGAGGAGTAGAACACCGTGACGGAAGCTGAGGGAACAACCTTGATGGGAGGGACCGAGGGCGGGCAAACAACCGTGACGCCGGGAGGGAGCCAAGGCGCGGGAACAACCGGAGGGGGAGGAAACGATGGTTCCGGGGCAGGGGGTGGCAAGCCCGAGTCACCGGGCTGGCGGGCCGCGGTCAAGGCCGAAGTGCGGGAACATGAGCTGCTGAAGGAGGTCAAAGACGTCAATGACCTCGCAACAAAGTTCATCGATCTCAATCAACGGTCAGCGAAGCAGGTCACGAAGCCGGGGGACAAAGCCACCAAAGAGGAGCTCGACGCCTACTACACGGCGTTGGGCAGACCACAATCCAAAGACGGCTACAAGCTCGATGCAACAGTGCTCCCGGAAGCCATGCGCGCGGACAAGGACTTCGACGGCTGGCTGCGCGGCACCGTCTTCGACGCCGGCCTCGACCAGGCGCAGGCAGCCCTCTTCACCGAGCGGCTGGGAAAGCGCCTGCAGGCCGGCATCGAGACCGCCAAGCAGCAGGCAGATGCCGAGCGTGAAACGTTGAAAAAAGCCACAGAGGAAGCGCTCACCAAGGAGCTCGGCAAGGAGGCGGGCCCGCGACTGGCGGCCGCTGTCCAGGCCAGGGACACGGTGAGCGGCGTCATCTTCGGAGATCCGAAGATGCTCCAACGCGAGCTGAACATCTCGGGGGATGGCAACAAGCTCTGGGTGATCAAGGTCTTCGACTTCATCGCCCAGAAGATCTCGCCGGACTCACTACGGCGCGGCGCCGGGGGCCCGGAGCCTCCGAAACCCGGGAACACGCTCAGATATGCCAACCTCGACGGTTGGTTGGGCAACAGGTCGGGCTGAAGCCGTAGGAACGCACAACAGGAGGCAGTTCCTTGGGAACGATCGACACAGGGGTCTATTACAACCTGGGAGATCTCCAGAAGGGCCACGACCCCAACGGGAACGTGGCCAAGATCATCGGCACGCTCTGGGAGCATGGCCAGCAGGACCTCATCAGGGACGCGAAGTTCACGATGGCGAACGACCTGACCAGCGACACCTTCCAGCAGCAGGCCACCGAACCCACAGGGACCTGGGGCGGAAGTGGAGTCGGGGTCATCAGCGAGACTGTGAAGACCAAGCAGGTCAAGGAGGACATGTTTGTCATCCAGTCCAGGAGCGTCGTGCCCGTCCTCGACATCAGGAAGAGCCCCAACCCTGAAATGTTCCTCTCCGAGAGGAACAAGCTTCACCTGAGGGGAATGGTGAAGAACATCACCCGCTACTTCTTCTACGGGAGAAGCGGCCTTGCAGCCTTCCCCGTGAGTCAAGAGAAGGCCCCCAAGGGCCTGGTGGCGCGCTACAACTCACTCGCCGGCTTCCCCGACAGCATCGTCAACAACCTGGGCACGGGCAGCGACCTGTGCTCAGTGTGGGCGCTCAAGTGGGGTCCGGGCGGGGTGAGTTTCTCATTCCCCAGGGACGGGAAGGATTTCATCACCGAGGATCCCCTGGGGCCGCGTGACGCCCTGGATTCCCTGGGCAACCCGTACTCTGTGATCGTCACCGAGTACACCATGCAGATCGCCATCCGCATCGAGGATCCCAAGGGCGTGCAGAGGGTCTGCAACATAGAGACCGCGGGCGGCTCCAACTACTTCGACGAGGACTTCCTCATCGATGCGCTGGAGAACATGGAGGACCTCGACAACGTCGTCATCTACATGCCCAAGAAGGTCCACGCGCTCGCCTGGAAGATCCTCAAGGACAAGGCGAACGTGAACTTCAGGCCCGGCGAGGCCTGGGGTGGACCCGTTCTCATGTTCGCCGACCTGCCCATCCGCAAGATGGGAAGCACGCTGCTGCGCTACGACGAAGCGGCGGTCGCCTAAAGGGCGAAAGGAGGAGGAGACAAAACCATGTGGGAACAGAAACTCGTCATGTACGACAACGCCGACTGCTTCGCCAGTGGCGCCGACCACGACGCAGGCGACCACCTGGACTTCAAGGCCGCCCAGGCCGACATCGGCCAGGGCAGACCCATCAACTGGCGGTGCGTGCTCACCGCAGCGGTCACCGGCGGGACCTCGATCCAGGCCGTGCTCTGCGACAGTGTGGATGATTCCACCTTCGTCAAGAAGGTCTTCGGACCGGTCGTGGCGGTCGCGCAGGCCCTGGCAGGGAAGGTGATGTACGAGGGGCCGCTGCCCAACGGGCTGGAGAAGTTTGGGAAAACGGTGTTCGTCAACGTCGGCGCCAACGCCGCCGGCAAGGCGACCTCGCGTCTGAATCCCTGAAGGATCAGGGCAGGAATGAATGAAAGGCGGGCCCCCGCGGCCCGCCTCCTTGAGTCGGCCCCCGCGCGGGGGCGTGGATTGAAACGAGAGGAAAATGGCATCCTGGGCAAACATCGCCAACATGGCTCTCTTCCGACTCGGCAGCCAGCCCCTGGTCAACTACGAGACCCAGGTCGGCGTGCCGGCCAGCCTCTGTCGGGAGTTCATGCAGCGCGCGGTGAACGACGTCCTGATCGAGCACCCGTGGACCTGCGCCAAGGGCCGCCAGCGCCTGGCCGCCCTGAGCGACGCCCCGGAAGGGGAGGAGTGGGAGTACCAGTACCAGCTCCCCGCTAACCCCCGCTGCCTGTCGGTGCGAAAGACCGATCCGGACTCGCCGTGGGAACGGCAGGGTCTCGTGCTCCTCTCAAACGAGAGCGAGCTCACACTCATTTACACCAAGGAGATCACCAACCCGGCCGAGCTGGACGACGAGCTGGACACGGTCATCTCCCTGCGCCTTGCGGTGCTCATCGGGCCGAAGATCGCCGGCACCGAGCCCAACACCATCATCAAGCTGGAGGTGATCTACGAGAAGGAACTCCTTGGGGCAAAAGGCGCCAACGCCCGGAGCGCTTCAAAGAAGCCCGCCGATCCCTCGCGCGGATGGTGGGACGAGGCAGGCTGATGAGGGTCTACCCGATCTATTCCGACTTCAGCGCCGGGGAGCTCTCCCCGCGCTCCTGGGGCCGCATCGACCTGCCCCACTTCCACCGCGGCGCCCGGCGCATTGAGAACTTCATCGTCTATCCCCAGGGAGGGGTTACCTTCTGGCCAGGCCTCCAGTACATCGCCGACGTCGACGACCATACCAAGAAAGGCGCCCTCATCCCCTGGGAGGAACCCGGGGTCGCCAACTACTTCATCGAAGCTTGCGTCGGGAAGCTGAAGTTCTACCGTGCCGACACCATGGCCCTGGTCCACACCATCGCCGCGGGGGTCCCCTGGAGCGAGGCCCAGCTGCCCGACGTGATCTTCGACTTCGACGGCGCACACACCATGATGTTCACGCACAGCGCATGGAAGCCCACGCGGCTCCAGCATACAGCGGCGGGTGACACCAACTGGACCCTCGATCAACCGACTATCACTGTCGTCAACTACACCGACACCAATCTCTTCAACGCCGCGGGTCATTACCCCGGCGCCTGTGCGTTCATTCTCGGACGTCTGGCCCTGGCCGGCCCTGACAGCGCCCCGAACGTGATCTTCTTCTCCAAGGGCTGGGATCCGAAAACGGGTACTGATCGGTACCTCACCTTTGACCTGCCCGCCCCCGCGGCAACCACGATCGCGGACGATGATGCCTTCTCCCTCCCCATCTCCGCCAACAAGGCCAACCGTGTCTACTGGCTGATGACCAAAGGCAGCGCCCTCATCGCCGGCAGCATGGCGGGGGAGGCCATCATCACCGGAGGGGACAACGGCATCACCGCCGCTGCCCACTTCATCCGCTTGACCACCCACTACGGCTCTGCAGGCCGCAAGAGCGTGGGCTCAAACGACGCGGCGCTCTTCATCCAGAAAGGCCGCCGGCACGTGCGCGAGATCGTCTGGAGTCAGGAGGCCGGCAGCTACATCGCCAACGACCTCACCCTCCTTGCCGATCACATCGGGGACTCCCGGTTCACCCAGCTCGATATGCAGCAGATCCCGTTCTCCCTCATCTACGCCCCGCGCGAGGACGGGCAGCTTGCCGCTATGAGCCATGAGCGGGCAATGGGACTTGCCGCCTGGCAGCGCCGCACTACCGACGGCTCATTCGAATCAGTCGCCGTGCTCACAGGCGCCGCGGAGGAGGACCTGGTCTGGGTGATGGTGAAGCGCACCATCAACGGCGCCACCCGTCGAACCATCGAGGCCTTCAAGGCCATCAAGCACTGGAGCTCGCTCTCTGACGCCTTCTATGTCGACTGCGGGAAGACCTACGACAACGGCGCCTCCAAGGCCATCAGCGCGATCTCACTTTCCAACCCCATCCGGGTCACCTCCAACGGACACGGCCTGGCCGACGGGACCAAGATCCGCCTCACGGGGACCCTCGGGACCGTGGAGCTCAACGACAAGGTCTTCACCGTGGACGATCCCACAGCGAACGACTTCGCCCTGCGCGACGAGACTGATTCCTTCGGCATCGACGGCACCGCTTTCCGGCTCACCCTCGATGCCTCTCCGACGCCCGCCCCGTTCCCCGACGGAGCGGCCATCACCGGAGCCACAAGCGGCAACGGAGGAACGGTGGTCTCGCGCGAGAGCGCCACCGTCTATCACTGCACCGCCCTGGTGAGCCGCGCGGGGTTCACCGACGGAGAGGTCATCCAGGACGGCACCAACAGCCGCGACTGCACCGCCGGCTTCCCCCAGCTCACCCTCTGGTTCACCACCTACATCTCCGGCGGCACGATCACGAAGGTCCAGAAGGTTCTCACGGGCCTTTCCTTCCTCGCAGCCAAGGAGGTGGCCGTCCTTGCCGACGGGGCCGTGCAGCCCAGCCAGACCGTCACCGTCGGGGGCCAGGTCACCCTTGCCGTCTATGCCAACAAGATCCACGTGGGCCTCCCCTACTGGGGCTACCTCAAGCTCATGCCCCTGGAGGCCGGTGTCCAGGACGGCACCGCCCAGGGCAGGAAGAAGCGCGTGGACAAGATCACGCTGCGCGTCGATCAGTCCCTGGGCTGCATGGTCGGGCCCGACGAGGACCACCTGGATCCCGTTCCTTTCCGCGAGTCCACATTCCCCCTGGGGGTCCCCCCCGAGCCGTTCACCGGCGATGTCGAGCTTCCTTTCCCCGGGAACTTCACCGGTGACATCAGCATCGTGCAGAAGGAGCCACTGCCGCTGTCCATCATCGCCGTCATGCCGAGGCTTGCCACCTATGAGTAGGGGGTAGCACCATGGATCCAGCCACCATCGCTCTTCTTATCGGCCTCGGGATAAAAATCGTCTATGACGCGATTGATACCCTGTACAAGGAGTACGCGAAGGGGGAAGCCCGCGGTCAGGCGGAGAAGACTCGGAGCGACCTCGACACCCTCCTGGGCACGGAAACCGGCAAGCTCACAACCGAGTACGAGGCCCAGAGTAAACGTCTGGGCGAGTACAAGGAGACCGTCCTGGGATCCCAGCGGCAGGGCTTCGCGGCCCGCGGGGACTTCGGCGGGGCAGATACGGCGGCAGCTCTCGTCATCACGACCACTGAAAACAAGGCGACCGAAGATGAGGGCTTCCTCAAGGCGGGCTACCAGGCCGGCGTCGATGTCCTTGCCCAGCAGACCACACTCGCCAAGGACCAGCTGGATTCAAACCTGAACCAGTACCTCTCAGGCGTCACCGCCAGCCAGATCGCCAACATCACCGGCATTGTCTCTGACGCGTTTACCACGCTCGGTGAGAAGAAGCTTCTCGCCCCCACGCTCCTGGACACTCCCAGCCCGGGCGGGAGCTACGACTACTTCTCCTACTTCCGTGCAGGATGGGACCCCAGCTTGGGCGTTCCAAGGATACGCCAGTGAGCGACATCGCGCGCTACCAGAGCCAGGTCTCCCCCGAGCTCCCCAAGGGCGTCTCGCCCTTCACCCTTATCGGAGGCTTTCACCCGCCGGATACCCAGGTCGTAGAGGCCGCGGGCCGCGGGCTGGACGAGCTCGGCAGCCGCATCGCTGACCTCGCGATCCGGATCTCCGCCTCAGACCAAAACGCCGAGGTCGCCCGCGGCCGCGCGGACTATTTCTCCCGCATGACCGACTGGACCCGCAACGTGGACAAGAGCGACCTCGACCCCAAGGAGTACCGCACCGAGTTCGACAGAGAGTCCAATGCCGTCGCCGGGGAGATCTCCAAGGGTTTCCGCTACGCCGACTCCCATGACCAGTTCTCCATCTGGCGCACGGAACAGGACGTCCCCCTTCTGGGAGAGACCCTGCAGAAACAGCTCACCGTCATGAACGACCGTTTCGGGGCCTCCCTCCAGAGAGACTTCGAACTCGTGGGGGTAAAACCCTCTTACCTGCCCACAGCCCTCACCAACGTGACAAATGCGGAAAACTCCGGGGCGATCAAGCACGCGGCTGCGGAGACCATACGGCAGAACCTGTTCAAGCGCTCCGAGGGCGCCCAGGCCCTGCAGGAGGGTGAGAAGATAGGCTCCGCGGCCATGAGCGAGCGTCTCCAGAACATGAGCCTCTACACACACCTGGACGAAGAAGACCGGAAGAAGATCGTCTCGGATCTGGTCTTTGGCGAGAATGTCAGGGCCCAGGCGCTCGTCGAAGAGGACAAGAATCTGGAGACGCACTATGCCGACGTGCTCCTGAAAGCACGCACTCCAAAAGACATTTATGCCGCCCTCGAAGAGCTGAAGGGCAAGCAGTTCCACAACGGGGACACCACCTACCAATGGCAGCAACGTTTCAGGGCAGAGCTGCCTAAGCCCGGAGACGAGGATTGGACCAATGATCCCCCGGATCCGGTCGTGTATGACCAGTGGGCCACGTACAAGACTGCGGTTCGCTTTAGCAGGCGCCTCCCGAATGACCCGGCCTATGGCCCTGCCGCCGGCCAAGTTCCGTCGTCCGCAGATGCCCGGGTGTGGAGCAGCGACCGCAAGATGCAGCTCGGCAGCACTTACCGCTCCGAACGGGAAGCGATCGACGACCTGGAAAACGACAGGTACCGGGATGCCGATCAGAAGCTGGATGACCTCTTCAAATCCAACGAGTTCAAAAAGCGTTACGGCAACGATCCTGTGAAGACCTACCAGGCGCAGGGTGATATCACGGACCGCATCCACGACTACATCGACAAGCACAATCCCGGCGACAAGGAACTGTTCGCAAAGATGTACGCGTTTACTCTGCCGCAGACGAAGCCCATTACCGAGGACGTCCCCACCACCGCCCAAGGTGCCGAGCTCGGACTGCGGCTCTGGAACGACCTGTATCCTGATCGCAGCTGGAAAGACAGCAGCCAACTCCAGAACGAGATAGAGAAGCTCGCCCTTTCCCAGCGCAAGAAGCTTGGAGGCTATCTGGGTAAAGAGCTCAACAGGCTCCCTGGACTCTCCTCACCGCCCACAGCCCCCGGCCAGGAAGGATTCCTCATGGGGTCCAACGGCATTGCGGCATTTTACGTGAAGGACGGAAAGGGCCAGACACAGACCTATGCCTACATGCCCGAGGGCTTCGACTCGAGCAAGCCCGTGGGACAGCGATACAGCGGTAACCTGAAACTCCGGCAATACGTCGGCGGGAAGTGGGTTGACCTCCCCGCCCCTGAGGTCACGCCCAGCCCCGAGGGCTTCATCCCGGCGAAGACGATTGCAGGTTATGACCGGAACGCAATCGTCAACAAGATCAACGCGCTCAAGACCCAGCGCGGGAAGACCCAGCAGTTCATCGCAACCCAGGACCGGATCATCTCCGATCCTCACCCGGGTGAGGATCCCACTCAGGCCTTCGGCGATAGGGAGGCCAAGCAGAGGGAACTGCAGAAGATCGACAACAACATCGCCAACCTTGAGAATGCCCTTAGGGCAAGGGGTGCGCAGTGAGCGACCAGATCCCTCTCCAATCCCCTCCTGCAGCTCCTCCCCAGCTCCGCGTTCCTGAGACACCCGAAGGTTTCTGGGAGCCCGACCTGGTCGAGAACCGTGAGATCGCCCGCGTGCTCTCCGACCATCGCACCCTTATCACGCGTGCCCTGGAGGTCTCCAGGGATCCCCAGGATACGCTCGATCGCGCCGCCTCCGCCGTCTGGATGGCCAACCGCATGGGTCTTCCTTTCGCCTACACGATGGAGAACTACGACGCGGTGGCAAAAAACTACTGGGGAGAGGTGATCCCACCCAAGAGTGCGCGCCAAGCTATCCACGAGGCATGGCAAGGATCGGTCCTCAATCAGAAGATCTTCATGGCGCGCGCTCAACGCCTCTTCGGGCAAAGCACTCCCGAGCTGGAGGAGCAGGTCAAGGAGTGGAGGCGCCAACGCCCCGAACCCGACAACCAGGCGCGCATGTGGACCACGGAACTCTTCAAGGCTGCCGCTGACATGCTCCCCTACCAGTGGGAGGCACTGAAGTTCGCCGCACCGATTGCGTTCGGGACCGCCGGTCTCTCGGCCGCACTGGGAGTGGCTGCGGGACCCGCCAGCGAGTTCTCAATTCCTGCGGCGGCGGTCGGAGGATTCCTCCGCGGGTTGAGCCTCGGAAGCATCGCCTACACTTTCGAAAGCGAAGCAGGCGCTACCTTCGACACCCTGCTGGAAATGGGCGTGCGTGAGGACCTCGCCCGCGCAATATCCATCCCGATCGCTGCTGGCAAGGCGGCCCTCGAAAGAGTCCAGCTTGCCAACATCCCCGGCCTCAAGGCTCTGAAACAGACGCTTGAGCATGCCGTCGCCCGCGATCTGTCCAAGGAGCTCCTGGAGAAGGGACTCATCTCGAGGATCGCCAACGCCGCCTCAGCACGGGCGCAAGGACCTGTGGGCAAGGGCCTGGCTGCCTTCGGCGTAGAGTTCGGCGTGAAGGGCCTCGGCGTCGAGCCTGCCACCGAGGTGGCGCAGGAGGCCTTGGACATGATGGCTGAGGCCGCCGGGAAAGCCTGGATGAAGGCCACCAAGGAGAAGGATATCCCCCAGGCGACCGCCGCAGAGAGCTGGAACCGCATCTGGCAGACCTGGCGGCAGACTGCCATGGCCATGGTGGTAACCAGTCTTCCCGGGTCCGCCATGACGGGGCTGAAGAGCACAGGGGCCGCGGTGGGGGAGCAGGCCGCCCAGAGACGGACACAGGCCGTCACGACCCCGAAGGCTGAGGAAATCGGCGCCCCGGTGAAGCTCACCGAGCAGGCCCCGCCGGCCGCGGCCGAGGATTTGCAGACGTCTGCAAACGCGCCGGCTCCGGGCAGCATCTACGCGAGATTCCAGGAGCCCGCGCTGAAGTCCGCCGTCATCACGGCACCGGATGGAACCTCTCCCGACCGGGCCCGCACCGTCGGACGCATCGACTACCGCGTCGATGCGCGCACCGCCGATATTCTCATCCTGCAGATGGTGCCCGGCCAGGAGCAGCATGCACGCGCCACGCTCCTGGAGCTCATGAAGGAGAACGCGGGCAAGCACATCCGCTGGAACCCCAGCGACGCCGCCGGCATTGCTCTTCGGCAGGAGCTCATCGAAACAAACCCCCGCCGCCAGGAGATGCAGGCCTCCATCGATACGCTCTCCGAGGCACACGAGCGGCAGAAGGCGAACCTCGGCACAGCCGCTGACGAGGCCGCCCGCACCGCGATCGCGGCCGACATGGGCCGCCTGGAGGCTGAAATCGATCGTACCCGCCGCAAGACCAAGAGCATCGGTCTGCAGTGGTACACGGAGGCCGATCTCACCGAGGAATCCAGGGTTGCCCAGGTCGCGCACAGACCCGAAGCCAGTGTCGATGAGCCGTGGCGCGTGGGCCGCCAGGAGTACTCCGACGAGGCAGTGCAGGCCTCCCAGACCGAGGCCGACCGGGCTCTCGTCGCCGATCCTGCGCGCGGCTTCCTTGCCAGTGCCTTCCCGCGCTGGGACCGTGGGGAGGTCGACGTCGCCGGCACCCTCATTGACCTTCGCGCCCAGACCATGGGCCTCTCCACCGAGGCCTGGATGGAGAAGTACTTCTCCCCCGGCGTCTTCAAACGCTGGCAGGGATCCTTCCTCCCCGCCGACGTGTTCGCGAAGATCTCCCCCGATGCCTTCACCCTCAACCAGGCCAAGATCGCCGCCACCGAGTTCCTCGAGGACGGACGCGCGCTATTACACTTGGCCGAGAGCGCGGATTTCACCTCCCTCGTGCATGAGCTCGCACACGTGTTCCGTCGCCAGCTCAACGAGGGAGACGCCACTGTTGCGGCCGAGTGGGCGGGCGCGGCACAGGGCTGGACACGCGCCGCTGAGGAGAAGTGGGCCCAGGGCCTCGAAGATTACATCCGCGATGGCAACACA
>Ga0210377_10001952_pt1 | contig 18370 bp, 16 predicted proteins | sample PLM4_65_b1redo_FD_155480 | JGI IMG/M metagenome (GOLD analysis project Ga0210377, IMG submission 155480) | Groundwater sediment microbial communities from an aquifer in East River, Colorado, USA - PLM4_65_b1 redo | ecosystem: Environmental > Terrestrial > Soil > Riparian zone | place: USA: East...
AGGTCAGCCCCACCACCGCCTCGCCGGGATAGACGGTGCCCTCGAAGTGGGCCGTGCCGTCCGGGTCGGGCAGGACGATGAAGCCGGTGACCGCGTCGGCGCGATCGCCGCCCAGGGCGCGCGCCAGACCGTCGAGCTGGGCGGGCGTGCCCCAGGCTTCCTCGGCGGGAACCACGATCGGCCGGCCGCAGGTCCGACCGCACCCGAGTGCCGCGCCCCGGGAAGCGCTCGCCCCGGCGACGCGCACGACACGCAGGTGATACGCGAAGCGCGGGGCGCCGCTCTGCTCCCCGGCTTCAAGATGGCCGATCGCAGCGGGCCCGGCTGCGAGAACAGCGAGCAGGATCGCCGCGACGCCCGTCACCCCGATGCGTTTCGTTCGCCCGTCCATCCGCCCGTTCATCGCACGCCTCCTTCCGGCAGCACCACCGCGCCGACGGGCCGCGCGACTTCCTTGCGCTCGATCGCCGGCGCGACCACGACGGTCCCCGCCCGGGCCGCGACGAAGACACGCGCCCCGACGTCGCGCCCACGGACGCGCAGCAGCTTCACCTCGACCCCCAGGCTCGGCGGGGCCGCCGGCGTTGCGGCGGCTGCCGCCATTGTCGCGGCGCCCGGCGTCGCCGGGCCCGCCGGTCTCGGCACGAGCCGGTAGGTCGCGACCGCGGCGGCGGCGATCACGCAGGCCGCGACAACCGCCCGGGAGACCGCCGACGCCCTGCGGCCCGGGGAGGGCGCCGGCAGCCGCTCCGCCACGTCGTCGATCGCCTTGCGCAGCATCTCGATCCCGTCACGTTCGTCGTTCATGGTTTCTCCTTCGCGGCGCCCGCGGGGCCGCGCGCTTCCTCCGCCAGGCGCCGCCGCGCGTCCCGGGCGATCGAGCGCACACCCGCCGCGGTGATCCCGAGCACCCGCGCGGCTTCGGCGGCGTCCATCTCGCCGAACTCGTAGAGGGCCACGACCTCGCGCTGCGAGACCGACAGGCAACCGAGCAGGCGCTCGATGACGAGCCGGGCCTCGAGGCGGTCGAGGGCCGGCACGGAGCGCGCTGCGGTCGGAAGCCCGATCGTGCGGAGGGCGTCGAGGAAGCGCCGCCGGCGCCGCCGCGAGCGCGCCAGGTTCCGCGCCCTCCTGACAAGGATGGTCCCGATCCACCCCTCGAACGATCCCGCACCTGGGTCGAAGCGCCGGAGCGCACGGTGCGCCGCGAACAACGCGTCCTGCACCAGGTCGGGCACGTCGGCCACGGGCACGCCCAGCGCGAGGGCGATGCGCACGAGGCGCGGGCGCGCCGCCTGCCAGAGCCGCTCCTCCTCGGCGCCGCGGCTGGCACGCGCCGCAAGCGCCAGCCGCGCGAGGTCCTGAGATGTCACGACCGCCTCCCGGACGACATCCATCGTGGCCAGTCTCCCATCTTCTACTACACCGCGGAGGGCGGCGGCGTGCGGGCGGCCAGAATCGGATCCTCCCGCAGCGCCCGCCGCACGCGGCTCCCGCACCGCGTAACCTCCCCACCACCTCGATCAACCGCTTGGGAGGTTCGATACGCTGACGGCACATTGCAGTCGCCGATCGCTCTCGCTTCTCAAGGAGGTGGCCCATGGCCCCAGCTTCCCGCACATGGTTCCCCGTCGCGGCAATGGCGCTGACCCTGGTCATCGCCCTGCCCCCGGCTCTCGCCGGCGATCCCCGCGCCGAGACGGTCCAGTTCTCACTGGCCGATCTCGGCACGCTGGGGGGCGTCGAGAGTCACGCCTATCTCATCAACAAACAGGGACAGGTGGCGGGAATCAGCCAGACGCAAAACGGAGAGACGCACGCCTTCCTCTGGGAAGACGGCACGATGCGCGATCTGGGAAGCCTCGAAGGGAACCAGTCCGCAGTCGTGGGCCTCAACGATTGGGGACAGGTCGTCGGATGGTCGGCGGGACCGGAGGGGACACATGCTTTCCTCCGGGATGACGGGGTGATGTCCGACCTCGGGACCCTGGGCGGCTTCTCTAGCTACGCCCTGCTCATCAACGACGCCGGTCAGGTCGCCGGACACGGCGATACGACTGACGGCGAGGAGCATGCGTTCCTCTGGGCAGACGGCCGAATGGTGGACCTGACCGCCGGCACGGACGACGCGCCCTGCTATTGCTACGCCTCCCTGCTGGGTCTCAACGCCCGCGGGCAGGTCATCGGCATCGAATTCAAGTTCGTGCCCGGGCCGTACATCATCGATGCCATCCTGTGGGAGAACGGCGCCAGGACAGTCATCGCCGCCGGTGACGAGTCCTCGTACTACAGGGTCGAGCGGATCAACGACCGCGGCGAGATCTCCGGCACTCATGTTTTTCGGAACGGGTTCGACGTGCAGAATCCGTTCTTCTGGCGGGATGGCAGCATCCAGGAGTGGAACCTCGGTGGCGCCTCCTCGAAGTCCATGGCCATGAACAAGTACGGGCAGGTTGTCGGTGAAGGGAGAACCCCCGTCGGCGAGCTGCACGGGTTCTCCTGGAGCGCGGGCAATCTGACCGACCTGGGCCGCCCGTCCACCAGGGCCGCGGATGTCAATGACCGCGGGCTCGTGGTCGGGTCGGCCTACTTCCAGAACAGAGGGACCCACGCCGCGCTCTGGACTCCGATCGGGCGGGTCGCGCCGCGGGTGGTGCCCGAGTTGACTGATTCCGCTCAGTAGGTGATCTGCAGCGACGTCCGGAAGGTGGTGTCGAGGTTCTCCCGGCGCAGGGTGTCCTCGCCGACGACGATCTCGACGCCGCCCGTCTGGACCGTCTCGAAGTACTCGTCGCCGGTGCCGGGGACACCGTCCGGGTCGATGAGAATCGCCCGCGCGATGACGTCGACCTCTTCGAGGGCCGGCTCGCCGGCATAGGTGAGCTGCAGGCTGACCTTCAGGGCGAGGTGCTTGCTCACGTTCACCGACACGCCCTGGGTGAGGTCGGCGTTGTAGTCCGAGATGTCGTTGAGGCTGACGTTCAGGGTGAAGTCGTTCTCGTAGATCGCCGCCTTGCCCCACTGGTCCTTGTAGAACGAGGTCAGGCGGGCGCCGAGGAACGTCTGCTCCTTCTCCGGGTCGTCGACCTCCTCAATTCGGTCGGTCCAGCTCAGGCCGTAGGTGGTGCGGAACTTCAGGTCGTCGCGGTCCCGCCAGCTGTGCCCGAGCCCGCCGAAGAGGATGGTGCGTGACTGGATTCCGGCATCTTCGTCCATGTCCCACGAGGCGCCCGCGTTCCAGGTGGCCTTGTTCTTCAAGTCACCGTCGTAGCGCCCCTCGGAGAAGAAGCGCGCCACGTCGGGTGTCGCGGCGGGCCGCACCGCGATGGTTGAATAGCTTGTGACCGTCTCGCCGGGCAGGAACGTCAGACCCGGCGCCACCAGGAGGTAGGGATCGTCGCTGGTATCCGACCGCAGGGCATCGAGACGGAACCGGGCACGGCCCCGGGTCGCCTTGTACCCGAGGGTGTTCTTCAACCCGAAGGTCTGCACTGTCGAGTTGCCTTCCGTCACGACCAGGCTCAACTCGGTGGAGTTCGTCCAGCGCTTGGGGGGCTTCTCCTCCCCCTCCGCTGCTGCCGCCGTGTCCGCCGCCTTCGCCGGGTCAGCGGCCGCGGCGTCCGCTTCCCCTGTATCGGCCGCGGGCGAAACGGTGTCGCTGGCCGCCATGGCCGGGCCCGCGCCGGCGAGCGCGCCCAGCAGCAGTGCGACCAGGATCGGGTGCCCGCCGCCCGCTGCCTGTCCCATTCGCCGCGCCTTGTGCATAGGGCTGCACTTTATACACCGGGTCCCGGCCGGCCGGGCCCCTCGCGTTCGGGGCGGCAGCTTAGGCCGGCGCCGGTGCCGGTACCCGCGACGGCGCCGGCGCCTCCCACGTCGCGCGCACGTCCACTATGATGTGGACGCTCGGAGCCGAGCCTCATGACCATCCCCGGCATCGCCGACCTCTCGCCCCGTATCCGCGACGGCCTCGTCTCCCCCGTCGCCCTGACCGACGAGTGCCTCTCCCGCATCGCGGCGCTCGACCCGGTCCTGAACTCGTTCATCACGGTGACCGCCGAGTCGGCGCGGCGCGAAGCGCGCGCGGCCGAGCGGGAGATCCGCGACGGCAGGTGGCGCGGCCCGCTGCACGGCATCCCGATCGGGCTCAAGGACCTCATCGATGTCGCCGGCGTGCCCACCACGGCCGCGAGCGCCGTTTTCCTGCAGCGCGTCCCGGGAGAGGACGCCGAGGTCGTGCGCCGCCTGCGCGCCGCCGGCGCCGTCCTCCTGGGCAAGCAGAACATGCACGAGATCGCCTTCGGCGGCAGCACGGTCGTGAGTCATTTCGGACCGGTCCGCAACCCGTGGGACCCGCGGCACATCGCCGGCGGCTCCTCGGGAGGATCGGCCGCCGCGGTGGCGGCCGGGCTCTGCCTGGGCGCCATCGGCACCGACACCGGCGGATCGGTGCGCGAGCCGCCGGCGCTGTGCGGCGTCGTGGGGCTCAAGCCGACCTATGGCCGCGTCAGCGTCCGGGGAGTCATGCCGCTCTCCCCCTCCCTCGATCACGTCGGAGTCATCGCCCGCACCGTCGCCGACGCGGGCATCTTGTTCAGGGCGATCGCGGACATCGAGGATGCCGACACCCGCGCCCCGCAGACCGGGCCGCTCAGGCTGGGGATCGTCCGCTCCCCCTTCTTCGACGACCTCGATGCCGAGGTCGGGGCGGGCGTCGAGCAGGCAGTCGCGCTGCTCGCGGGGATGACCGCCGGGGTCTCCGAGATCCCGCTGGCCGTGCGCGCCGACGCCACCCTGCTGTCGGCGGAGGCCTATACCTATCACGCGGCATCGATCGCCGCGACGCCCGAGCTCTTCCAACCCGAGACGCTGCGCCGGCTGCGCACCGGCGAGAAGGTGAGCGCCGCCGATCGAGACCGCCTGCGCCGCGAGCTGAGCGATGCCCGCCAGGCGATCCTCGCGGTATTCGAGCGCGTCGATCTGCTCTTGTCGCCGACCGTCCCCGTTCCCCCGCCGACCATCGCCGAGCTGATCGACCACCCGGAGCAGCTGCGGCCGCGCGAGATCGTCCTGCTGCGCAACACCCGGCCCTTCAATGTGTGGGGGCTGCCGGCGATCTCGGTGCCGTGCGGGTTCACCAGGGCAGGCCTGCCGATCGGCCTGCAGATCGCCGGCCCGCCCGGCCGGGAGGATTGGATCCGGGCGCTGGCCGCCGCCTACGAACAGGCAACCGAGTGGCACAGGCGATCGCCTTAGGTCGTACCCCGCCCGACACGGCTCCTCCCCGTTCGACACAGAGGGTGCACGCTGTCCTCGACCGCCACCAACCGGGAGATCGCCATGCACCCATCCATGTCCGTGTCCCCTCTCGGGGGATTCTGTCGCGTCTACAGGGTGCACGCTGTCTTCGACCGCCACCAACCGGGAGATCACCATGCGCCCATCCAGGTCCGTGTCCCCCCTCGGGGGGTTCCGTCTCGCCCTGCTCTGCCTGACCCTGCTGTGGCCCGGCTTCGCCGCCGGCCATGCAGGCGCCGCCGCCCCGGCGCTCGCCGGGAAGACCACCTGTCCCTACGGCGCCGCCGACTGCAACCGCTGCGTCGCGGACGTGGTCGACTCGATGAACCGTCTCCGGACCCACGGCGACGTCCTCGGGTACCGGATGAACGGCGCCGCCGACGTCGATTCCTTCCATCACTGGCAGGGGGTGCAGCGGCTCATGGCGCACGGTGGGCGGTACCTGGCGATCTCCCGCAGCGTCGAGGACGCCAATGTCGCCTTCGTGGTGGTCGAGATGGGCTCGCGCAACGGCACCGGGGAGCGGTTCCGGTCGAACCGGCTGCAGCCGGGTGTCCGGAGCGTTCTCACGTCGCCGCCGCCCGAAGACGGGGTCGCCGTGCAGGTGCCGCGCCAGCCGGAGTTCCACCATGCCGGCGGCATCCAGGCGCTCGGGAACTTCCTGGCGATCCCGGTGGAGCGCAGCGATGTGATCAACCCCAACACGGGGGAGATCACCTCCCCCGGGGCCTCGAAGGCGCTGTTCTACGACCTGTCCGACCCGCTGGCGCCGCGCAAGCTGGCGACCGAGGTGGATCACACGCCGCTCGCCGACGCTGCCGGCGCCGCGTTCGTCGCGCGCCTGGCGGACGATCGGATTCTGCTCGGCATCGGCCGCGGCGATTCGAAAGTCCTCGACTTCTACGTTTCGAGCGGCAGCGACCTCGAGACGGCCACCTTCGAGCACTTCGACAGCTGGAGCCGCGATGAATCGCACAGCGATCTGCCCGATGGCGACGGTAACTTCGCGGCGTACCAGAGCATCAACCTGATCACCCAGTGCGACGGCACCCTGTTCCTGGTTGGGACGCACGAGAACACCCAGATCGGCATCGGCGAGGATTTCGCCGACACCTTCCGGCTGGAGAACGGCGCCGGGGACGACGTGGTGATCACCAAGGTCGCCAGGCGGCACCTGACCTGCGACGGCCAGTGCAATCTCGACGCGGCGGGTGGCGTCTACCTCGACCCGGAGGGGCACGTCCTCCTCTACGGCACCGAGCACGACAACGACGGGCCGGGCGGGTCGGTGAAGTTCTCGGAGTTCCGCCCGGTGCCGCACTCCGGGTGCGACAACATCCGTGACGCCTGGGTCGAGCTCTTCGTCAACAACACCTTCGGCGGCCGCAGCCTGATGATCGATTACATCGACCGGTCGCTCAGGAACTACCGCAACTACGACGACGCGGAGCTCTTCGGTGACGCCCCCTCCTCGGCCTACTTCTGCCTGCCGTCCGGCGCCACCTACCGGCTCTGGCAGCATGCGGGATGCTCGGGCGATCACAGGGATCTCGTCGGCACCGGTGAGTTCGAGCCGATAGTCGACTTTCACGACATGAGCTTCAACGACGAGACCTCCTGCTCCGAGTGGATCGGCGGCCCGTTCGCCGACGCCGGACCGGATCAGATCGTCGAGTGCCAGGGGGCGAGCACCTCGGCCCTGGTCGACGGCAGCGGTTCGAGCGACGTCGAAGCCGCCGCCCTGACGTTCCACTGGACCAGCACCGAGGCGACGTTCGAATCCTCGATCGCGCCGATCACGCGCGCCCATTTCCTGCCGGGGACGGCCACCATCGCGCTGACCGTCAGCAATGGCGCCGACGCCGACACCGATGAGGCGCTCCTCTCGTCGCAGGACACCCTATCGCCGACGATCTCCTGCCCTGCGCCGTCCACCGCCGAGTGCACCGCCCTCGGAGGCACGCCGGTGACCGACGCCGGGGTGCAGGCCTTCGTCTCCGGCGCATCGGCGCAGGATGTCTGCGATCCCGCGGTCGCCATCACGACCGACGCCCCGGCCTTCTTCCCGCTCGGCGCGACCCCGGTCACCTTCACCGCCACCGACGACGCGCTCCATACGGCCGACTGCGGATCGACCCTCACGATCGTCGACACCGTCGGCCCCGCGATCGATCCGGCCTTCGCCCTCAGCCCGGCCATCCTGCGGGTGCCGAACCACGAGATGGTGTCGATCGCCGTCACCCACCTCGCGGCCGACGATGCCTGCTCGCCGGACGTACGCATCGAGTGCGCGGTCGGGAGCAGCGAGCCGCCGGACGCCGCAAGCGCCGACGGTCATACGCTTCCCGACATGATCTTCGACGGAGTCCCCGTCGAGGGGACCTCGAGCGGCTTCCAACCGGTGGCGACCACCGGCGGCATCGGGACCTTCACTCTGGCGCTGCGCGCCGAGCGCAGCGCGCGCGGCACCGGCCGGGTCTACACGGTCTCCTGCCGCGCGACGGACGGATCGGGGAACATCGGCGCGGCACGCAACGCGCTCGTCGTCGTGCCGCTGACCGCGCGGCTGGTGCGCGAAGGCCCGGGTACGGCAGGGACCGCGGCCTCGGCCGGTGTCTCGACCTCCCCCGCCACGCCCAAGGGGAAGGAGCGGTCGGGCCGGACCGACCGGACCAGGCGGCGCCCCGCGGTTCCCTGAGGACGGCGCGCCACCTGTCGAGTGCCTACGGACAGATCGCCGTGGTGTTCTGCGCGGCGAGGGCCGGGCAGGCGGCCGGGATGCCGTTCACGACCCGCTCCCCCGCCGCCCCCTGGCCCAGACTCGAGAAGGCCCCGGCTTCCACGCCGGCCACCAGGAACCAGACGTCACCCGGCGGTGAGGCGACCGTGTACGACCCGGCCCTGCCGATGGAGCAGACGACCGACGTCGCCGTCTGGAAGTCGCCGATGCTGCCGATGATCAGCGCGTGTTCCGCGGCGTTGCAGGCGGAGGCGTCATAGCGGAAGAGCAGCGCGCCCGGCGCGCCCTCCGCGGGTTCGACGGTCATGGTCGGCGGGATCGGTACCGGGAACAGCATTGTGGGGATGGCGCCCGCGGCATTCTGCTCGGCCGACTGCGCCCGCTGCCCGGCGGCCGACAGCTCGCTGCTCACCTCAGACTGATTGTGGAACCCCATGCTGTTCTCGGAGACGACCAGGTTCTCCCAGCGCACGTGCGCGGCGCGGTGGTCCTCGACCGCGGCGTCCAGGCGGCCCTGATCCACCGGTTGCCGCATCGCCGCGGCGTCCTTGGCGGCCTTGATGCGCGCCAGGCTCGACACCAGCTGCCCCTCGACCGCCAGAGCATTCGTATAGATGCCGTCCTGGATCTTCTCCGCCCTCGATTTCATGTTCGAGAGCCTGCCGCCGTGACACGCGCCGCACGGCGGGATGATCCCCTCGCTGTCCACCCGCAGGCCGAACGTGCCCGCGAACGCCGCGGCCGGCGTCGGTGTCATGTACTTGAGGGGCGAGGCCATCCAGTGGCTGGTGAACTGGCTGCCGTCACCGGCCCGGGTCACCTTCGGCATGTGACAGGTGGCGCAGGTCGCGCCGTTGCCGTAGTGGCGGCTGTCCCAGTAGGTCTCCGCCTCGGGATGCTGGCTCTTGACCAGTTCCTCGCCGATCGGGAAGGGCGACAGGTACGGGACGCCGTTCGCGGGCGAGAACGGGCTGCTTAGCGGTCCCGTGCCGTGCGACCAGTCCTGGACGTACTTCCGGTCGCCGTAGGCGCCGTATCCCGGGAATTGCGACTGGTAGATGCCCTCCAGGTCGGCGACCTTCGCCCACGAGAAGTAGTCGCGGTCGATCCCGTCGATCGGGCTGTTGCCGCAGATATACTCGACGTGGCACTGGGCGCACAGCGCGATGCTCTCGTCCACGGTCAGCGGGCTGTCGCCGTTGAACGACCTCGGGCTCGCGGCAACGTACGGGTTGATCCCCCTGCGGTCGATCGCATCCACGAGCGACTTGCGGATGATGCGGAAGCCCACCAGGCTGCCGGTCGCCGCGTCGCGCTTCACCATGTGCGGTGCGTGACAGTGGTTGCAGCCGTTCCCCGACTGCCGCGTCGGCGAACCGGCGGGCAGTTCGTTCACCGTCAGGGCATAGAGCGCCGCCCAGGTCCACTGGGCGTTGCGTGTCGCCCCGGGGGTGTCGAAGCTGGAGTACTTCGTGCCGTCGGGCAGGGTCACCACGACCCGGGCCTCGTGCGTGCGCGGGTAGGGAGCCAGCCGGTCGGTCAGCATCGTGACCTTCGTCCCCGCCGGCACGGTGATCGCCTGCGCCATGTGTCCGCCGCGGACGACGGTCTCGTTCGCGATGAGCCGCTCCTGCCCGGTGTCCCAGTAGTAGGTGACCTTGGTCGACTTGCACTGCAGGCAGGTCTCGTATTTCCCGCGGGTGACGTCGTGGTGGTCCTGCAGCATGACACCGTGGGAGCGCTCTTCGTTGTACTCGCGGGTGAACCCGTAGCCGTCGATGATGTCGTTGTAATGGCCGAAGTCGTTCAGCTTGCTCCACCGGGTCGGCGAGCCGCCATACGTGGTCTTCCAGTCATCGCCGTAGACATAGGTCCCGTACTGATCGGGGTGGCATCCCCCGCACAATTCCAGGTCGAAATGCACGGCCGGCTTCCGCGTGACATCCACGGCATGAGCCGCCGCGCCCTCGTGGCAGGTCTCGCAGGCGATCGCGGCGTGCGACGAGGCCGCGAGGTCCGCGACTCTCTGGGCATGGCAGCCGGTGCAGGCCTGGTCCTGGGCCAGGGCGGTGGCGCTCATGCCGAGGCAGAGCAGCGCGGTCACAAGTCCGACGATGAGCTTCGCTTTCATGGGGTCACCTCGCGCGAATACGGGTCGGCTATCCCGGTTCCCCGAACCGGCATGCGGCGGCGTTTCCGCGTGGTTCGGGGATCAAGCAGGCATTGGGGGTTTCGCGTGCAAGGCAGGTGCCGCCAGCAGTGACCCGCTCGGAGCGATCCGCGTCGCCCGGGTCCCGACAGCGACTCCGCGCAACTCCGCGCTGGATGCGGAGATCGCAGGCGAGCGCGACCGGCCGGTGCGCGCGCGGCGTACGAACTCGCCGGCGCCGGAGTCTCCCGATGCACGCAATCCTGCACTCGTGGGCAGCGCGCGTCGCAAGACTTGCGTTGAAGGTCGCCCTCTCGAGCGGTCTCCTCAGGGCGATGCGGACCCGAATCCACTCCGGAACGCGCGCCAGCGAAGGCTCAGCCGCTCCCGCTCTCTCCAGCCGGGAGGAGCCATGGGGGTCATCCGCGCCAGGGTGGCCCGGCGATCCCCGGGGTCGAGCAGCGCGTCCAGGAACCGCCGGACGAGTCGGCGCTCCGCGCGGTCGACCAGCCGGCCGATCTGGGCGCGAGCACGAGCGCGGGTGCGCCGGGCACGACATCCACCAGGTCTCCGTTCGTCGTCGTCCAGCGCTGTGACGCGCCCCGCTCGCGGCGCCATCCGAGGCCTTCCAGCTTCCTGGCGTACCCGGCGAGCCCGTGGCGATCGACAGGTTGAGGTCGACCGTGCCGCGCCAGGAGAGTCCGATCTGGCAGGCGACGGCGGCCGCCCCGATGACGATGAGACGGTCCTCCGGCCAGAGGGTCCGCAGCGCGCGCAGCACCGCAACGTGCCGTTCAGGAAGCGGGTTCAAGCAGGGCCTTCAGGTACCTGCGCCCGACCTCGACGGCCGCTTCGCGGGCGCGCCGGTCGGCGGCGAGGAGGAGCTCGGTGTAGACGAGCAACGGAGCCACGGTGCGCGGGGCCGCGCCCTCGAACGCCACCGGGCCGGGAGCGTTCAGCAGAATCAGCGGATCGTCGGCGACCCGTGTGGCCGTGAGAGTCGTCGCTGCGTCGCGGAACGGCAATGAGGGGATGACGTACGCGCCGTCGAAATCGTCGTTGGCCAGCTGGATCTCCAGGTCGGTCCAGGCGGAATCGGCCCGGCCCCCTTCGTCCATGGTGCCGAATCTCGGCGCGTAGCGGCCGGCATCGAGCGCGGACGGCGTCCAGGCGAAGCGGCCCGTGCCGTCCCCCTGGTCCGCGAATCGCGCGCCGGGTGGCAGATCCTCGGCCGCGAGCGCCACGCGCTGGCCCGCGTGCGCGAACCCCAGGACGTCGAACGTCATCGGCGCGCGCGCCGGCCGGACGAGCCGCTCCGGGGCACGCACGAGCACGGGGACATCGGCGCGGTAGCGGATCTCGCCGCGCAGCCCGCCCGTGGCTCCGACGCACGTCTGCTCGAAGTCGGCCCAGAACGACAGCACCTCGCCGAACGCGCCGCGGCGAATCTCCTTCACGGCGCGCCGCGCCCGCCGGCCGCGCGCTCATTCCTCGCCCGGTGCGGCGAGCAGCCATTCGTAGGCGGGCTGCACTTCGATCCCGGGTGCATCGAGGCCCGTGCGCGCATCGCGGTCGAGCACCAGCAGCCGGAGCGGCACGCGTGGGCGCTCCTCCGCCGCCGCCATCAGCGCGCGCAGCTCGCGCGTGCGAGTTTCCGCAGACGACAGGTCCGCGCAGACCTGGATCAGTTCGGCTCCGGCCGCCGGCCGGCGAGCGAGGAAGTCCACCTCCAGCCCGCCGGTCGACTTGACGTAGCCGACCTCCGCGCCGCGCCGCTCGAGCTCGTTCAGCACAACGGTCTCCAGCGCATGGCCGAGATTCGAGCGGCCGCTGGTGTCGAAGGCGCGGATGAGCCCCGGGTCCGCCGGGTAGATCTTCCGCGGGTTCGAGTTGCGCTGCCGTTCGGACTCCGTGGCAAGCGGCACCGCGCTCAACATGAAGGCGTCCAGAAGGTGGCCGAGCATCGTGTGCACGGCGTCCTTGGCCACGCCGTGCCCCTGGGCCCTCAGGTCCCGATGCAGCCGGTGGGCGCTGAAGCTCCCGGCCGGGTTGCGCAGGCATTGCCGGACGAGCCAGCGCAGCGCGGCCACCTGCGTCACCCCATGGCGCTCGACCACGTCACGGAAGAGCACCGTGTCCACGTAGCCCTGCAGAAGCTCGATCCGCAGGCCCGCGGGCAGTCCCTGCGCTTCGGGAAACCCGCCCTCGTCGAGAAACTCGCGGAAGCGCTTCTCCAGGAGCGACCGCTCCGCCGGTGTCCACCGACCGGGCGCCTTGGCCGGCTCCTCGCCGCGGTGGCGCAGGAATTCGCGGAAGCTGAAGGGGCGGATGACGGTCGCCATCCCGCGCCCGCGCAGCGAGGTATGGACCTCGCGCGACAGCATCCGCGCCGAGGATCCGGACACGACGATTTCCACCTTTTCGGTGTCCAGCACCCGGCGGACGAAGCGCTCCCAGCCGGGCACGATCTGGATCTCGTCGAGGAACCAGTGCACGACCTCGCGCCCGCGCAGCGCTGGATATCGCCGGTAGTACTCCTCGAGGAGGAAGCCGAGTTGTTCTGGTCCGAGACCGGCCAACCGGTCGTCGTCGAAGCTGAGATAGACGGCCCGCACTGCCGGTCCCTTCGCCCGGCGCCCGTCGAGCAACTGGCGCAGGAAGGTCGTCTTGCCCGCGCGGCGCATCCCAATCACTGCATGCGCCTTGCCGGGGACGGCGGGCAGCCGGGCGTCCCGCCGGGTGAGCGCAAGCGGCGGTGAATCCGCCAGGGCGACGCTCAGCTTCTCGGCCAGGACGGGGTGCAGGCTCACGGCGACAGCATCGCCCCGAGGTGTCCTTTTGTCAAGGACACATCATGTACACCCTGTCCTTGGACGAGGGCCACTGGGGCGCCCCCGGGGCCCGTCGGGGTCCACCGCGCGCAGGCCGGTGCGATTACGGGCCCCCGCATGGTGCGGTTCGCCTGCTCGGTCAGCTCGACGATGCGGCGCTGGTCCTCGCGCGCCGCCTTCCCGGGCCCCGCGGCGCGCCCGCCGGCCGCGGCGCCGGGGCCGTGCCCGGACCGGCCGATGCCCCGCCCCTCCTGCTCGAGCAGGGCCCGGGTCCAGTCGCCGAGGATCGAGAGCGGGGCGTCCGGCCCGAGGTCGGTGGCCGGGCGCGCCGAGTCGGGGGACAGGGCGCCATGCGTCATCGGCACCCAGCGCCGCGACCAGCCCAGCAGCGCCTTCAGGCAGCGCAGCAAGTCGTGCTTGTGCTTCGCCCGGCGCCCCGTGCGACGCGGGTCGCTCCGATGGAGTCACCGAGGCGGGAGTCGTCGAACCCCCCGCCTCAGCCGCGCGGACCGCGCCCGACGGTCGGGTCGTCCTCCCAGTAGTCCTCGCGGCGGTCGGCGACGCGGTAGATCTCGCTGCGCTCGCTGACCATGATCTTGCCGGTGTCGGGGTAGTAGGCGAGGCTCTGCGGCCGGTGCACGCCGAGACAGAGGAACTCGCACGGCTCGGTCCCGTCGTTGACGAACTGGTGCGCGTGCGCCGGGCCCGCCGGCATCGCCACCATGTCCCCCGGCGCTACGGGGAAGAACCCCTGGGGCGTGCGGACCTTCATCGTCCCCTTCCACACGAGGAACATCTCCTCCTCCCCCGTCTCGTAGTGGTAGGCCGGCCAGACGTTGCCGGGCAGGAGACGCCGCATGTGGTAGCCGAGCTGCCGGCAGGTCATGTGGCGCGAGACCTGCGCCGCCTCGGTCTCCGCCCCTTTCTGGAATCGCGAGCCGCGGACGAACTCCAGCCGGTTCAGGTTGACCTGGTTGAAGAGCGTCCCCGCCAGCGCGTCGAGCATCCGGAAAAAGGTCTCCCGGGCGTCCTGGAAGACGCAGTCGCCGTCGCCGATCAGGATCGCCTCGAAGGAAAGCGGGATCGCGCGCCGCAGCGAGTCCAGGACGGCGCCCTTGTCGGACAGCTTCCCATCGGGCAGCAGCGTCAGCCGCCCCGAAACATCCGAGCGGACGACATCGCCGAAGACGAGAGCGCGGAGGGGCGCCAGGTACAGCGCCATCTCGCATTCGGACTTGCCGCCGCGGACCGGGAGCGCCACCACCTCCTCGCGCAGCTCGGCGGGGAGCCCGGCGGTCCCGTCGAACCCGTGGTCCGCCCGGCGGCCGTCACGCGCGAGCCGCTCCCTCTCGGCGGCCGGGGCGTAGACCTCCGCGCGAAGCGCGTCGCGCACCGCGTCGGTCGCGCCAGGATCCACCGCGCCCCTCCCTTCTCCCGGATGAAGGCGGCCTTCGCCTCGTCGAGAGGCAGCGGGTCGATCAGCACGTTGCCGCCCCGGCGGACCCAGAAGAACCCGTTGAAATCGATGGCGCGCTCCGGCTGGAACGCGCTCCAGAGGTAAAGACCCTCCAGGATTGTCTTCTTCATGTGCGCCTCGGGGTTGGGTTTCTGGATTCGTCATCGGCACCCGGGGCCGAGACCAACCCGGGCGCAGACCGTCCGCATGCGGACAGCGTTCCTGTTCGTTGTGCACCCGTGGGCAGATTCCCATGCCGCGCTCCCGGCGCCGGCCCTGCAGGCTGCGCAACTCGGCGCCTCGATGGCGCCCCCGCACATGGCACGAATCTCTCAGAGAAGACCGCGCTTGACACGCCCAATTGAATGGCTATCATGAAGGCAATTCCTCCCCGCTTGACATGCCGAAAGGCCTCGGGCGGGGTTATTTATTTCCAGGGAAGAGTTGCGACCATGAAAAACCGTAAGCGACCGCCACGCGTGGCGGAAATGCGTGACAAATACGACTTCTCGCACGGCGTCCGCGGGAAGTACGCAGGGCGCGCAGGAGGAGCCATGATTCCGGGTGTTCAGTTCCTCGTTGACGAGGCAGGTGTGAAGACTGCCGTCGTCATCGACCTCCGCGAGAATTCCGAGTTGTGGGAAGACTTCTACGACCGCGCCCTGGCCCGGCTGCGTCGGCGCGAGCCACGGGAGTCGCTGGCGCAGGTCAAGGCCCGTCTCCGTCCCCGACGACGGCGACTGGCCCGTGGGTAATTACAGTGTCCTTGGAGCGACTTCCGCCACGTATCGCGCGCAGGGTCCTCGGCCGCATCGAGGCGCTCGCCGGGACCCCACGTCCACCGCGATGTCGGATGCTCACCGGCGCCGAGTCGCTCTGGCGGATTCGCGTCGGCGACTACCGTGTACTCTACGAAATCCAGGATGAGCGGGAAGTAGTCGACATCCTCGCAATCCGGCACCGGAGCGACGCCTACCGCTAGACCTGGGGAGGAGGCTACCTTCAAGACCCTCGACACCCTCGTGCTTGTCCGCGATCTGCCGGAGCATGGCCTCAAGGCAGGAGACATGGGCGCTGTAGTCGAGATCTACCCCTCGGACGGACTCGAGGTCGAATTCGTCGCTGCTTCGGGGCAGACAATGGCGCTCCTCACCCTCCAGGCGTCGGACCTCCGGTCAAGCCGAGACTAGACTGACGGCAGGCTCCCTGCCCGCACCCTGCCGGCCGGAGGCCGCCAAGCGCTGCGCCTACTCGAGCGCCAGGAACGTCTTCCCCGCCCCGCCGCTGATGGCCACCCGCGGCATCCGCGCGAGCTGGTTGAGGATGCGGAACTGCTGCTCGGTCAACTCGACGATGCGGCGCTGGTCCTCCCTGAGCGCCGGCCCGGGCGGCATCGGCAATTGCAACCGCGGCGCCGGTCTGGCAGTGCGAGGCGGGCGACCTCATCACCGCGGTCCCAAGCCGGAGCTTGCGTCTGTCCGCGGACGGCGGCGTTACCGCTGTGTCCGCCCGCGAGCGCTGGCCGTGCTCGCGCGATTCACCGCAGCACGACCAGCGCGCTGGCACGATTCTCTCAGTCGTGCGGCGACATCTTGACTCCAGTGTTCAGGTGGATAGAATGACGACAGTATTTGCTCCCCGCTCGACATGCCGCAAGGCCTCGGGCGGGGTTATTTGTTTCTGGGGGAGCGGTGCCCCCTGAACCACCCGCCAAGCGCACCACAGCTTTCGTCGATGGCCAGAACCTGTTTCATGCGGCTCGCGAATCGTTCGGCCATCGACACCCCAACTACGACGTCTCCGCCCTCGCTCGGGCCCTCTGCATCCGCAAGGGCTGGCTCCTGACCGGGGTCCGCTTCTACACCGGCATTCCCGAGGAGGCGGCTCGACCGTTCTGGAGCCGATTCTGGGCAGGCAAGCTCGCGGTCATGGGACGCGAGGGTGTGCACGTCTTCACCCGGCCGCTGAAACATCGAACGCGCACATTGTGCCTGCCGGATGGCTCGATGCACGCGTTCGCCGCGCTCGAGGAAAAAGGGATCGATGTCCGGATCGCGCTGGACGTCGTCAGGATGGCCCACCGCCGTGAGTACGACGTCGCCCTGATCTTCAGCCAGGATCAGGACCTGTCCGAGGCCGCTGCCGAAGTCAGGGTCATCGCCCGCGAGCAGTCACGGTGGATCAAGGTCGCCTGCGCCTATCCGGCCAACACCGAGGCGCATAAGAACCGCGGCATCGACAGCACTGACTGGATCCGCATCGACCGCGCCACCTACGATGCGTGCCTGGACAGGAGGGATTACCGGCCCAGGAGTTGAGGGCACTCCGGCACGCCATCCAGGAGACCGGCCACCCCGCCGCCGGTGGCGTCGCCGGCGAAGACGTCCTGCGCCTCGTCGCGGAAGAGGTAGATGCGCGTCGTCGCGGGGTCGGCCAGCATCGGCGAAGTTCTGGCCCTCGTCGACGAGCAGCGCGTCGAACCGCTCCGGCACCCGCCCGAGCGCCTTGAGCAGCAGGTTCGGCAGCCGCGCCTCGAAGTACGCCTGCGACTGCGCGGCGGCCAGCGGCCCGTCGGGGTCCACCGCGCGCAGGCCGGCGCGCCGCGCCCAGCGGTAGCAGAGCTAGCGCTCGCCGGCGCTCGATCGCAGGAACCCGGCGAGCGCCCGGTTGAAGCAGGTCAGAAGCGTCCGCCGGCCGGAGGCCGCCAGGCGCTGCGCCTGCTCGAGCGCGAGGAACGTCTTCCCCGGCCCCGCCCCGCCGCTGATGACCACCCGCGGCATCCGCGCGAGCTGGTTGAGGATGCGGAACTGCTGCTCGGTCAGCTCGACGATGCGGCGCTGGTCCTCCCGCAGCGCCGGCCCGAGCGGCATCGGCAACTGGAACCGCGGCGCCAGCCGGCGGACGAGTTCCTCGAGCGCCGCCTTCCCGGGCCCCGCGGCGCGCCCGCCGGCCGCGGCGCCGGGGCCGTGCTCGGACCGGCCGGCGCCCCGCCCATCCTGCTCGAGCAGGGCCCGGGTCCAGTCGCCGAGGTGCTCCATGTCCTCGGCAAAGCCGAGGATCGTGAGCGGGGCGTCCGGCCCGAGGTCGGTGATGGGGCGCGCCGAGTCGGGGAACAGGGCGCCATGCGTCATCGGCACCCGGCGCCGCGACCAGCTGCATTCACGGACCCGCTCTCGCCGCGACCCCGTCGCCCCGGAAGAATGCCGCTCCGCTGTAGGCGCGTGTCCGTCGGAGGACGGCGCGAGCCATGGCTCGTCCGCCCGCGATCACGGTTCGATGTCAAGACGACCACGTCCCTCCTGGCGTGACCCGGTCATGCAAGTGGCACGCTTCTCGAAAGTCTTGCAGAGCTTGACAGGAGCGGCCGGGTCGCTATGATGGATGCACTTCCTCCCCGCTCGACACGCCGCAAGGCCTCGGGCGGGGTTATTTATTTCAGGAGGCCAGTTGCCTCCTGAACCCGTCCTGAAACGGGCGGTCGCCTTCGTCGACGGGCAGAATCTCTACTTCGCAGCCCGCGACGCCTTTGGCTACCGCTATCCGAACTATGACGTGGTGGCACTCGCGCGCGCGATCTGCGAGCGCCAAGGATGGCGCCTCACTGCCCACCGAACGCGACGATCCCCTGTGGCACCGCTTCTGGTTGCACAAGCTCGCGGCCATGGGTCGCAAGGGAGTCCGCGTCTGCACGCGACCGCTTCGATACCGGACCCACACCATCGACCTTCCGGGAGGAGCGAAGCACGTGATAGAGCGCCGCGAGGAGAAGGGGATCGACGTCCGCCTTGCGCTCGACGTCGTCCGTCTGGCGCATCGTGACGAACTCGATGTCGTACTGCTCTTCAGCCAAGACCAGGATCTCGCCGAAGTGGCCCGGGAGATCCGCACCATCGCAC